>Ga0315281_10008929_pt1 | contig 13964 bp, 11 predicted proteins | sample YL17G07_0_MG_FD_204540 | JGI IMG/M metagenome (GOLD analysis project Ga0315281, IMG submission 204540) | Sediment microbial communities from Yellowstone Lake, YNP, Wyoming, USA - YL17G07_0 | ecosystem: Environmental > Aquatic > Freshwater > Lake > Sediment | place: USA: Wyoming | collected...
CACATCCCACTCGTGCCGCCGTCGGTACTCGCCCAGCAGTGCATCGGTGACTACCCGTAGATCAGCCACGCTTTCCCGAGATGACTGCTTCTCGAGAAATGCAGCAGCAAGAGGGTGGAACTCGAGTTGGCCACCTCGCTCGTCGAGGATGCCGAGACCGAGTGCCTCGGCGCAGATCACGTCTGCGCGATCGGCGCCGAGGAGCACGTCCGCGAGATCTCTGTCGAGCAGCGGCGCCACCGCAAGGACGCCCAGCCCCGTCCGCACGTCGGGTTCGAGGCTCCGGTAGACCTCCTCGGCAAAGAAGTCGTACAGCTGGTCAGGCATTTCGATGTCGTCCCCCACCGGGGAGGACGTGAGGCTCGCAAGGCCGATCACGGCCGGCCATCCACCCGCGAGGGCGAGCAGGCCGGGGCTCATCCCATCACGTGCGCCTGCGAGGACCTCCTCCGCCTCGTCTTCACGCATCGCGAGCTCGCTCTGGCCGACCTCGTGCACCTCGCCGTACAGAATGCTCCGGGTCGACACCCAGCACGGACGTTGGCGCGTCGAGATCAGAAGACGCACCGGCGCGCGCTGCACGAGTGTCTCCACGAACGACTCCGCGGTGGCAGACGCGCACGCGTGGTGGTAATCGTCGATCACGATCCACGAGTCGTCCGGCCACTCCACGAGATCCTCCGCGAGCATCTCCGCGAGCACCGTCACCTCGTCCGCGGGATCTGTCGTCGCACCCAGCCGCTCGCACAGTCGCCGGTCGCAACCCGGCACCAGCTCCGCCGCCGCGGCGGCCAGGTCACGGGCCAGGACGGCCACGTCGGCCGACGACCGCCGGGCGCGAACCCATGCAACCCGCATGCCGTCCCTCGCGGCCCACTGCTCTGCGAGGATCGTCTTCCCGTAGCCTGCCGAGGCCACGAGCATCCGCACCCGGGCCTGCGAGCGGTCGACCGCCGCGATCAGACGAGGGCGCGCGACGATCCGGCGGGGGCGGATCGTCGGCTTCACACGAGAAGACGTCATGCCAGTGATCGCGGAGGCTACTGCAGAACGGCTCATCAGGGAAGGTGGGCGCCCGCGGAGGGCGAGGGTGCGTCCCGCGGGCGCCCGGCCGTCAGACCCTCGGGCGTTGCACGAACGCGCCGAGGCTTGCAGAGAGAGGGTCCTCACCGGTCAACGCGCGGAACGCGACCGGGATGTACCGCCGCCGGCTGACACCGAGCTTCGAGCGCAGCGTGTCCGAGTGCGCCTTTGCCGTCCGGGGCGAGATCCCGAGCCGTGCGCCAACCTCGTCGTTGGAGCAGCCCGCTGCAATCAGAGCGATCACTTCGCGCTGCCGGTAGGTCAGCCGGGTCTCTCTATCGGTGGTTGCTGTCGTCATGGATCGGCAGGCTAGTGCGGATCGTTCGGCCGAACCATTCACCGGCGGATGTAAACAGCGATGTATCTCCGGGCCGGGGAACGCCGGCGCGCTCCTGCGGCCGATCGAGGCCCGGCGGCGGGGATCGCGGCAGCCGAGGCTGCGGGTTTCCCGCGCGCTACTCGGTAGCCGTGCCGATGCGTGCAGACGCCTGGTCGACGACGCTATGCGCAATGACCGATCGCGGGCAGGATGTGAGGATGCACGACGCCGTCGACGTGATCCTCCGGGATGGCAGCACCATGCGGCTGCGTGCGCCCGCGCAGGCTGACACGGCCGGAATCGTCTCGTTCTTCGCCGACCTCTCCGTCCACAGCCGCTTCCTCCGCTTTCACGGCCTCGCAGCCGCAGGTGAGCGCTTCGCCCGCACGCTCGTCGAGCCCGACTGGGAGGAGAAGGGCTCGTTCGTCGGCGTCATGGGCGAAGCCGACGAGGAGCAGATCGTCGCCGTTGGCAACTACGTCCGCCTCCGCGACAGGCACACCGCCGAGGCCGCGTTCGCCGTCGCCGACGACTACCAGAGAAATGGCATCGGCACCCGCCTGCTCGAACAGCTCGCAGCACGGGCCGCCGAGTACGGCATCGAAGCCTTCGTCGCCGAGGTCCTGCCCGAGAACGCGACAATGCTCGGAGTCTTCGAGAACGTCGGCTTCCGCGCCACCCGCGCTCTCGAGGGCGGCGTCTACGAAGTGCGCTTCTCGATCGAGCCGACCGAGCGATACCAGCAGCGGGTCGACGAGCGCGACCACGTAGCGGTCACCGCCTCCCTCCGTCCCTTCTTCCAGCCGGCCACCGTCGCCGTCATCGGCGCCTCCGCCCGCCGCGGCTCCATCGGAGGCGAGTTGTTCCGCAACGTTCTCACCGGGAACTTCAGCGGCGCGGCCTATCCCGTCAACCGCAGCGGTGAGCCCGTCGCAGGCGTGCGCGCCTACAGCTCCATCGAGGAGATCGCCGACCCGATCGACCTCTGCGTGATCTGCCTCCCGGGCGACCGCGTCCTCGCCGCCGCCGAGGAAGCCCTTCGCAAGGGCACCCGCGCCCTGTGCGTGATCTCCGCCGGGTTCGCAGAGATCGGTCCCGAAGGGCGTGAGCGCCAGGACAACCTCCTCGCCATGGTCCGCGCGCATGGGGCACGGCTCGTCGGCCCGAACTGCCTCGGGATCGCGTCCGCCGCGGTCGGGCTCAACGCGACGTTCGCGCCGCGCGCGTTTCCCGCCGGCCGCATCGGCTTCTCCTCCCAGAGCGGGGCCCTCGGACTCGCCCTCCTCGAGCGTGCCGAGGCCCGCGGGCTCGGCATCTCCGCATTCGTCTCGATCGGAAACAAGGCGGACGTCTCCAGCAACGACCTGCTCGAATGGTGGGAAGACGACGAGGGCACCGACCTCGTGCTCATGTACCTCGAGTCGTTCGGCAACCCGCGCAAGTTCGCCCGCATCGCGCGGCGGCTCGCCCGCACGAAACCGGTGCTCGCGATGAAGAGCGGCCGCTCGCGCGCAGGCCGGAAAGCCGCGGGGTCCCACACCGCCGCGCTGGCCGGCTCGGACACCGCCGTCGACGCCGTCTTCCGCCAGGCCGGGGTGATCCGCGCCGACACCCTCGCGGAGCTTCTCGACGTCGCCGCTCTCCTCTCCAGCCAACCGGTCCCGAAAGGACGGCGGGTCGCCGTGCTCACAAACGCCGGCGGGCTCGGGATCCTGTGCGCCGACGCCTGCGAAGCAGCAGGCCTGGAGCTGCCGCAGCTCACCGAGGAGACGAGGGCGACTCTAGCCGCCTCACTCCCGATGGAAGCGTCCGTCGCGAACCCCGTCGACATGCTCGGCTCGGCCACAGCGGAGAGCTTCCACACCGCACTGCCGGTGATCCTCGCCGACCCGGGGGTCGACGCGGCCATCGCTCTGTTCGTGCCGCCCGTGGCAGTCGAGGCCGCCGACGTCGGCGCCGCGATCAGCCGCGCTACAGCCGAGGCCAATCAGCCCGGCAAGCCGGTGCTCGCCGCCATCCTCGCCGCCACCGGCGCTCCCGCGACACTCCGCTCCGCCGCTCACATCCCCTCATTCTCGTATCCTGAGGCCGCCGCAACGGCACTCGGACGCGCAGTCGAGCACGGGGAATGGCTTCGCCGCTCCGCCGGCACCGTCCCGCAGCTCGACGACATCGACACGGATGCCGCCGCGGCGATCGTCTCGGACGCGCTCGCACACGCCGACGAGGCGTGGCTCGACCCGACCGCGACCCGCCGGCTCCTCGAGGCGTACGGCATCCCGCTCGTCGGCGAACTGCTCGCGGCCACCCTCGACGAGGCGGTGGCCGCCGCTGATGCTCTTGGCTACCCCGCGGTCGTCAAGACCGCCCAGGCCGGCGCCCACAAGACGGAGACGGGTGGCGTGGCGCTGAACCTCGCAGACGCCGACGAGGTCAGGGGGGCCGCAGAGCGGATCGGCTGCCCCGTCATCGTCCAGCCCATGATCGCGGGGGGCGTCGAACTCCTCGCGGGCGTCGCACAGGACCCCGTGTTCGGCCCGCTCGTGGCATTCGGCCCCGGGGGCGTGCTCGCCGAGCTGATCGGCGATGCCCACTTCCGGCTGACTCCCCTCACCGACGTCGACGCGGACGAGCTCGTTACGTCAGGCAAAGCGGGCAGGCTCGTCGCCGGATTCCGGGGCGCTCCGCCCGCGGACGCCACCGCACTCGCCGGCGTCCTGCAACGGCTCTCCCAGCTCGCCGACGATCTCCACGAACTCGCGGAGCTCGACCTCAACCCCGTGATCGGCCTGCCCGACCGCGCGGTCGTCGTCGACGCGCGTATCCGTGTCGCACGACCTCCGGAGCGTGCCGGCGCCAAGAGCTGGTAGCGCATGGAAGCCGCTCGCACCGCCTCGGACCGGGTAGCCCAGCTGAAGGAGCGGGCCCCTGCCGTCATCGCCCTCGGCGCCATCTTCGCCGGCGGTGCGCTCTGGCTGCTCGGCCAGGAGAGCTGGGCCGACATCGCCTGGGGCGCCGGAGCGGTGGTCGTGCTCGTGCCGCTCACGCTCGCAACGCTCCGCTCGCTCCTGCGCGGCGACGTAGGCGTCGACGCGATCGCCCTCGTGGCGATCGTCTGGGCGCTCGCGCTCGGCGAGTTCCTCGCCGCCGCGATCATCGCCCTGATGATGTCCGGCGGTGCCGCGCTCGAGGCATGGGCCGCCGGCCGCGCCCGCCGCGAGCTACGACTCCTCGTCTCTCGTGCCCCCCGGATCGCACACCGGTACGTGGGCGAAACCGTCGAGGAGGTCGACGTCGACCAGTTGCAGCCCCGCGACATCGTCATGATCCGTGCCGGCGAAGTGGTGCCCGCCGACGGCAGCGTCCTGAAAGACGAAGCCGTGATCGACGAGTCCGCCCTCACCGGCGAGGCGCTGCCGGTCACGATCGGCGCCGGAGGGGCCGTACGCTCGGGCACAGCGAACGCCGGCGACGCGTTCGACCTGCGCGTCACGCGCGCCGCCGCCGAGAGCGCGTACGCCGCGATCGTACGGCTGGTTCGCGCCGCCGAGACCGACAGGGCCCAGTTCACCCGACTCGCTGACCGCTACGCCGCCTACTTCCTCCCGTTCTCGCTCACCGTCGCCGGGATCGCGTGGGCCGCGTCAGGAAACTCGGAGCACGGTCTCGCCGTGATGGTCGTCGCGACCCCCTGTCCACTCATCCTGGCGGCACCGATCGCTTTCGTCGCGGGCCTCTCGCGCGCCGCCCACGCAGGAGTGATCGTGAAGGGCGCGGGCGTCCTCGAGCGGCTCGGCAGCGCGAAAACAGTCCTGCTCGACAAGACCGGCACCCTGACGCTCGGGCAGCACGAGGTCGAGCAGATCGTCGAGATCTCCGGCCTCGGCGGGGAGGAATCGCTGCGGCTCGCTGCATCCCTCGACCAGATGTCGGCACACGTGCTGGCCGAGAGCCTCGTGCACGACGCCGAGCGGCGCGGGATCGTGCTCACCGTGCCCACCGGTGTTAGGGAGGAGTCCGGGCGCGGCATCCTCGGCGAGGTCGGCGGGCACCGGGTCGCAGTCGGCTCGAGCTCCTGGCTCGAGGCCAACGGCTACGACGGCGTGCTCTCTTACGCGCGCGCGCTCGCCGGCAACGACGGGGCCGGTCGCGCCAAGGTCCTCGTCGGCGTCGACGGTGCGCTCGCTGCCGTGATCGTGATGGGTGACCGCCTCCGGCCGGGAGCCGATACGCTCGCACGAGAGCTCCACGAAGCCGGCGTCGCTCACGTGGCGCTCGTCACCGGAGACCGACCCGAGGTCGCGGACGAGGTGGCGCGCGACGCCGGCATCAAGCACGTCTACGCGGAGCAGACGCCGGAGCAGAAGCTCGAGGTCGTGCGCGCCGTGCGCGGCCGGCCCGGGCTGCGGAACGTCGTCATGGTGGGTGACGGCATCAACGACGCACCGGCGCTGGCGCTCGCCGATGTCGGTATCGCGATGGCAGGGAAGGGTGCAACGATCTCGTCGGAGACCGCCGACGTCGTGATCACCGTCGACAACGCCGACCGGATCGCGCTGTCGATCCGGATCGGCCGCCGTTCTCTCTTCATCGCCCGCCAGAGCGTCATCTACGGCCTCGGCCTCTCGGTCGCGGCGATGATCGTGGCGGCGTTCGGCTACCTGCCACCCGTCTGGGGCGCCCTCTTCCAGGAGGTCATCGACGTAGCCGTGATCCTCAACGCCCTGCGCGCCCTGCACGGCTAGGGCGAGGCGCTAGCTACTTCCCCCATCGGCTCCGTCACAGCCTGCTGGCGGCGTATTTCCGGGGGAAGTGGCTAGAGGGTGACCGGGAAGGCCGCAGCCCGATCAGCGTCACCCCCGATGCCTCCCCGCCGTCCACGCGCGACGATCCGGGCAGATCTCGACAGGAGGAAACGCCATGAAAGTAGAAGACGTCATGACCACAGAGGTCAGAACGGTCGATTTGGACACCTCGCTCAAGGACGCCGCGGTGGAGCTCGTGCGGCACGGGATCTCCGGCATGCCGGTGGTCGACAGCGAGCGTCACGTTCTCGGCGTGCTCTCGGAGGCCGACATCCTCGCGAAGGAAGGCGACAACGGACGCGGTGGCGGCGGCTTTCTGAGGTGGCTCATCGACCCCGGAGACCCGTGGATCGCATCGCGGTTCGACGCGGTCACGGTGGGAGAGGCAATGTCCGCTCCTGCGCAGACGGTCACGCCCGGACGCCCCCTCACCGAGGTTGCGACGACCATGCTCGACGAGGGCATCAACAGGCTCCCCGTCGTCGACTCCGACGGGAAGCTGATCGGCATCGTCAGTCGCGGTGACCTCGTGAGAGCGTTCGCCCGGCCGGACGAGGAGATCCGGAGGGAGATCGAGGAGGACGTGATCCGGAAGGCGCTCTGGCTCGACCCGGCCGTCGTCCGGGTGACCGTCACCAACGGCGTCGTCACCCTGGCCGGCGAGGTCGCGTCTGCCGCCGACGCAGAGCTCCTCCCGACGTTCACCCGCAAGGTGCCGGGCGTCGTCGACGTGAGCTCGACGCTGACCTACAGGGTGTAGGCGACCGGGGAAGGCGAATGCCACCGGGACGGGCGAGGCATGCGCCTCGCACTACAGGCCGGCGGCGTAGCCGTCGCCGCGACCGTCCGACCCGCCGATCAGGGCGCCGTCGACCCGCAGGATCGCCTGGCCCACCCCGAACGCGTGCTGGTTCCCGGCGCGGCGCACGTCGTGACCGAGGGAGCGCAGGTGGTCCTCGGCGTGCCACAGGCCCGGCTCGAGCTCGACGACGCGGCCCTCCTCGACCCGCCAGCGTGGCGCATCGAGCGCCGCCTGAGGGTCATCGGCGTGGTCGACGAGGCGGAGCACGACCTGAACGTGACCCTGCGGCTGCATCGGGCCACCCATGACGCCGAACGGGCCCAGCAGCCGGCCGCCCTCGAGCAGCATGCCCGGGATGATCGTGTGGAAGGGCCGCTTCGCAGGCCCGAGCGCGTTCGGGTGGGTCGGGTCGTCGACGAAACCTGAGCCCCGGTTCTGCAGCACCACCCCGGTGCCCGGTGCCACGACCCCCGACCCGAACCTCCCGTACAGGCTCTGGATCAGCGACACCGCGGTGCCGTCACCGTCCACCGCGCACAGGTACGTCGTACCGCCGCGTGGCAACTCGAGCACCGGGTCGAGAGCCGCATCGTCCCGGATGAGAGCCCGCCGGCGCGCGAGCCGGTCGACGCCGAAGAAGTCCTCGGGCAGCGGCCCGTCATGGACGACCGACCGGGTGTCCGCGAGCGCGATCTTCATCGCCTCGATCTGCGCGTGCAGCCCCGGCTCGAGCCCGTCGTAGAGGGCCAGCGCGAGCAGGGCGGCGGCACCTTGCCCGTTCGGAGGCAACTCGCACACCTCGACGCCGCGATAGTCGTAGCGCAGCGGCTCGACCCACTCGGAGCGGTGCTCCGCCAGGTCGGCCTCGGAGAGCCAGGTGGCAGCCGCAATCGCCTCCGCCACCTTCCCCGTGTAGAACGCGTCGGGCCCACCAGAGGCGACGCGCCGGAGCGTTGCGGCCAGCTCCGGAAAACGATACCGGCCGCCGACAGGAGGAGCCGGCCACGGCGCCGACCAGGCGGCCGCCCACTTGTCCGCTATCCGTGCCGTGCACGTGACCCCGGTCTCCGCGAGATCCGCTGCGTGTTCCAGAGCGCCGTCGAGGCCCAGGCGGCCGAACCGCTCCGCGAGATCCGCCCACAGCCGCACCGCTCCCGGCACGGTCACCGAGCGGGGCCCTGTCTCGTCGACCCCTCCCGCGTCGAGCTCGGCCGGCGAGCGCCCCGAGCCGTTCAGGCCGTGGAGCACGCCGCCGTGCCACACCAGCGCGAAAGCGTCACCGCCGAGCCCGTTGTCGGTCGGCTCCGCCACCGGGAGCACCGCTGCGGCGGCGAGCACGGCGTCGACGGCGTTCCCGCCGCGCTCGAAGGCGCGGAGGCCCGCACGCGTCGCAAGCGGGTGGCTCGTTGCCACCATCGTCTCGCCGGTGACCGCCGGCATGCGGCGCCAGCCGCTCGCATGCGCCGAGCCTGCCCGGAAGAGAGCGTCGAGATCGACATGCATGACGTGAGCATCGCACGTCGTACACTTGGACAGTGGCACCTCCCATGCATCCGTTCGATGTCGACGACACCAGAAGGCGCCTGAGCGAGCGCGGCGGCGGGTACGAGGTCGTCCATCGCTCGCCCGGCCTCGAGATCGGCGTGTACGTGCTCGTCGCGCCGGAACCGGACCGCCAGCAGCCGCACGATTTCGACGAGGTGTACGTCGTGCTCGAGGGAGAGGGTGTGCTCGAGGTCGAGGGAGAGGCCGCCGATCTGAGCGAGGGCAAGGCACTCTTCGTTCCCGCCGGGGCCGAGCACCGGTTCACGGCGTACGAGCACCTCTCGCTCCTCGTCGTGTTCAACGGCCCCCACTCCGGCTGACGGGTACTGCTTCACACGCGCGAGCGCAGGAGTACCCTGGAGAGGAGCGAGATGAGCGATTCGGGCGGAATCACCTCCAAGCGAGCCCGCGTACCGCACTACGACGATCCCTCGGCGGTCGGGAAGCGGTTGTTCGAGTCGCGCCAGGCGGCCGGCCTGAGCCAGCGGGAGCTGTCCTTTCCCGGATGCAGCGCCGCCTACATCTCTCGCATCGAGCGTGGTGAGCGGATCCCGTCGTTACAGGTGATGCGGGAGCTCGCGCGCCGGACGGGTGTCTCCGAGACGACGCTCGCGTACGGCAGGGAGACGCTCGACGAGGCCGTCGTCCGGGCCATCCGCGACGTCGAGACTGCCGAGTCGAGCGGCGACACCGAGGCGCGCGCCCTCGCCTACAAGGCCCTCGCCAGGGCCGCCTCCAGTGCTGCCCGTGTAGTCAGGCTCCCGTAGGATCGAGCCGGTGGGGCGCGATGCCGACATCGTCGTGGTCGGGGCAGGGGTCGCCGGCGTCGCAACTGCGCGCGCCCTCGCGCGTAGCGGCCGCGGCGTGCTCCTGCTCGAGCAATTCGCTCTCGGCCACGACCGCGGCTCGAGCCACGGCGGCTCTCGGATCTTCCGGCTCTCCTACCCCGACGCGCACTACGTCCGGCTCGCGCAGGGCTCGCTCGAGGGGTGGCGCGAGCTGGAGGCGGAGTGCGGCGAGGCGCTGATCGTCAGCACGGGCACTCTCGACTTCGGGCCGGGCCGGAGCGAGAACGCGCGCGCGCTCTCGTCGTGCGGGGCGCGGTACGAGCTACTGAGCGGCGCCGAGGCCACCGCACGCTTCGGGCTCATGGCCTCGCCCGATGAGCCCGCACTGTTCCAGCCCGAGGGCGGCACGATCCTCGCCGACCGGGCGAATGCGGCGTTCACCGCAGCTGCGCGCGAAGCGAATGCCGAGATCGCCGAGGGCACACGCGTCACCGGGCTCGCCCTGGAGCGAGGCGGTGTCCGCGTCTCGACCGGGAGCGACGAGATCGTCGCCGGAGCGGTGGTCGTCACCGCGGGGGCATGGGCAGCGCCGCTGCTCGCCCGGGTCGGGATCGAGCTTGCCGTCATCCCGACACGAGAGACGGTGACGTACTTCGATGTGCCCCACGCCTCGGAATTGCCGTCGGTGATGGATGAAGCCGTCCCGGCGGCAGCCGGCTACGGGCTCGCACGGCCCGGGCAGGTCACGTATGCCCTCGCGGCGCCCGGCATCGGGCTCAAAGCCGGCCTTCACCATGCCGGGCCGGCCACGAGCCCGAACGAGCCCGGGACGCCCGACGAGGGCGTGGTGCGCTGGGCGTCCGACTGGGTCACCAGTCGCTACCCGGGCGCCCGTCCCTCGGCGACGGCCCCCGAGACGTGCCTGTATACGAACACGGCAGACGAGAGCTTTGTGCTCGAGCGCCACGGGCGCATCGTCGTGGGCTCGGCGTGCTCGGGCCACGCGTTCAAGTTCGCGCCCGCGCTCGGGCGCACGCTCGCCGCGCTGGCCCGCGACGCCGCGGGCTGACGCGGCTCGCGCGGCCGCTACTTCTTGGCGCTCTGCAGCAGGTACGCCGCCAGGTCCTGAATATCTTCTTCGCTGAGCTTGTCGCCGAACGCAGGCATCGCGTTCTTCCCCTTCGTGACACGCGCAACGACGAGCGCTTCGGTGAGCCTGGGGTTGCCGTCGAACGACGGGCCGAGCTCACCCGCTGCACCCGCGGCAGCGAGCGTGTGGCAACTACCGCAGCCGGAGCTCGCGAACAGCTTGGCCCCATTGGCCGGGTCGCCCGTGGCGGATCCGCCACCACCGGTCGTACCGCCGCCGGCCGGCACGGTCACGGTCGTGCCGCCACCACCGCCGGTCTCACGCCCGACCAGGTAGCCGCCGACCGCGAACGCCATCGCGAGAGCGACGGCGACGAGCACGAGTGCAGCCTCGGCCATCGGCGCGGTCCAGCCACGCGGAGGCGCAGCCGGCTCGGGAATGCCGCGCTCGTCGAACGTCGCGACACCGGACTTGCCGCGCACCGTCTGGATCACGTTCCAGAAGAAGAGCAGCTGCGCCGCCGCGAGCACGAAGGCGACCGGAAGCGAGATCCGCGTGATCGTGTCGTACTGGGACGGCAGCACCGACCAGCGCCGCGGGGCGCCGTCGAGACCCTGCACGAGCCACAGCCCGAAGAAGAGCATCCCACCGACGAACGTGGTCCAGACGTGCACCCACGCCATCCGCTCGCTGTACAGGGCCTTGCCTGTCAGCTCCGGCAACAGCGCGTACGTGGCTCCGAAGATCAGGAGCCCGATGTTGAGCATCGCCATGTGATGGAAGTGGCCCACGATCCAGAGCGTGTTGTGCACCGCGACGTCGAGTGCGATCGTTGCGTTGACGACACCCGAGAGGCCAGCGAGCAGCCAGCCGACGAGACCGAAGAAGAGCGCCGTCGATGCCGGCGTCCAGCGGAAGCGCGACCGGTAGATCGTGAACCCGAGGCTGTACAGCGACAGCGCCGACGGCAGCACCAGCGAGAAGGTCATCGGCTGCATCGCCGTGTTGATCTGCGCCTGCAGCGTTCCCTGCGGGTAGTCGAGGTAGATGTGGTGCGCCCAGACGAGCACGTTGGCGATGACCGCGACGGTCCAGGCGATCGCGATCACGTGCCCGGCGACGAGGTCGCGGCCTGCGTAGCGGGGGATCAGCCAGTAGTAGACGGCCACAGCGGGGAAGAGGAGGAGGTAGACGACCGGGTGGCCGAACCACCAGAGGATGTTCTTCGCGAATAGGGCATTCGCGTCGCCGACCCAGCCCGCCGACTGGAGGATCTGCCAGACGAGCAGGCCGGCGAGCGGGAGCGTGGCGATGATCATGTCGATGCCGATCACCGCGAGCGGGATCACCGCGTATGGCACCGGCTTCGGGTTGGTGGCGAACGTCCTCGGCATCAGGTAGCCCCAGCCCAGCGAGACCCCGAGACGCTTGAACACGTTGTCCGAGACCGCGTGCAGCGCCTCCTTGTTGCAGACCGTGTGGAGGATGCCGAAGCACCACGTCACGATCGCGAGGCCCGCGAGGAGCACCGAGAAGGAGAAGAGCCCCGTCGCCCAGGCGCCCCAGGCACCCGCTCCGAAGAACGGCAGCGGGTAGAGGAACACCCACGATGCGCCGAAGCCCATCAGCAGCGTCGTCACCACGACACCGGCGACACCGAGCACCATGAGCCACCACGTCGTGCGCGCCATCGCGAGCCCGAACCCGCGCGTCGGGAAACCGACGCCGGCGAGCACCCACCAGGCGAGACCCATCACGGCGAACGCACCCCAGCCGACGAACGTGCCGAGGCCGTGCGCCGTCATCATCGCGTACCAGAAATTGTCGCCGACCCGGGCCTGCGGCACAGCCTGGCTCCAGCGCAGGACGACGCCGAGCAGGCCGGATGCGGCCAGGATCGCGGTCGACGCGCCGAGGTAGCGAAGCGTCAGGCCCCGCGCGATCCCGCGCGAGCGCTCGTCGGTCATGCGCGCCTGACCTCGATCCGCCCGCCGGTCGTCTCGTCCATTCGCTGATGGCCCTTGCCACAGAACTCGAGGCAGCGGACGTAGTAGATGCCGGGCTTGTCGAAGGTCCAGACGAGCCGTCCGGTGCGGCCCGGAACGATCTGAACCTGCGTCAGCAGCGGGCCGGCATCGCCCGAGCGCTCATCGACGGGGCCGTACAGCCCGAAGCCGTGATTGACGTCTCTCGACTGGAGCAGGAACTCGACGGTCCTGTCGGCACGGACGAGCGCGGGATCGATCTGCCATCCGAACTGCGCACTCACGACCTTCACGACCTGCTTGTCCGGCCCGGCGGTCTTGCCGTAGGGAACGTAGAAGATCGTTCCCAGCAGGAGTGCAAACAGCGCGAGCGCGACGACGACGAGCCAGGCCGTTTCACGCAGCGACCAGGTGCCGGCACGGTCCTCGTCCAGCGGGCGCGTGGTGGAGCGCCAGATCGCGAACGAGATTGCCGACCCGATCACCACGGCGATCACGTACGCGACGGTGATGATGACCGCCGTGTGACTCATGCGGGCATCCTCCGTTCCGCTGATACGGGGGAACAACCGCCATAGACCCCAGATGTACTGCGGGTTTTCCGCAACGAGTGACGCGCGTGCACGGATGCAGGAGCTGTAGGCGGCGAGTCAGGATCGGCAGACATGAGCGTGATAGTCGTAGCGACTGATGGATCTGCGGCCGCGACGGCCGCGCTCGATGAGGCTATCGAAATCGCGCGCTGCACGGGCGACCAACTGGCAGCGATCACCGTCTGGCGTGCCCTGCAGGGCGATTTCGGCCTGGCGTACCCTTCCACCGCCATGCTGGACGAGCTGCTCGACGCGGAGCGAAACCACGCCGAGGTGACCCTGTCCGAGGCAGTCGCCCGTGCCCGCGCCGCCGGCGTCGTGATCGAGACCAGGCTCGCCACGGGCGATCCGGCCGAGCAGATCTGCAACTTCGCCGACGAGCTCGATGCCCGCATGATCTCGATGGGAACGCACGGCTACAGCGCCGTCGTCTCGCTTCTCGTCGGCAGCGTCTCCGGAGCCGTTCTCCGCAGGGCTCCGTGTCCCGTGCTCATCGTCGGAGAGGGCAACCACCATCGGAAGCGCTCGGACCGGCCGCCGACGACGCGGCATGCCACGATCTGACGCATCCTGCGACAGGCTCTCGGGAACGGCCGTCGCTGGGCGACGGCCACGGTCGGGGCGTCGACCGTCGCCCTGCTTGCCGCGATAGCGCTCGCCGGTTGCGGAAGCGACGGCAACCGGCCACCGCAATCGACGTCCAAGTCGATGCAGGCCGAGACGGTGCCCGACGAGGGCACGACGACGTTCGCCGTGTTCCTCGCGCGCGACGAGCGGATCTCGCCGGTGCGGCGCACGGTGCCGAAGACGCCCGCGATCGCCCGTGCGGCGCTGACGGCGCTGCTCGCCGGCCCGAGCGTGGATGATCGGGCAGCAGGGTATGGCAGCGCCATCCCCGCAGGAACCGAGTTGCTCGATGTCGCAATCGCGAAGGGCAGACGAGTCGTGACGGCT
>Ga0315281_10008930_pt1 | contig 13962 bp, 9 predicted proteins | sample YL17G07_0_MG_FD_204540 | JGI IMG/M metagenome (GOLD analysis project Ga0315281, IMG submission 204540) | Sediment microbial communities from Yellowstone Lake, YNP, Wyoming, USA - YL17G07_0 | ecosystem: Environmental > Aquatic > Freshwater > Lake > Sediment | place: USA: Wyoming | collected...
CCAACGACTTCTTGTATGAGGCAATCGCCAATGGGTTCTTTTTGAGGATCGAATATAATCCACCCAGGAGCAAATGAGCAGGGAGATGATCGGGGTCATAGAGGAGGGCGGTTTTACACTCTTCGATTGCTTCGTTTAAAAGACCTTTATGAATGTAAAGAGTGGCCAATTCAACATGTAAGGAAGGTTCTGTGACATCCCGGGCAATCGCTTCTTTAAGATCCTCGATCGCCTCGTCTACTTTCCCCTCCCTTAATTTGAACTGGGAGAGGAGAAAGTAATAATAGGCAAGGGGATGTGAGGGAGAGGTCTTTTTTTGAGTTTTTTGGAGTTTCGTTGGAGTGAGCTGAACAGAAGGGGTCCCTTTTTCCAGTTTTTGAAATTCAGGTCTTCCCGCACAAGCCCCCAAAAAGAATAGGGACAAAGAAATAACGGAGATTTTCATTAAGAATCGCTTCATATTCCAAAAATAACAGACTTCGATAATAAAGTCAAAGACCTGAATTCGATTTTAAAAGATTCTCCAAAGTGTTCGGAGAGACATAGCCTTCCACTATTTTTCCGTTTTGAAAAAGGAGGGTGGGGGTAGAGTCGATGAGCAGACGCTTTCCCAATTCCATATTTTTATCAATGGGTCTGGTATCGCAAGGAGAAGAGCTTAATTCTTTCCCTTGGTAAGTTTCTTCTAAGGCCCTCATTTTATCTTGCGAACACCATATGGATTTCGCCTTCCCATAGGAAGCAGGTGTTAAAGGGTATAAAAAGAAAAAAACTTGGAGGTCTTTGATCTGTTTAAGTTCTTCGTGGAGCTGGAAACAAAAATAACATTGAGGGTCAGTAAAGACATAGAATCTCCTTTGCCCCTCTCCCATTGGAATGGCATTTTCGAGGGGAAGAGTGGAAGGTTCCACCCTTCGGAAATCTTTTAATCGATTAAGAGTAAGATTTCTTTTGATTTGGCGGTCCACTATCTGACCGTGTATAATGAATCTCAAGTTTTTGTGGATATAAATTATCATCCTCTCTTGTCCTATCTCACTGGCCACCTCCCAGAACCCTTCCAAAGGAGCTTCCCTGATCTCCAAGATTTTAAATTCTTTCCCAATCAATTCCTTTAAAATATTCGTTGCCTCTTCATTTGTGAGGGCAAAAGAGTTTTCAAAAGGGAGGTGGATCAAAAACAACAACAGACTGATTAAAAGTAATATTCGCTTCATCTTAAAAAACTTCCTAAAAATGATATCCTTTAATAGATCAATGAGGTGAGGATTCAATTAGGCTGCCCTTTTTTCTCAAAGCGATACAGGGTTCTCGGATTTACCCTAAGGATTTCTGAGGCGATTCTTTTGTTTCCACCGACCTCTTTTAGTATTTCTTTTATATATTCGGACTTGATATCATCCAGAGATTTACGATCCTTCACTCCTCTTTTAATCATCTCTGAGAACCCTTCCATCAGGTCTTTGGGGAAGTCATTGGGCACCAAGTAATCCTGATCGGTCATGATCACGCCCCTTTCGATGACATTTTCTAATTCTCTGACATTCCCCGGCCAATGATATTCTAAAAGGATTTTCATCGACTCTTTTGAGATTCCCTTGATCTCCTTTTTAGCTTCTTTGGAATAGAGATCAAGGAAATGGTAAGCCAGTAACGGAATATCTTCTTTTCTGTCTTTCAGGTCAGGAAGGAAAATAGGGAAGACATGAAGACGGTAGAAGAGATCTTCACGAAATTTTCCTTTCTTCATATTGTCTTCCAGATTCTCATTGGTGGCGGCGATCATCCGGGCATCAATCTTCGTTCTTTCGGTACTCCCCACCTTCATCACTTCCTTCTCCTGGAGGACTCTTAGAAGTTTCACCTGAACAGAGGGAAGGATCGTCGAGATCTCGTCCAAGAAGAGCGTTCCTCCATCGGCCTCTTCGAACAAACCCTTCTTCGCCTGGATTGCTCCAGTGAAAGCGCCTTTGGTATGGCCAAAAAGTTCGCTTTCCACCAACGTTTCAGGGATAGCTCCGCAATTGAAAGGGATGAAAGGCCGATCCGCCCTTGGGCTGTTATAATGGATGGCCTTGGCCACCAGTTCTTTGCCGGTTCCACTTCCTCCATAGATCATCACCGTACTGCTTCCAAGGGCAACTTTTTCGATCAGAGAGAAAATCTCCTGCATCTTCTTGCTTTTCCCAATGATATTGTTGAACTCAAATTTTTTCCTCACCTCCATCCTCAGAAGTCGATTTTCTCTGAGGAGAAGACTTTCTTTTTGGACTTTGGAGATGTGGAGGAGGAGGTCATTAAAGTCAATGGGCTTGGTAATATAGTCATCCGCTCCGATCTTCATCGCCTCGACAGCCGTTTCGATTGATCCATGAGCCGTCATCATGATGACCATTATTTCCGGCCTTGTTCCTTTGATCGTCTTCAGGAGTTCGAGGCCATCCATTTCCGGCATCTTTAGGTCGGTCAATACTAAATCGAAGACATCCTTTTCCATTTTTTCGATGGCCTCAGGACCACTTCGGGCGACCTCCACACTAAATCCTCCCATCTGGGAAAGACCTCTTTTAATCATGTCCCGGATGAGGGCTTCATCATCGACGACCAATATTTTCATGGACTCCATAGATAGCTCTCCTTGAAGGGTATTTCTATCAAAAATCGAATTTTAAATCAAATAGAATAACTTTTCGTAAAAGATTTCAGATTGGAATCACAGGGTTAAATATCTGACAAAATTTGTAAGATTTTGACAAGATATCATCTTGTGAGTGGAATTTTCGATTTTAAATTCCTCATTAAAATTTGAGCTAAATCTTAAAAATTGAATGGTTTTAAACAGTTAAACCAGCTTATTTTTTTTCGGTATATATTTTGCAGTCAAACTCATTAAATTTTATTAAAAAGGAGACAATTTTCACCAATCCAAGGCAATGGCTGGAGGATTCTCAAGGCTGGAACTTTATCGATTTTTAAGGGGTAAGGAAGCATTTATGAAGTAGTGAATGAATAGGGTATTGGGCAACCTGTATTTAGATAATAATAAATGTATGGAATTCAAATTTGTTTTAGTAATTACCATTGTTCTTCAATTTATAGCTGCATTTTTGGCTTTCAGGGTGATTCGAGTCACCAGGAAACCGAAAGCCTGGATTTTGATCGCGGTTGCCACTTTTCTTATAGCTGTTCGGCACTGCATCATTTTGTTCCGATTAGTCTCTGGGACCCTTTCTCCCCCGCCTCAGTTATCAGATGAATTGTTAATGGTTGCTATATCCGTGATCATTGCTGCCGGAGTAGCTTTGATTGCCCCTTATTTACTCTCTGTCAAACGCTCGAAGGAAGAATTGCAAAAAGCCAAGGAACTCGCAGAAGCAGCTACCCGCGCCAAGTCTGAATTTTTAGCCAACATGAGCCATGAAATTCGTACACCGATGAATGCGATCATTGGTTTTTCCAACCTCCTTTTAGAAACTGAACTCTCTCCTGACCAAAGTGAGTATGTCGAAGCATTAAACAAATCCGCAGACAATCTGTTAACGATTATCAACGACATCCTTGACTTCTCAAAAATTGAAGCAGGGAAGTTGACTCTTGAACCAATTTCTTTCGATCTGAAAGTGTCAGTGAAAGAGGTAACTGACCTCCTTGCCGGGAAGGCAAAGCAGAAAGGTCTCGAATTGATTGTAGACTATACTCCGGAATCCCCGCGTCGTTTCATTGGCGACCCGGGGCGCATCCGTCAGGTGCTTACCAACCTGGTTGAAAATGCCATCAAATTCACAGAAAAGGGGCATGTTCTTATCAACGTCAAATGTGAAGAAAAGGCAAATGGGAAAGCCCACCTTCGCTTGGATGTCAAGGATACGGGGATCGGAATATCCGAAAATAAACTCCAAATTATTTTTGATAAATTTACCCAAGGGAATACATCCACGGCACATCGATATGGCGGAACAGGGCTTGGGCTTGCTATCTCAAAACAGTTAGTGGAACTGATGGGAGGAACCATCGGTGTTACCAGTCTACCAGGCGTAGGTTCAACCTTCTGGTTCACACTCAGTCTGCCCTTAGATACCCAAGACCTTCCTCTTTCTCTTCCACGATCGGACCTGAAAGGGGTGCGTGTTATGGTGGTAGATGATCACGAGGTCAATCGACGTGTGCTTCAAGAACAGATTTCAAACTGGAGTATGAAGACGGCCGCTTGTGGGACGGCCGACGAGGCAATCAAAGCACTGCGTCAAGCGCACGACACCGGTGATCCTTATCAAATTGTCATCATTAATCATCACATGCCAGGCATGGATGGGGAGAAATTGGGACGTAGCATTAAATCCGACCCTGCGCTACAGGAGACCCTGCTCGTAATGCTCACCTCGGTAGGACAACGAGGTGATGCGAAGCGGATGACAGAGGCAGGATTTGCCGCCTACTTGGTCAGGCCTATCCCTCCTTCTCGACTTCTTGATGCTCTTTCCACTGTCTGGGGAACCTGGAGAGAAGGAATTTCAGCAGGATTGATCACTCGCCACACCCTGGCCGAATCTCGCCCTGTTAAATCAACCTCTGATGTGGAAATGGAAAAACCCCTCCATCCTCACGTGCTTGTAGTAGAGGATAATGAAATCAACCAAAAAGTGGCGGTAAGGATCCTGGAGAAGCTCGGTTGCAGTGTTGACGTAGCGACCAATGGCCAGGAAGCGGTGGAGAGAATTGAGCAAAGAACCTATGATTTGGTACTCATGGACTGTCAGATGCCTGATATGGACGGGTATGAAGCTGCGGCAGAGATCCGACGCCGAGAAGCTGGTTCCCGGCATACTACGATCATTGCGACTACAGCCTATGCCATGGAGGGAGACCGGGAAAAATGTCTGAGAGCAGGCATGGATGATTACATTGCAAAACCCATCAAAAAAGAAGTTGTTTTTGAAATGATAAATAGATGGGTCGTTAAGGAGAAAGGATATGAATTTTAGGGCATTGGCAGAAAATCTGGATATGGAGGAAGGTGAATTTTTAGAAATGATGGGACTCTTTTTAAAGACCAGTATTTCTAATTTGAGCCAATTGCAAGCCGCCATTGATCAAGGTGATGGGCAGAAGGCAATGATAGCCATGCATTCCATCAAAGGCGCCGCTCTCAACCTTGGTTTGATGGAGATATACGAGGTTGCGAGGAAAACGGAGATGGAGGCTCGTGAGAATAATCTGAATGAGGTAGCCATGGCGACCAGAGTGATCAGAGAGAAACTTGATCGAATTGCTGAAAGCCTTGTCGAGTACTCAAAGCTCAAAGTACACAGTGAAAAGGTCAAACAATGACTTTAATGAATTCCTCCCTATTCCCAAGGGAGATTAGGATTGCCTAAACCAAAGGGAGTGGATAAGTTGGGTAAAAAGATATTAGTTGTGGATAACCATCCGGTCATGTTGAAATTCATGACCAATTTGCTGGAAAAAGATGGACACCAAGTGCTCACAGCCGAGAATGGCCTCGATGCCTTGGATACTTTGAGAAGCTTTGTCCCGGACGTCATATTTATTGACTTGGTCATGCCTAATATTGATGGAAAGAAACTATGTCAGATTATTCGCAAAAAACCGGAGCTCAAGGATGTCTCCTTGATCATTCTTTCTGCCATTGCAGCTGAACAGGAGTTAAATTTTACCGAATTCGGAGCCAATGCCTGCATCGCGAAAGGGCCTTTCAACAAGATGTCAGAGCAAATCCATGCAGTTATGGAGCAATTGCCCATGACTACCTCAGTTGCCCTACCCGGTCAAATCATCGGACTTGAAGGAGCCTCTCCACGCCAAATTACAAAAGAGTTACTCTCAATCAAAAAACACTTTGAGGTCATCATGGAAAGAATGTCCGAGGGGATTCTGGAGATCACTCCTGAGAGAAGAATTGTCTATACTAACCCCTCTTCCACGGCCCTGATCGGCATCGCTGAGGAAAGATTGCTCGCTTCAAATTTCACTGACTTGTTTCAAGAAACGGATTGCCAGATGATCAAAGATCAACTGGTGACAATGCAGACGCAACCAAAGACCATGATCAAAGATTTTCCTGTAATGATCAATAGCAAACAAATTTTATTAAACATCTTACCCGTCATAAGTGAAAAGCATAAGACCTTTATTATCATTCTCAATGATGTGAGCGAACGAAAGCGCATGGAGGCTCAACTTCTCCAGGCCCAAAAGATGGAGGCCATTGGTACCTTAGCCGGTGGTATTGCCCATGACTTTAATAATCTACTTATGGTAATCCAGGGAAATATCTCTTTGATGCTCTTAGATATCGACCCATCGCATCCCCATTATGAAATGCTCAAAAATGTTGAAAACCAGGTTCAAAGCGGGTCGAAACTAACCGGCCAGCTTCTTGGATATGCGAGGAAGGGCAGGTATGAGATAAAGCCTCTTTATTTAAACCAATTGCTGGAGGAAATCTCTGAAGCATTTGGCAGAACCAGAAAAAACATTACGATCCACAGGGAGCTTGGTCAAGACCTAATTCCCATCGAAGCAGACCAGGGGCAGATTGAACAGGTTCTGATGAATCTGTTTGTCAATGCGGCAGATGCCATGGCGGAGGGGGGAGATCTTTTTTTGAAGATGAGCAATATTACTCACGAAGAGATAAAAGGCAAAATTTATGATCCAAAACCTGGTGACTATGCCCTGCTGACTGTTGCAGATACTGGTATCGGCATTGATCAAAAAACTTTGGGACGTATTTTCGATCCATTCTTCACGACAAAAGAACTGGGAAGAGGTACGGGCCTTGGATTGGCTTCAGTCTACGGTATCATCAAGGGACATGGCGGATATATCGATGTTGAATCTGAGAGAGGACGTGGGACCACTTTTAAAATTTTTCTGCCCATCTCAAAGAAAAAGGTTCAGGAAACGATTAAAACTCCAGATCTCCTTATGAAAGGAACCGAGACCCTCCTTTTGGTCGATGATGAGGGAATGGTCTTAGGGGTAGGTGAAAAATTTTTAAAGGTCATGGGTTATCATGTACTAACTTCCCGGGATGGAAGGGAAGCCATTGAGGTTTACAGGAAAAATCGGGAGGCCATTGATCTGGTTGTTCTGGACATCGTCATGCCTAATATGGGAGGCGGCGAAATTTTTGATCGGTTGAAAGAGATCAATCCGAATATAAAGGTGCTTCTTTCTAGCGGTTATAGTATCGATGGTGAAGCCACTAAAATATTGGAAAGAGGATGCAACGGGTTTATTCAGAAACCGTTCGATGTGAAGCAATTATCGCAAACCATTCGGGCCATTTTAGATAAAAAGAGGATTGAATAAGAAAGCGAAAATCTGATGCGCGAACCTTGGCTAAAAGCGCGACATTAGCAAAACGTGAAGGCCGTGGCTATTAAAATCAATTGAAAAAATCAAAGGAGCAGATTTGACGTCTTCGATGAAAAAGGATGAAGTCCTGACTACAAATGAGGCAATTAGATACCTGAAGATTTCAAAACCCACATACTTGAAGTGTATCCACCTTGGGAAAATAAGGGCCGTCAAAGTGGGGAATGGTTGGAGGATCCTCCAATCAGAATTATATCGATTTTTAAAAGGAAGGAAAGGCAGATGAAAAATAGATTGATGGCCCAATTTAAAGCACGTGCTTTTAATATTGTGATAATGAGCCCCGTGAAATTTGAGCCTTTTGTTTGGTTGGCTTCGTTACCTGATTTTTGATAAGGAATGAATTCCTTTATTCATTGGATGAATTTATGTATCTTTTTTTCTACAGACTTCGTTTCCGCCTAATTTTACTTGTCCTTCTCGCTGTCATCCCGGCGTTGGGGCTGACGCTATATTCTGGCCTGGAACAGTGTCGTCACGCCCGATTTCAAGCATTAGATGATGCGTTAGAGATGGCCAAAAACGCCTCCAGCACCCAGGGGCAAATGATTGAGGCGACACGCCAACTCCTCTATACGCTCGCGCAGCTCCCCCAGGTACGAAATCGCGACTCAGCCACCTGCTGCTCGCTATTCGCAGATCTTCTAAAAAAAAACCCACAATATCTTAACATCGCAGCAGTGGAGCCGAATGGTAATGTATTCGCAAGCGCCATTCCCTTTACCCATCCTGTCAATGTCGCTGATCGCGCCTATTTTCGTCGGGCCATTCAGACTCGCAATTTCGCCATAGGCGATTATCAAATTGGTCGCATTACCGGTAAGCCGGCAGTCAATTTCGGCTACCCCGTTTTCAGGGAAGTAGGTGCGGTAAAGGCCGTGGTCTTCGTTGCTTTGGGTTTGGCCTGGATCAACCAACTCGCTGCCGCAAATCAAATGCATAATGAGGCTACGCTTTTCGTGACCGACAACAACGGCATGATTTTAGCCTGCTATCCCGAGCCAGAAAAATTCGTGGGCAAGTCTATGCCTGAGACGTCCATTATCAAATCCATTTTGGCCAAGAGAGAGGGAGTGGAAGAGGCGCCTGACCTGGAAAACGTGCCTTGCCTTTTTGGGTTCACATCGTTGGGTCCCCCTTCTGGAGCAGTCTACGTGAGCGTAGGCATCCCAAAAAAGATTGCCTTTGCTGAGGCCGACCGAACTATGATTCGCAATCTCACTTGGTTAGGGCTGGTAACGGTGCTCGCTCTTGTGGCGGCCTGGTTCGGTGGTGGTCTCTTCATCATGCGCCCAGTCAATCAGCTCCTGGGTGTGACGAAGCGTCTCGCAGACGGGGATCTGACTGCCCGCACTGGGTCCTTATACAGCGGTGGGGAGCTCGACCAACTGGCTCGCGCCTTTGATCAGATGGCTGAGTCGCTTGAACTGCGCGAGGCCGAACGTAAGCGGACAGAGGAAGCCCTACGGCAGGCAGAAAACAAATACCGCAGTATTTTTGAGAATGTAGCCGAGGGTTTATTCCTGACCAAACCCGATGGTCATTACATTAGTGTCAACCCTGCGTTGGTGCACATCCATGGCTATGAGTCGCCTGAAGAAATGATTGCGAGCATCACTGACATTCAGCATCAGGTTTATGTAGATCCGGACGACCGCACCGAATTCAGGCGCCTGTTGGAAATGCACGGGTATGCAAGGAGATTTGAAACTCAGTTCCGTCGCAAGGATGGCAGCAAGATCTGGGTTTCAATGAATGCACGAGCCGTCCGGGGCGAAAACGGATCATTGTTCTACTATGAAGGAACAGTTGAAGATATCACCGAGAGCAAACAAGCCGAGGAATCACTGCGCACCTCTGCACGGGAATGGCATACCACTTTCGATGCTATTAATGATGCCGTAGCCCTGATGGACTCGGAAGGAAGGATCCTAAAATGTAACAAGGCTATGGCAAACCTCCTTGAAAAGCCGTTCAGCGAGATTATTGGCCGCCCCTGTTGGGAACTTATGCATGGTACACCAGACCCAATCGAAGACTGCCCCTTAGTTCGGATACAGGAGACCCGCCGCAGAGAAACCTTGCTTTTGCCAATGGGAAACCGATGGTTTAATGTTGTTGCAGACCCACTGTTCGATGGAGATGGTAATTTCATAGGAGCTGTTCACATCATCTCCGATATCACCGAGCGCAAGCGGGCAGAAGATTCATTGCGAGAGAGTGTAGAAGCCCTGCGTGCGTTCCTGAATGCTAATCCAGAGGTCTCATTTTTAATGGATGCTAAGGGAACTGTTCTTGTCGCAAATGAATCACTTTTCAAAAGATTTAGTAAAAGTTCAGAAGAAATTATTGGCTCTTGTCTTTATGGCCTCTTTCCGGAGGATGTCACTAAACAAAGAAAATCTCACTTTGACGAAGTCTTTCGGACGGGAAAACCGGTTCATTTTGAGGATGTGCGTATGGATAGAAACTATGAGACCTTTGTTCATCCCGTTTTCGATAAGGAGGGAAATGTAGCAGAAGTTGCAATTTTGGGCTTTGACATCACCGAGCGTAAACAAACAGAGGAGGCGCTAAGAAGTAGTGAGGAGAAATATCGAACCATTCTTGAAAATATTGAGGACGGCTATTATGAGGTTGACATTGCCGGCAATTTTACCTTCTACAATGATTCATTGTGCAGAATACTGGGTTACTCCAGAGATGAAATGATAGGTATGAACGACCGGCAGTACACGGATCAAGAGAATGCGAAAAAATTATTTCAAGCCTTTAACAAAGTCTACAGAACGGGAGAACCTGCTAGAGAATTCGATTGGGAGATTATAAGAAAAGATGGGGCGAGAAGACGCATTGAGGCTTCTGTTTCTTTAATAAAGGATTCATCAGGTAACCGGATAGGATTTAGAGGTCTCGTTCGAGATGTTACCGAGCGCAAGCAGATCGAACAAGAAAAGGCAAACCTGGAGGAGCAGCTTCGCCAGTCACAGAAGATAGAAGCAATTGGCCGATTAGCAGGAGGCATTGCTCATGACTTCAATAACCTTCTCACTGTTATCAAAGGCTACAGCCAACTCTCACTCATCGAAATAAAAGAAGGCCACCCTTTAAAAGAAAATATTGAAGAAATTAAAAAAGCCGCTGAAAAAGCGGCCGACCTCACCCGTCAGCTTCTGGCTTTTAGTCGTCGTCAGATCTTGGATATGAAAGTACTCGATCTGAATACTCTTTTAAAAGATTTAGACAAAATGCTTCGTCGGGTCATTGGTGAGGATATTGAACTGATTACTTTATTAACAGAGGATCTGGGAAGGGTCAAGGTTGATCCAGGACAGATTGAGCAGGTGGTCATGAATCTTGTAGTTAATGCCAGAGATGCGATGCCTTCTGGAGGGAAACTCTTTATTGAGACAGCTAATATCGAATTGGACGAGGCGTATGCTCGTGCTCATGTTGCAGTGACACCAGGTCGTTTTGTGATGATTTCAGTGAGTGATACAGGTGTGGGGATGACCCCGGAGGTCAGGGATCGGGTCTTTGAGCCCTTTTTTACGACCAAAGAAAAAGGTAAAGGCACAGGGTTGGGTTTATCAACGGTCTATGGGATTGTGAAGCAGAGCGGGGGTAACATTTGGGTATACAGTGAACCGGGCCAGGGGACAACGCTTAAGATCTACCTCCCACTGGTGGATGAACCCATTGAGGAATTACGGGAAAAGGTGAGAATAGAGGAGATTCCACGAGGCCATGAGATTATTTTAATTGTTGAGGATGATGAGGCAGTCCGAAAGCTGGCCGTTCAAATTTTGGAGAAGCAGGGATATAATGCCTTGCAAGCACATCAGGGAGATGAGGCCCTAAAGATTTGCCAACACCATAAAGACCGTATCCATCTTATCTTAACCGATGTAGTCATGCCAGAGATGAGCGGACGTCAATTGGTTGATAGCCTAAAACAAGTTCGACAGGATTTTAAAGTCCTTTATACATCAGGGTATACAGATAATGCGATAGCTCACCATGGGGTTCTGGAAAAGGGAGTGAATTTTATTCAGAAACCATTCACATTTGAGGGATTGGCAAGAAAGGTGAGGGAGGTTCTGGATAAATAATTATTAGGATAAGAATGAATTTAGAAGACCCGACACGACACAAGCAAATCGTTCTACGCCTGAGGTGGGTAACCATCATTATCACCTCTTATCTCATCTTATTCGGCCGGGGAATAAACTCACCCCAACCCCTTCCTTCTTTGCTCATTTTCATTTATCTTCTTTCCAACGTCCTCGCTTACTTCCTTCCAACATCCTATTTTATAAAAGTCTCCTTTTTTTATATTATCCTCCTCTTCGATACATTCATGGTTTCTATGGGGATCTATATCACTTCCCAATTTGATACCGATTTTTATCTGGTCTATTTTTTGATTATTCTCTTCGCTTCCATCGCTCGGAGTTTTAAATTGTTAATGGTCAACGCCTTGGTAATCTGCGGAATTTATGGCTGGTTCCTATGGACAAAAGGATGGAATTTGAAATCGTTAGAGGAAGGCATTCTGTTACGGATTCCCTTTATCTTTATTATGAACATTTTTTATGGATTCCTCATCCAGACCTTTGAAGAGAGGACGAAACGGATCAAAATGGAGTTAAAGGAGGTAGAGGAAGGTGCACAAAGATATCGGCAGATTGTAGAGAGTGCCCATGACGCAGTGGTCATTTTAGATGAAAAGAACCGAATAAAATTTTCCAACAGGCGTTTTCTTCAATTGACTCAATACACCTACGAAGAATTAACCGGACTGGAATTGAAAAAGATCGGGAGCGGATTCGCTGTAGACGGGATTACAAGGATTCTCACTCAAAATTTGGGTTCAGAAGGAGAACCTCTAATACCTGAGGCCGAAGTATTCCGAAAAGATGGAGAAAAGAGAAAGGTAGAAGTCAGTGCTGCACAATTCTTCCTACCGACAGATAAAATCCATACGATTATCTATCTGAAAGATATCACGGATAAGAAGCGGTTGGAAGAAAGGTTTATTCAATCTGAGAAACTGAGGGCTCTGGGGGAGATGGCTGCGGGAGTAGCTCATGATCTAAATAATGTCTTGGGGGCCATCTTGGGCAGGGCCCAGTTGATCCAATTGGGATTAAAGAGGGGCAATTCCAGCGCAATATTTGATGAAACCATCCACAAAGAATTAGGGATCATCGAGCAGGCAGCAAAAGATGGAGCCCATACTATTAAAAAGATCCAGGAATTTTCACGTCCAACGAATGAATCCCTTTTCATCCTTCTTGACGTCAATGAGCTCACGGAGAGAGCCATTGAATTGGTGAAAACCAAGATAAAGGATGAAGCTGAAGAAAAGGGGATTCCAATTCAAGTTCGGACGATTAAAGGTGAAGTCTGCTGGGTGATGGGAAATCCAAGCGAATTGCAAGATGTGCTTTTAAATATTGTCCTTAATTCGATTGATGCAATGCCTAAAGGAGGAACGATCACTTTTAAGACAAGGAGTACGAATGGCAATGTTTCCATCGAAGTGAGCGACGATGGAATTGGAATACCAGAATCTACTCGTCATCGTATATTCGATCCTTTTTTTACCACGAAAGGAGTGCAACGATCAGGATTAGGGCTAAGCATCTCTTACGGAATTATTCACCGGCACCATGGGGAGATCCAGGTGGAAAGTCAAGAAGGGGTTGGGACCACTTTTATGATCAAACTTCCCATTGCTAAAGTTGGAGAGTTACCGTAGAGGAAGGAGAAGATGATGCAAGAAACCAGACAGTGCATGGACATCCTTGTGATTGATGATGATGATCGAGTCCGAACCCTTCTCAGAGACATCCTCCTGTCGGCAGGACATCGGGTGATCGAAGCTTCGGATGGGGAATCAGGAATGAGATATTTAGAAAAAGGGGAATTAGTTGATATGGTCCTGACCGATTTAGGGATGCCGTTGAAAAATGGTTGGGAAGTGGCTAAATGGATAAAAACGAAAAGGCCTCAACTCCCAGTTGTTCTTATTACCGGATGGGGAACAAATTTGGATGAAGAAAAGATTAAAGAATCCGGCGTGGACTCGATCATCGGGAAACCTTTCGAAGTCAATGAGATACTCGATACGGTCAATCTTTTTACGAAAATTATCAAGAGATCAATGGCAGCCTCTATCGCGGGTGATTTTGGAAAACAAGAATAGTTTCTATGTCAAAACATTGAGAAACGAGGAGATTTCATGATGTCAGGAAGACCAAAAATTCTTTGCGTGGATGATGAGCCTGGAATTTTAAAGTTCCTTGAAGCTGTGCTGGTTCCAAAGGGTTATGAAGTCATCAAAGCGGAAAATGGCGAAGAAGCACTGGAGAAACTAAAAGAAGAAAGGGTTGATCTGGTGCTTTTAGATGTAAAGATGCCCAAAATGGATGGCTTTGAAGTATGCAGGTGGATCAAGGAGGATGAAAGATACAGAAATATCCCCATTATCATTATTACAGGCTTAGCAGCAAAAGAAGACCGGATCAAAGGTATTGAAACAGGGGCTGAGGACTT
>Ga0315281_10008931_pt1 | contig 13960 bp, 15 predicted proteins | sample YL17G07_0_MG_FD_204540 | JGI IMG/M metagenome (GOLD analysis project Ga0315281, IMG submission 204540) | Sediment microbial communities from Yellowstone Lake, YNP, Wyoming, USA - YL17G07_0 | ecosystem: Environmental > Aquatic > Freshwater > Lake > Sediment | place: USA: Wyoming | collected...
GCTCGGGCTGGCGCTGCTCTTCTCGACGGACACGCTCATCCAGGGCCTCGACTTCTCCGTCGACCAGGGCTGGGGCGACCTCGCGTTCGCGCTCCCGCTCGCGATGCTCGCCTACACGGGGCTCGAGACCGTCGCCAACCTCGCAGCCGAGACGCGGGAGCCCGGCAAGGCGCTGCCGCGTTCCCTCTTCTCGGCCATCGGCCTCGTCGTCGTCGTGACCGTGCTGATCGCGGTTGTCGGCATCACCGCGTTCCCGGCCGAGGACGGCACGACCGCGCTCGGCGACGAGTGGCTGAAGGCACCGCTCGTGGGGATCGTGACCGCGTTCGACGGCCACCTGCCCGCCGCAGTCGTCGACGTGCTGCGCGTCGTCGTCGGTCTCTCGGGGGCGTTGCTCCTGTTCGCGGCGGCCACGACCGCGATCTCGGGCTGCACGCGGCTCGCGCACTCGATGGGGGAGCACGGCATGCTGCCGCGCGAGTTCGGCCGGGTCGAGCGGCGCACGCTCGTCTCGCGCGAGGCGACGCTCTCCATCGGCGTCGTCGCGATCGCGATCGTCCTGCTCACGGGGCTCTTCGCCGGCGACGATGTGGCGTTCCTCGCGAGCACCTACTCGTTCGGAGTCCTGTTTGCCTTCACCGCCGCACAACTCGCGGTGATCCGGCTGCGTCGGACGGAGCCCGGGCTCGAGAGGCCGTTTCGCGCACGCCCCGAGGTGAGCCTCCGCGGCGTGATCGTGCCGCTGCCGGCCCTGATCGGGGCCCCGCTCACGTTCGCTGTCTGGATCCTCTCGATGGTCACACACCCCGGTGCCCGCTATGCGGGCCCGGCCTGGCTCGCGGGCGGGCTCGTGCTCTACGTGTTCATCCGCCGGCACAACAGCCGTGGCCTGCTGGACGACATCGCACCGATCGCGACGCTGCCTCCCGGTGCGCAGTTTCGACGGGTACTCGTGCCGATGAAGCTCGGCGACATCGGGGAGGAGATGGTTGCGACCGCGGTCGCGCTCGCGAAGGAGCGCAACGCGAGCATCGAGGCGTTGTACGTCGTGCGGGTGCCGAGGCAGTTCCCGCTCGAGGGGCCCCTCCCCGCCGACGTCGAGGAACGTGCCAGGACCTCGCTCGAGGAGGCCCGGGCGCTCGGTGAGGAGAACGGTGTCTCCGTCGCAACGGAGACGATTCGTGCACGGTCGATCGCGCATGCGATCGTCGAGCAGGCACGCGCGCGCGACGTCGACCTGATCGTGCTCGGATCCGCGCCGCGGTGGCGCCGGCAGTCGCGGTTCTTCTCGCCCACGGTCGACCACGTCCTCAGGAACGCGCCGTGTGAGGTGCTCGTCGTTGCGTTCCCGGAGGGCGTCTTCGACGGGAGCGAGTGACTCGCGGGGCCGGGAGCCGCTGACAGCTACGCTCCGCTCATGAAGGCCGTGGTGATCGGGTGCGGCCGCGTCGGTTCCGCCGTCGCGATCCAGCTCGCGAGCGACGGCTGGGACGTCACCGCCGTTGACGAGGCCGAGCATGCGCTCGCCCGCCTCGGTGGCGGCTGGCGGGGCGGGTTCGTCGTCGGCCACGGCATGGATATCGAGATCCTCGACCGCGCGGGTCTGGCGGACGCAGATGCGGCGATCGTCGCCACCGACGGTGACAACACGAACATCGTGATCGGCCAGGTGGTGCAGAAGCGCTACGGCATCGACTGCGTCGTCGTCCGGGTGCTCGATCCGCTGCGCGCCGACTTCTACGCGAAGCGCGGGCTGCGTACGATCTGCCCGACTCAGACAGCGATCTCGTTCCTGCTCGAGGCCGTGCGTGCCTGTGACGTGCGTCCGCGTGAGGCCACGGGCGCTTCCTGATGTACGTCGTCGTGGCCGGCGGAGGCAAGGTGGGCGCGAACATCACGCGCTCCCTGCTCGACATGGGGCACGAGGTGACGCTGGTGGAGCAGCGCCGCGACAAGATCGAGCAGCTCGAGGCCGAATTCGGGCATGTCGCCATGCTCGGGGACGCCACCGAGATCACGGTGCTCGAGCGCGCCGGCATCGCACGTCCGCCGGACCTCGTGCTCGCGGTCACCGGGGACGACGAGGACAATCTCATCATCTCCCAGATCGCGAAGGAGGGCTACGGCGTCCCGAAGGCGATAGCGCGCGTCAACGACCCCCGTAACCAGCAGCACTTCGACCTGCTCGGCATCACGCAGACGGTGTGCGCAACCTCCGGCATCCTGGGGCTCGTCGAGCACGAGGTGCCCGAGCACGGTCTCGTGCGCCTGCTCGAGCTGCGCCGGGAGGGGCTCGAGGTGGTCGAGGTGCAGATCACGGGCGACTCGCCCGCTGCCGGCAAGCGCGTCGCCGGGCTCTCGCTTCCGGACGGCTCGCGCCTCGTCGCCGTGATGCGCAGGGGCACCGCCGAGATCGCCACAGGGGAGACCGTCGTTCGCCCCGGCGACCAAGTGGTCGCGATTCTCAAGCCGGGCCTCGAAGACCGGCTGCGGAAGGCCCTGGTCGGCTGAGCGTCACACGCGCCAGTAGCTGCGTGACAGCAGCACGACGACGGGGATCACCTCCAGGCGTCCAAGCCACATCAGCGTTGCCATGACGATGGTCGAGAAGTCGCTGAACGGCGCGAACGACCCCATCGGCCCGGCGATCCCGAGACCGGGGCCGACGTTGCCGAGCGTGGTCGCTGACGCGGCGATCGCGTCGAAGGCGGAGATGTGGGGCCCCTGGAACGCTGCGTCGAGTGCGATCAACCCGGCACCGGCGGCGAACAAGCCGATATAGAGCAGGACAAAAGCCGCGATCGCGCGGAGCGTGCGCTCGTCGACGACGGTGCCGTTGAGCCTGATCGGGATCACGATCTCCGGGTGGATCGTCTGCCGCAGCTCGCGGCGGAGGATCTTGCCGAGCAGCAGGTGACGCACGACCTTGATCGCGCCGCCGGTCGAGCCGGCTGAGCCGCCCACGAGCATGACGCCGATCAGGATCATGAGCGCCAGCGCCGGCCAGACGACGAAATTCGTGTTCGCGTATCCCGTGGTCGTCATCATCGACACCACCTGGAACGTGCCATCCCTGAACGCCGCCTCGCCGCGTTCGAAGCCCTCGACCCAGAGCTCGACGGCGAGCAGGACGGACATCAGGGCAAGGATAGTGAGGTACAGCCGGGCCTCTTCGTCGCGGGCGACCACGCGCCCTCTGCGCCGGACGAAGGCACGGTAGAGCAGCGCGAAGTTCATCCCGGCGAGCACCATGAAGACGACGATCACCCACTGGCTGGCCGCCGAGAACGCCTCGACAGAGCGCGGCTGAGGGGAGAAGCCCCCGGTCGGCAGCGTCGTGAACGCGTGCGCGACGGCGTTGAACACGTTCATACGGTCGTCGATTCCCGTCCAGCCGAAGATCGAGAGGATGAGCGCCTGCGCGGCGGTCAGCGCGACGTAGAGCAGCCAGAGCCGCCGGGCGGTCGAGCGGATGCGATCCGCGAGATCGTCGACCTCGGGGCCCGGCATCTCGGACTCGAGCAGCTGGCGCCCGCCGACGCGGAGGCGCGGGAGCACCGCGAGCGCCAGCACGATGATTCCCATGCCGCCGAGCCACTGGGTGAACTGCCGCCACATCAGGAGCGACTGGTCGAGCGCGCCGATGTCGGTGAGCACGGAGGCGCCGGTGGTCGTGAATCCCGACATGGCCTCGAAATAGGCGTCGACGGGCCGGTCGAGTTGCGGCTCGCCCGAGAGGAGGTAGGGAGCCGCTCCCAGCGCTGCGGCGAAGAGCCAGGTGACCGCAACGACGAGAAATCCCTCCCGGAACCCGATCGGATCGGCATCCCGCCCGAGGCGCTCGAGACCCAGCCCCACGAGAGCAGCGATGGCCCCTGCCCCGAGGAACGGCCAGGCCGGCTCCCCGTAGCCGATCGCAAGCGCTGTCGGGAACAGCGTCGCGACAGAGAGGTACTTCGTCAGCGTGCCGACGAGGCCGAGCGCGCCGCGCACTCCGACCGCCGTGCGCGGTGGACGCGGAATGCGCGTCGTCGCCTCGCTGCGCGTCACAGCACTTTCTCGACGTCGGCTACCCGGGAGGACTCGGTGAAGACGATCACCCGGTCGCCCGCCAGGAGGACGTCGTCACTGCGCGGGAAGATCGCGTTGCCGTCGCGCACGATCGCGCCGATCACGGCACCCCGGATCGGCATGTCGCGGAAGCGCAGGCCGACGTACTCGCTCGTGGGGCTGGTGGTGATGTCCAGCACCTCGAAGCGGTCGCCCTCGATCATCGCGACCTGCTGGGTGCGGGGATCGTGCGCGAAGCGGACGATCTCCTCCGCTGTCACCTGGCGGGGGTTGACCGTGACGTCGACCCCGGAGTGCTCGTAGACCTCCTGGGCGATCGCATCGTGGACGATCGCGATCGTGAACTCGATGCCGTGGACACGCGCCAGCGTCGCCGCGTAGTGGTTCCTCGCGTCCTCGCGCATGGCGAACACCGCTGCCTGTGCCTGTCCGATGCGCTCCCGCTCGATGAAGTCCGGATCGAGCCCCGTCGCCTGGTAGACCCGCACGTCCGGGAGCTCCTCGGCGATCCTGCGTGCCCGCTCGCGGTCAGGCTCGATCAGCCGGACTCCGATCCCCTGTACGAGCAGCTGGCGGGCGATCGCCACACCGACCTGACCGCCGCCGAACACGACGACGTCCTCGACTTTGCCCCCGCCTGGGGCGAGGAGCTCGCCCCACGCCTGCGCCGCCTGCGGGGAGCCGACGACGACGAGCCGGTCGCCCGGCAGGATCACGTCGCCCCCGCGCGGGATCGTCATCGAGTCGCGGCGGATGATGCTCGCCAGGCGTGACTGGGCGGGAATCCTGCCGCACTCACGGAGGGGCTTCCCGACGAGCTCGGGGTTCGAGCGGTCGGTGACGTCGTACTCGACCATCTGTATCTGGCCGTCGGCGAAGACGTCGGTCTGCACGGCGGCGGGAACGCCGATCACGCGCGTGATTGCGTGCGCGGTCTCGATCTCCGACGACACGACGAAGTCGACGTCGAGACGCCCTTCGCGCCAGAGCTCGATGTACTCGACGTTCGACGTGCGGATCACCGTCGTCGCCCGCGGGGCCTCGATCCGTGCGAACGTCGCGGCGACGAGATTCGCCTCGTTGCGTGACGTGCACGCGATCACGAGATCGGCACTGCCCACCCCGGCGTCCGCGAGCGCACGGCGGCTGGCGCCGTTCGCTTCCACGGTGGCGACGTCGTAGCGGTATGCGAGCGGGGTGAGCCGCGCGGGATCGAGGTCGATCACCGTGAGATTGTGCTCGGCGTGGAGGGCCTCCACGACGGTCGCGCCCACCTGTCCGGCTCCGATGACGAAGATCTTCACGCGCGCGCAGGGTACTCTTAACAGGGGACGCGCGAGGCGCGAGCCGTCCGCTAGCGTGAGGTGAGTGCGTCGTGTGCTTCCGCTCATCGCCGCTGCCGCTGCCGTGCTCGCCGTTGTCGCTGCGCATGCGGACGGCGCTCCGTCGGGGCTGCGCCTCGTCACGGTCGCGGACGGATTCGACGCGCCCCTGTTCGCGGCGGCCCCGGCGGGTGAGGCGAAGCGCCTGTACGTGGTCGAGCAGGGCGGCCTCATTCGCGTGCTCGAGCACGGCGCCATCCGCGCGCAGCCGTTCCTCGACCTCCGCGGCGCTGTGCGGGCCGGCGGCGAGCAGGGCCTGCTCGGCCTCGCCTTCGCGCCCGACTACGCCACGAGCCGCATCTTCGTCGTCGACTTCACCGACCGCAACGGCGACACGCGCGTCGTCCGCTACCGCTCCGACGGCACGAAGGCGCTGCCCGGGAGCGCGAGGCAGTTGCTGTTCGTGAAGCAGCCCTACGGCAACCACAACGGCGGCATGGTCGCCTTCGGGCCTGACGGCTTCGTCTACGTCGGCATGGGAGACGGCGGCTCCGGCGGCGACCCCGAAAACCGTGCGCAAGACATGTCGACCCTACTCGGCAAGATCGTTCGCCTCGACGCGCGCAGGCCGGCGGCGAAGCCCGTCGTCGTCGTTGCGGGCGTGCGCAACCCCTGGCGATTCTCGTTCGACCGGAAGAGCGGTGACCTGTACGTCGGCGACGTCGGCCAGGGTGCGATCGAGGAGGTCGACTGGGTGCGGTGGCCGTGGCAGGGCCTGCTCAACTTCGGCTGGGACGTCTACGAAGGCCGTGCCAGGTACGAGGACAAGGCTCTCGGTCCGGGGAAGCTCGTGCAGCCGGTCGCCCAGTACAGCCACTCCAGGGGCTGCTCGGTCACCGGCGGGTACGTCTACCGTGGCAGCGCCGTTCCCGCGGCCGCCGGCCGCTACTTCTACGGCGACTACTGCAGCGGCACGATCTGGTCTCTCGAGATCGTCTCCGGCAAGGCCAGGCAGATCCGGCCGGAGCCGTTCTCGGTCAAGAGCCTGACCTCCTTCGGCGAGGACGCCGCGGGGGAGCTCTACCTGGTCTCGTCGCAGGAGGGCGCCGTGTACCGTCTCGCTGGATGACGCCCGTGTGCGCCACGTGCGGGGCCTGGTTCCCGGACGCGCCTGCCGCACCGGTTCGCTGTCCGGTCTGCGACGACGAGAGGCAGTACGTGCCGGACGCCGGCCAGTGCTGGACGACCCCCGCTGAGATCGTCGCCGGCCGCCGCGTCGACGTGCGGGACCTCGAGCCGGGGCTCACCGGCATCGGGCTCGAGCCGTCGTTCGCGATCGGCCAGCGCCTGCTGCTCGTAGCCCTACCCGGCTGCGGCCACGAGCTCGTCGCGTGTCGAGACGACCGTGGCATCGTCCCCGAGCCGGTCGCGCAGCCGGCCGAGCGCGCCGATCCCGGCCTCGGTCGCCTCGAGCCGGCGGGTGGCGCCGAGCTGGGCTAACGCGACCCGGGCGAGCTCTGCAGGGGCGTCCGTGAACACGCCGAGCCGGTGATCCGACGCTGTGAGGCGTCGCAGTGCCGCGCTCGCCTCCGCGCTCGGCCGCAGGTACACGGGTGCGCGATCCTCGGCGAAGCGCTCGAGCAGCGTGCGCCAGTTGCCGGCGCCGGAGGCGTCGAGAGCGGCCGCGGCGGCGCCACGGTCGTGGGGGAGGTCGCGCGGATCGATGCCGAGCACCGTCGACGATCCCTCGAGCCAGTCGTTCCAGAGGGGCCGCGTGTCGCCGAGCGCTCCGTCGAGGTCGATCAGCAGCGCGGCCGTCACGCCGCCCGCCTGCGCGCGTGGCGCCAGACGATGACGCCGATCGTGACGCCGGCCGTGTCGATCACGACGTCGTACCAGGCGCCGTGACGGCCGCGCACGAACGACTGGTGCACCTCGTCGGATACGGCGTAGAGCGCGCCGAGCGCGACCGCGACGGTCGGCCTGCCTAGTGCACGCAGGAGCAATGCGCCGAGGATTGCGTACTCGGTCGTGTGCGCGAGCTTCCGCAGCACGAGATCCCACGTCCCGAGACCGGTGCCGAGGCTCGGGATCGAGGAGAAGGCGAAGATCACTGCCGCCCACAGGGCAACCGGGAGCCACGGTCGCAGGGCTGACGCCGACACCAGTCGATGATAGGCTCGGCAGCAACAAGGGAGCGCGGTGAGGGAACCCGGTGAGAGTCCGGGACGGTCCCGCCGCTGTGAGGGGAGATTGCTCTCCCACCGAAAGCCACTGGCGCAGTACCCCGGAAGAGCGGGGGCCGGGAAGGCGGTGGGAGAGGGAGCCCCGAGTCAGAAGACCTGCCGCCTCCGCCAGATACCGAACCCCTCGCGGAAGGATGGATTCGTGCTCAGACGCCTGATCGTGCTCGTGGCCCTCGCGGGCCTCATGCTCTCGTTCGCGGCCGCTGCGGTTGCCGCCACTGTCACCGTGCGCGTGGAGGGCAAGACGCGCTCGATCTTCGGCTCGCTCCCCGTCGCGGTCGACGCGTCCAACGCCCTCCAGGCGCTCGACATCGCCAGCACCCTCGGCGAGTTCCACTACCAGCTCACGAGCCTGTCGTTCGGCGACTACGTCAGCCAGATCGGGAAGTACCCGGGGACGGGCAGCACCGGCTGGGTGTTCAAGGTGAACGGCGTCTCGCCGCCGGTGGGTGCCGACCAGGTGGTGCTGAAGGACGGTGACACGGTGCTCTGGTACTTCGCCCTTTTCGGTGACGCGGGGGGCCCGCTCACCCTCGATCTCAGGGCAACAGGCACGGGTTGCTACACGGTCTCCTCCCTAGACGACGCGGGCAAGCGCACGGCAGCCGCCGGGGCCGTCCTGCACGTCGACGGTCGCCGCGTCAAGGTGGACGCGAGCGGCCGGGGCTGTGTCGGCCGGCACCGTGGCCTGGTGCGCGCGTTCGCCGTCGCCGCGGTGCGCTCGAACTCCGTGAGGTGACCGTGCTCAGGGCACTGGGTCTCCTCCTCGTCGCGCTCGCACTCGCGGGCTGCGGCGAGGAGGCGAGGTCCGGCAACGGCACCGCCACGCTGTGGGTAACGCGCGACCGCGGCGCCACGGTGCTCGTGAACCAGCAGGTTCCCGCCGGCCAGACACTGCTGCGGGCGCTGCGCTCGCGCGCCGACGTGACGACCCGGTACGGCGGGCGCTTCGTCCAGTCGATCGATGGGATCGCAGGTGACGCGTCCCGCAGGCGCGACTGGTTCTGGTTCGTCAACGGCCTCACGGGTGACACGGGCGCGGCCGAGTACCGTCTGCACGACGGCGACGTGGCGTGGTGGGACTACCGCGACTGGTCGGGTGATGCGGAGACCCTCGAGGTCGTGGCAGGCGCCTTCCCCGAGCCGTTCCTGCACGGCTTCGGGGGCAACGTTCGTGCGGCAGCCGTGCGCCATGCGCCGGGCCGTGCCGAAGACGCACGCCGAGTCGCGCGCGCGATCGGGGCGAGCGACGTCGCGACCATCGGCACGCCGGTTGCGGGCGGCAGGCACGTGTTCGAGCTCGGCCCCCTCACGCCCGGCGCGCTACTCGTGGCACGGCTGCGGAAGCCGGGCTCCGGCCCGGGCTCCTCCGTTCGCTTCAGTTACGGCGGCGAGGTGGGCCCGCTGCTCGACGGCGCCTACACGAGGACGTTCGGCGGATGAGCCCCGGGGCCGCAGCTGCGCTGCTCGCGGCCGCCGCCGCGGCCGCGTTCCTGACCGACAGGATCGCGGTCGTCGCGCTGATCGTCGTGGCGCTTTTTCTCGTCTGCCTGCGCGCCCCGGCCGCGCGTCGCTGGCCCTACCTCGTCGGCGCACTCGTGAGCGGCGCCGGGGTGATCGTCCTGTCGCCGCTCCTGTGGTCGTCGGGCGCTGGCACCCTCATCTGGGAGGGCCCGACGATCCCCGTCCTCGGGCCGATCGACCTCTCCACCGACGAGATCACGGCGGCCGTCCTCAGTGGCCTGCGCCTGACCGCCGTGGCGCTCGCGTTCTCGGCGTACGCGCTCCTGCTGGACCACGACCGGCTCGTGGCCGCAGGCGGCTTTGCCCGGCGCTCGGCGCTCGCAGTCGCGCTCGCCACCCGGCTGGTACCGACGCTCGAACGTGATGCTGCCGGGCTCGCCGAGTCGGTGCGGGGGAGGGGCATCGAGCTCTCCGGGCCACGCGGCTACGCGACGCTCCTGTCCCCGCTCGTTGCAGGCTCCCTGGAGCGTGCGTCCAGCCTCGCCGAGGCGATGGAGGCGCGCGGCTACGGCCGGGCGGGCTCGACGCGGGCGCCGCGGCCGCCGTGGACGTGGCTCGACCGCGCAGCTCTCGCGGTCGCGGCGGCGATCGTGGTCGTGGCGGTGCTCGTGCCGTGACGATCGCCCGCGTCGAGGCGCTGTCGTTCGCCTACCCCGACGGCTCTCCCGCGCTTCGGGACGTCTCGTTCGAGCTCCGGGACGGCGAGGTGGTCGCGCTGCTGGGACCGTCCGGGTCGGGGAAGTCGACGCTGCTCCGGGCGCTCGCGGGGCTCGTGCCGCACTTCCACGGAGGCCGCTTCTCCGGTCGCGTCCAGGTCGACGGCAACGACACGCGCGCGGTGCGGCCGGCAGTGCTAGCAGGAACCGTTGCGTCCGTCTTCCAGGACCCCGAGGACCAGGTGGTGATGACGGTGGTTGGGAACGAGGTCGCGTTCGGGCTCGAGAACCTCGGTGCACAGCCGGCGACGATCTGGCCTCGCGTCGAGAAAGCGCTCGGGGCCGTGGGAGCCTCGCATCTGCGTGGGCGTCGCACCGTCGAGCTCTCGGGCGGCGAGCTCCAGCGGGTCTGCCTCGCCGCGGCTCTGGCGCTCGAGCCGCGCCTGCTGCTGCTCGACGAGCCGACCTCGCAGCTCGACCCGGCGGGCGCCGACGCGTTCCTGGGCTCCGTGGCCGCGGCGGGGTGCGCGGTCGTGCTCTCGGAGCAGCGGGTCGAGCGAGCTCTGGATGCAGCCGACAGGGTGCTGTACCTCGAGGAGGGAAGGCTCCTGTTCGACGGCCCCGTTGCCGCCGCGCGCGAATGGCTCGCCGCGCATCGGCCTCGCTACGCGGGGCGCGAGAGCTTCGCGGCCCCGGAGACTCCGCCGGGTGAGGCGCTCGTCGAGATCGAAGCGGCCCGGTTCGCCTACGGCGACGGCCCGATCGTCCTCGACGCCGCGTCGCTGTGTGTTCACCGCGGCGAGATCGTGACGCTCGAAGGCCCGAACGGGTCGGGCAAGTCGACCCTCGCGAAGCTCGCAGCCGGCCTGCTCGTGCCGGGTGCAGGCACCGTGCGGCGCTCCGGACGCGCCACGTACCTATCGCAGGATCCCGGCCGGTACCTCGTGCGAGAGACGGCGATCCAGGAGGTGGCGCTCGCGGTGGGCGGTGACGGACGGCGTGCACAGGCGGCCCTGGAGCGTTTCGGTCTCGGCTTCGCAGCCTCGCGCCACCCACGCGACCTGTCGAGTGGCGAGCGTGAGCGGCTCGGTCTCGCCGCCGTTGCCGTGTCCGATCCCGATCTACTCGTGCTCGACGAGCCGACCCGCGGGGTCGACCCGGATCGCCGAGCCGATCTCGCCGCGTGGATGCTCGCCGAGGCGGCATCGGGGCGGGCGATCCTCGTCGCCACCCACGATTCGGGCCTGCCCGCGGATCGTCGCGTCCGCGTCGGTACTGCCCGGGAGGAGCCGGTTGCCGTCTAGGTGGACGATCCTGTTCGCAGGGCTTGCCGCAGCGGCCGCCCTGTGGGCCGCACTCGACCCGGCGCGCGGCGGCCTGGCGACGCTGCTCGCCGCCGTCGCACTCGTCGCAGGCGGCTTCGCCTGGCTGGAGGGCGGCACGTCGACGGCCCGCGACCTGACGCTGATCGCGACTCTCGGCGGTCTTGCCGCCGCCGGCAGGGTGCTGTTCGCGCCGATCCCGAACGTCCAGCCCGTCACCGTGATCGTCGCCGCTGCAGGGGTCGCGCTGGGCCCGCGCCGGGGCTTTGCCGTCGGTGCGCTCGCCGCGATCGCGTCGAACATGTTCCTCGGTCAGGGTGCGCACACGCCGTGGCAGATGCTCGCGTGGGGAGGATGCGGCGTTGCGGCCGGGTTGGCAGCGCCGCTGCTGCGGCGGCGCGTGCCCTTCGCCGTGTTCTGCCTCGTGCTCGGCTTCGCGTTCGGGCTCGTGATGGACCTGTGGCTCTGGTACGGCTTCTACCCGCACACCTGGGCTGCGCTCATCACCGTGCTGGCAGCGGGACTCGCGTTCAACGTCGCACACGCGACGGGGAACCTCGTCCTGGCACTCGTGGCGGGGCCGGAGCTACGGCGCGTGCTCGAACGCCACGCGCGGATGTCCCGGTCGGAGGTGGTATGGGCGTGAAGCGCCTGTCGGCGATCGTTGCCGTCCTCGCGCTCGGGCTGGTGGGTCTCGCCGGGGCCGCGTCGGGTCCCGCCGCGGGCTCCGCCCGCTACGTCGAGTCACGCCAGGCCGCAAACGGGGGCTTCGCCGAGGCGGGCCGTGTGCCCGACGGTCAGCTCACGGCCTGGGCCGCGCTCGGTCTCGTCGCGGGTGACGGCTCGGCGGCTGCCCGGACGCGGGCACTCGAGTTCCTGCGTTCGGTCCCGCTTGCCCCCGGCTCCGAGATCGACGTCGCGCTTCGCGCCGTGGCGCTCGAGTCGCTCGGCGATCGCCCTGCAGAGCTGCTCGACCGGCTGCGGCGACACCGGTCCGGCGCCCTCGTGAACGAGACGGTCTGGACGGTGATCGCGCTGCGCGGCGCGGGCGAGAAGGCGCCGCCTGAGCTCGTGCAGGCGGTGCTGACGGCGCAGGCGCCCGGTGGCGGCTGGCCGTGGTCGCGCGGCGGAGTCCCGGACTCGAACGACACGGCGGCCGCGATCCAGGCGCTCCGCGCGGCAGGGATCGACGGCGCGCCGCTACGACGGGGAGTCGTTGCACTGCGGTCGTTCCAGAATCGCGACGGTGGCTTCGGGCTGACCAAGGGGCGCGCCTCGGACGCGCAGTCGACGGCCTGGGCGATCCAGGCGCTGATTGCCGCGGGCGAGCGGGTCGGGAAGCCGCCTTTTCGCTTCCTCGCACGGCTGCGGCGCGAGGACGGCAGCTACCGCTATTCGTTGGCGTATGCGACCACGCCGGTGTGGGTGACCTCCCAGGTGCTGCCTGCGCTCGCCGGCCGGCCGTTTCCGCTCTCGTGATGCGCAGGCTTAGAGTGCTCGCACGTGCTTGCGGCGCAGTCCGACCTGACGGTAGCCCAGCTTCCGGTTGATCGCCAGCATCGGCGCGTTCTCGGCGTCGTTGCCGGTCAAGATCGAGCGGATGCCCCGGCTGCGCGCCCAGTGCAGCGTCGACAGCTTCACGAGCGTGCCGAGCCCGCGCCCGCGGAAGTCGGGGTGGGTGCCCGTGAACTCGTTCTCGGCACGCTCGGCGTTGTCGGTCGTGACGAGCGCGAGTGCGACGAGCCGGCCGTCCATGAGGGCGACGACGCTGCCCGAGAAGTCGAGGTCGGGGACGCCGATGTCGTCGCGCAGCCACTCCTCGAACGACTGGTCGGCGTCACCGCCGTCGGCAGGGTCGTCCCGGTGGGCTGCCATGGCGAGCTCGTGCAGCTCGTGCAGCCGGTCGTCGAGCAGCACGAGCGGCCTGAGCTCGACGCCGGCCGGCGGCTCGAGCGGCGGCAGGCTCGCGTCCCCGAGCTCGAGCACGGACACGGGCTTCTCCCGCGCCGCGTGGTAGCCGTGCCGCGCAGCGAACGACGCACCGATGTCGTCGTCGCTCCAGGCGGTTGCTTCCGCCCAGCCGGCTCCACGTGCCTCGGCCTCGACCCGTGCGAGCAGCGCCGTCCCGATCCCGTTGTTCCTCGAGTCACGGGCGACCCCCACCCAGATCCTGCCGAACCGCCCGGAGCGGCCGGTACCCAGGATCTCGCCGTCGTGATCGGCCACCCACCAGCCTGTCGAGCTGCGCATGTGTGTGAGGCCGCGCTCGGTGATCACCATCCATGGCAGCAGACCGCGTACGAGGTCGGTGAGTCGGGGGAGATCGTCGTCTCGGAGCGGCCGCACGAGGCCGGCTGCGGAGTCCTCCGCGATTCCGTGGCTGGGCACACGGGGAGGATACCCGGGGGACAGATGGCGTCAGGGCGTTGCCTGCCTGCGGCGGCTAGCATCGAACGATGGCCGCCGTCTCGCACGAGGATCTGCTCCGCGACCTGAATCCAGCCCAGCGGGAGGCCGTGTTGCACGTGGACGGCCCGCTGCTCGTGATCGCGGGTGCCGGCTCCGGCAAGACCCGGGTGCTGACGCACCGGGTGGCGCACCTGATCCGTGCGCACGGGGTGCAGCCGAACGAGATCCTCGCGATCACGTTCACGAACAAGGCGGCGGGTGAGATGCGCGAGCGGCTCGAGCGCATGCTCGGCCGTGTGGCCCGGGCGAGCTGGATCCTGACGTTTCACGCGGCGTGCGGGCGCATCCTGCGGCGCGAGGCGGAGCGGCTCGGATACCGCTCGAACTTCACGATCTACGACTCCGCCGAT
>Ga0315281_10008932_pt1 | contig 13959 bp, 11 predicted proteins | sample YL17G07_0_MG_FD_204540 | JGI IMG/M metagenome (GOLD analysis project Ga0315281, IMG submission 204540) | Sediment microbial communities from Yellowstone Lake, YNP, Wyoming, USA - YL17G07_0 | ecosystem: Environmental > Aquatic > Freshwater > Lake > Sediment | place: USA: Wyoming | collected...
TGTTCGAGCAGCCGGAAAAGAATTACTCCTGGTGGGATTACCGGATGATGGGCTTTCGCCGCAATGCGGGCCTGCGCATAGACCATGTTCTGGTCTCGGCCGAACTGGCAAAGCACTGCATCGCCTGCAGTGTCGACAAGGCGCCGCGCAAGCTCGAACGGCCCTCCGACCACGCGCCCGTGATCGCCGAATTTTCCTAGGATCAGTCGATCAGCGCGTAAGCAGGCAATGTCAGGAACTCGACGTAGCTGCCCGTGGTGATTTTCTCGAAGAGCTTCGCACCTTCCTCGTACTTGCCCGCGAGCCATGCTTCTTCGCCCAGGTAAATCTTCACCTTCGGCAGTTCTTCCGCGAGCAGCCTGCGGAACAGTTCGGCGGTCACCTTGCGGCCGTCGTCCAGCCTGCCCTTGTCCGAGCGTATCCACTGCCAGATCTGCGAACGTGAGATTTCGGCGGTGGCCGCATCCTCCATCAGGTTGAACACGGGCACGCAGCCGTTGCCCGCGAGCCAGGCGCCGAGGTACTGGATTCCGACGGAGATGTTGTTGCGCAGACCGGCTTCGGTGATCGGCGCCTCGGGCCTGAAATCGAGCAGGTCCTTGGCGCCGTAGTTCACGTCGGGGCGCTGGCGCGCGTACTGGTTCGCCTGTGGCATGTGCTTGTCGAAAACCTCTTTCGCGATCGGCACCAGCGCGGGATGGGCGACCCAGGTGCCGTCGCAGCCGTCGGTCACTTCCCGCACTTTGTCCTGGCGAACCTTTTCCAGCGCCGCCTGATTCGCCGCCGGATCGTTCTTGATCGGGATTTGCGCCGCCATGCCGCCCATAGCGGGGGCGCCGCGACGATGGCAGGTCTTCACCAGGGTGAGCGCGTAGGAGCGCATGAAGGGCGAAGTCATCGTCACCTGCGAACGGTCCGCGAGGCAGAAATGCTCGTTGGAACGGAATTTCTTGATGCAGGAAAAGATGTAGTCCCAGCGGCCGATATTAAGGCCCGCCGAATGGTCCTTCAGTTCCCACAGGATTTCATCCATTTCGAACGCGGCGACTACGGTCTCGATGAGGCAGGTGGCCTTGATGGTTCCTTTTGGAATTCCCAGGCTGTCCTGCGACAGCACGAACACGTCATTCCACAAACGCGATTCCAGATGCGATTCCATCTTGGGCAGGTAGAAATACGGGCCCGAGCCGCGCGCCAGCAACTCCTTCGCGTTATGGAAGAAGAGCAGCGCGAAATCGAAGAGTCCCCCCGAGACCGGCTTGCCGTCGACAGTGACGTGCTTCTCGTCGAGGTGCCAGCCGCGCGGCCGCGGGATCAGCACGGCGGTTTTGTCGTTCAGGCTGTATTGCTTGCCGTTTTGCTCCAGGGAGATGGTGCGGCGCACCGCATCGCGAATGTTGATCTGCCCGTCGATCATGTTGAACCAGGTGGGGCAATTCGCGTCTTCGAAATCCGCCATGAAGGTCGAGGCGCCGCAGTTGAGCGCGTTGATCACCATCTTGCGGTCGGTAGGACCGGTGATCTCGACCCGGCGGTCAAGCAAATCCGGTGGCTGGGGCGATATTTTCCACTCCGACTGCCTTATCTTTTTCGTCTCAACCAGAAAATCAGGAAGGGTGCCCGCATCGAACTGCTTCTGCCTCTCGGCGCGCCGCGCGAGAAGTTCCTGACGGCGCGCATCGAACTGGCGGTGCAGCCTGGCAAGGAAAGCGAGCGCCTCCGGCGTGAGGATCTGCGCGAACTCCGGCGTGATGCGCCCGGAGATGGAAATGCCTTGAGGAAGTGGGCTCGACATGTGCATTGCACCATTTTAGGGCTTGAAATGGCGCACCGCAATAAAAAGCATGCTGCACTGCCAGATTGCAGCGAAAAACAGGCGAGAGTAGTCTCATCTTCCGTAGTGCGGGGTTCAATTTCACATTATGAAAAAAACCTACAATATTTTGATTTTTGGCGCCTCTTACGGCTCCCTGCTGGCGACCAAGCTTCTGCTTGCCGGACACAACGCGAGGCTGGTCTGCCTGCCGACCGAGGCGGAACTGTTCAACAAGGAAGGCGCCATCGTGCGCATGCCCGTCAAGGGCCGCGACGGACTGGTCGAGGTTCGTTCGCGCGAGCTACCGGGCAGGCTCTCGGCTTGCAGCCCGGCCGAGGCGAGTCCGGCCGGTCACGATCTTGTAGTGCTGGGCATGCAAGAGCCGCAGTACCGGTCGCCGGGCGTACGCGAACTGCTCGACGCAGTGGCGAAGGCCAAACTGCCCTGCATGTCGATCATGAACATGCCGCCGCCGCCCTACCTTGCGCGCATTCCGGGCGTCGACGTCAGCGCGTGCCGGGTTTGCTACACGGATCCGACCGTCTGGGACAGCTTCGAGCCGGCGCTGATGACGCTTTGCAGCCCCGACCCGCAGGCGTTCCGCCCGCCCGAGGAAAAGGTGAATGTGTTGCAGGTTCGGCTGCCGACCAATTTCAAGTCGGCGCGCTTCGACTCCGATGCGCACACCGCGATCCTGCGTCAACTCCAAGCCGATATCGAGGCAGCGCGCTTCGACACCGGCGCCGCAAGGATCGAACTGCCGGTGAAGCTCAAGGTGCATGACTCGGTGTTCGTGCCGCTCGCCAAGTGGGCCATGCTGCTCGCGGGCAACTACCGCTGCGTCACGAAAGACGCCATCCGGTCCATCAAGGAAGCCGTGCACACCGACCTCGAAGCATCCCGCTCGGTCTACAACGGGGTGGTAAAGCTCTGCGTTTCGCTCGGCGCGGATGAAAAGGACCTGGTGCCGTTCGAAAAATACGCCGCGGCGGCGCAAGGACTGGCAAGTCCGTCCTCCGCAGCGCGGGCTCTCTACGCAGGCGCGCCCAACATCGAGCGCGTCGACCGTCTGGTGCAGGCGATCGCGAACCAGAAGGGCATGCCATCGGCCGCGGTGGACCAGATTGTCGCGCTCGTGGATGCGCGCTTGGAACTGAATCGGAAAATAAAATCCGTTTAGTCGTCAGCGTCGCCGATACCGAGTTCCTGGATTTTGCGCGTGATCGTGTTGCGGCCCATGCCAAGCAGGTTGGCCGCCTCGATCCTGCGGCCGCCGGTGCGCGCCAGCGCTTTGCAAATCAACGAACGCTCAAACTGGCGAGAGAGCTGATCGAGCACGCCGGTCTCGCCGCAAGCGAGGCGCCGCTCGACTTCCTGCTCCAGCGCCGCAACCCAGTCCAAGGTCGGCACCAGGCCGGCGTTTGCGGGCTCGCCGCGGAATTCGGCCGGCAGATCGGCGATTCCGATCGCCTGTCCTGGCGCCATGACCGTGAGCCAGTGGCATAGGTTCTCCAGTTGGCGCACGTTGCCAGGGAAATCCATCCGCGCGAGGTGAGCAAGCACTTCGTCCGAAAGGCGTTTGGGCTCGACGCTCAGTTCCTTGGCGCTCTTCCCAAGGAAATGCCGCGCCAGCAGGGGGATGTCCTCACGCCGTTCGCGCAGTGACGGAATGCGCACACGAATCACGTTCAGGCGATGGTAGAGATCTTCGCGGAACGCAGCGTCGCGAACGCGACTCTCCAGATCCTGGTGGGTGGCGGCGATCACCCGCACGTTGGCCTTCAACTGCTGGTGGCCGCCGACCCGGTAGAAGGTGCCGTCCGAGAGCACGCGCAGCAGGCGCGTCTGCAATTCGGGGGGCATGTCGCCGATCTCGTCGAGAAACAGCGTTCCGCCTTCGGCCTGCTCGAAACGTCCGCGCCGCAAGGCCTGGGCGCCGGTGAAGGCGCCGCGCTCGTGGCCGAATAGTTCCGACTCGAGCAGGTCCTTCGGCATCGCGGCGGAATTGATCGCGACGAACGGCTTCGCCACGCGCACGCTGTGCCGATGTAGGGCGCGCGCGACCAGCTCCTTGCCGGTGCCGGAATCGCCGGTGATCAGCACCGTCGCGTTCGACTGCGAGAGCCGTCCGATGGCGCGGAACACTTCCTGCATTGCCGGCGCCTGGCCGAGGATCTCGGGCACTTCGCCGATTGGTTCGAGCGCCGCCTGCTCCCGCTGGCTCTCCCCCAGCGCGCGGCGGATGAGCTCCACCGCCTGGTCGACGTCGAAGGGCTTGGGCAGGTATTCGTAGGCGCCGCCCTGGAATGCGGCGACCGCGGAATCGAGGTCCGAGTACGCGGTCATCACGATTACCGGCACCGCGGGATGCTTTTCTTTCACCTCCTGCAGCAGCTCGATGCCCGATTGTCCGGGCATGCGGATGTCGGAGACGAGCACCTGCGGCGGTCCGCCGGAGAGCGCATCCAGCGCTTCCCGCGCCGAAGCAAAGGACTGGTACGAGATGCCCTCGCGGCTGAGTGCTTTCTCAAACACCCAGCGGATGGAGCGATCATCGTCCACGATCCAGACCGGTTTCATGCCAGGGGCAGCAATAGTGTAAATAGGGTTCTTCCCGGGCGACTGTCGAACTCGACTACGCCGCCATGATTTTGTACGTAGGTCCGCACCAGCGCGAGCCCGATGCCGCTGCCGCCCTCCCGCCCCGAAACGAGCGGAATGAAGACGCGGTCGCGGATCTCCTCGGGCACGCCGGGCCCGTCGTCCATCACTTGCAATTCCAATGCCAGCTTGTGGCGCTGCCGCGCAATTGTCACCTGGCGGGCCGACCGGGTACGCAGGACGATGGTCCCGCCGCGGCCACCGTTCGCCCCGGAAAGGAGCGCCTGGGCGGCATTCCGGACCACGTTCAGGACCGCCTGGATCAGTTGCTCGATGTCGCCGACCAGATCAGGGACGCTGGGATCGTAATTGCGCAGGACCGAGATGCCGCTGGGGAATTCAGCTTGCACCAGGCTTCGCACCCGCTCCAGTACCTCGTGGATATTCACCGCCGCGAGCTGCACCGTGCGCTGCGGCGTCAACAGGCGATCAAGCAGCACCTGCAGCCGGTCCGCCTCCTTGATGATGACCTGCGTGTATTCCCGCAATTCGGGCCGGTCGAGCTCGCGCTCGAGCAGTTGCGCCGATCCGCGCAGGCCGCCGAGCGGATTCTTGATCTCGTGCGCGAGATTGCGCAGCAGCTCCCGCGTGGTCTCCTGTTGCTCGAGCAGCCGTTCCTCGCGTTCCAGGCGCAATTGCTCCTGGATCGGCCGCAATTCAACCAGCAATGGCGTTCCGGCTACATCGATCGGGGTTACGACGCAGGAGAGCGGCAACGGCTCACGCCCGGAGTGTTCGTAGCTCACGGTCTGCGCTCGGTAGCTCCAGTGCACGGCCAGCGCCTCCGCCAACATGCCTTCGAGGGTCGCGTTATCGGTAAAAAGAGCGGCGAACGGCTGGCCGACGAGGGATTTCGCGCCTGCGCCCAGCAGGTTCTCGGCGGCCGGATTGGTGTAGCGAACCACGTATGCGTCGTCCAGGATGACGACGGCGGTGGCGAGAAGCTCTAGGCCGGAAAATCCGGCGGGATACGCTTCGGCCATGGGCCGGTTCGATGCAGTCTCAGCGCGAAAGATTGTTGAGCTCGCGCTTCAGGGCCTCGACGTTCTTCTCGTGCACTTCTACCGTGTCCTTGTACGGCTTTAGCCGATCGAGCACCTTGGCGTAGTTCTTTTCGTCGCCGCTGCGAACGTCTTCCTGTTCGGAGAGCTTTTTCCTCGCGTCGGTAAGCATCGATTCTTCCTGGGTGAGCTCTTTCTCGATCGTGTCCTTCTGCTTGGACTTCGAGGCCACGCGGTCGGCGGCAGACTCCTTGGGAAATCCGGCCGGCGATTTGGCCCCGGGTTTGGCCGCCGGCACCACCGTCACCCGCTGCTGCTGCACGATGCGGCAATCCTTGCCGACCGTGTCTTCCTTAAGGTTGGTGAGATGCGTGCGGCCGGTGCCGTCCTTGCAGCTCCAGATCGTTTCCACCTGCCCGAGCGCCGGCCCCGCAGCGACCAAGCCGAGGATCAGAGTAAATGGAGCACCGATTCGTGACATGGACAAGAAGGCGCCTGAACTGAAGGGGCTAAGTCTATGCCACAAATAGGATTTCCTCAAACCACCCCCAAATTAGAAAAGACGGGCCGGGGGCCCGTCTTTTCCCTAACGCTTCAGCGTCAGTCCCGGCTACAAGCTGTAATACATGTCGAACTCAACCGGATGGGTGGTCATGCGAAAGCGCGTGACTTCGTCGGATTTGAGGGCGACGTAGGACTCGAGAAAATCCTCGTCGAACACGCCGCCTTTGGTGAGGAATGCGTGATCCTTCTTCAGGTGCTCGAGCGCCTCTTCCAGCGAGGCGCAGACCTGCGGCACCTTGGCGTGCTCTTCCGGCGGCAGGTGGTACATGTCCTTGTCGATCGGATCGCCCGGGTGGATCTTGTTCTGCACCCCGTCCAAGCCTGCCAGCAGCATGGCGGCAAACGCCAGATAGGAGTTCGCGGTCGGGTCCGGAAAACGCACCTCGACGCGACGCGACTTCGGACTCGAGACGTACGGAATGCGGCACGACGCCGAGCGGTTCTTTGCCGAGTAAGCAAGGTTGATCGGCGCTTCGAACCCCGGCACCAGGCGTTTATACGAGTTGGTGCCGGGATTGGTGATCGCGTTGAGCGACTTGGCGTGCTTGATGATGCCGCCGATGTAATACAGCGCGAACTCCGACAGGCCCGCATACAGATTGCCCGAGAACAGGTTGTTGCCGCCCTTCCAAACGGACTGGTGGACGTGCATGCCCGAGCCGTTATCGCCGACCACGGGCTTGGGCATGAAGGTCGCGGTCTTGCCGTAGGAAGCCGCGACGTTCCACACCGTGTACTTCAGGATCTGCATCCAGTCCGCGCGCTGCACCAGCGGCGCGAACTTGGTGCCGATCTCGCACTGGCCCGCGGCCGCCACTTCGTGGTGGTGCACCTCGACTTCCACGCCCTGGGCTTCGAGGGCGATGCACATCGCATTGCGGATGTCCTGCAGCGTGTCGGCCGGCGGCACCGGGAAGTAGCCGCCCTTCACCGGCGCTCGGTGCGCCATGTTGCCCGACTCGTAATCGATCCCGGTGGACCAGGGCGCTTCCTCGGACTTGATCTTGACCGAGGCCCCGGACATGTCCACGCTCCAGGTCACGCCATCGAAAATAAAGAATTCGGGCTCGGGCCCGAAATACGCCACGTCGCCCAGGCCCGAAGATTTGAGATAGGCCTCCGCGCGTTTCGCAATCCCGCGCGGGCAGCGGTTATAGGGCTTGCCGTCTCCCGGCTCGATGACGTCGCAGTTGATGTTGAGCACCGCCTCGTCGGTGAACGGATCCATGCGCGCGGTGCCAGCGTCCGGATACAACAGCATGTCGGAGGCCTGGATGCCCTTCCAGCCTGCGATCGACGAGCCGTCGAAAGCATGTCCGTCGGTGAACTTGTCCTTGGTGAAGGCTTTCGCCGGCACGGAAACGTGCTGCTCCTTGCCGCGCGTGTCGGTGAAGCGAATGTCGACGAACTTCGCCTCCTTGTCCTTGATCATCTTCAATACGTCATCGGGCGTCATCGCCATTTCAAGTCTCCTGAGCAGGTAAAAGTAGGACGGCCTGGGGGCGCCAGCCGGACCCGCCTTCCTCAGCAGAATCCATGCCAAACCCCGCGCACCATGGCCAGCCCCTTTTCTGGCCACGTTGGCGCGATTCTACCCGACGAAATTGCACTGTGATGGTGCGTCATCGGGCCGCAACGCACCTTGGCGGTGCGAGGGGTTTCAGAACTTATAATTGAAGACCTCATGGATGACATCAAGAAAAACGCTCGGGAACGCAGCCAGAAACTGAAGCTCCCCTACGCGGGCGCGCTGCTGCCCGCGGAAGCGCATGTCTTGATGCAAAAAGGCGCGAAACTGGTCGATGTGCGCACGGACGCCGAGTTGCACTTTGTCGGCTCGGTCCCGGGCAGCGAGGCCATCGAATGGAATACCTATCCTGAAGGCCAGCGCAATCCGGCTTTCCTCGAGCTGCTGGCGGAAGCCGTGCACAAAGACGAGCCCGTGATGTTCCTGTGCCGTTCAGGCGTGCGCTCGCACCACGCCGCGATCGCTGCCACCGAAGCCGGCTGGGCCGAGGCCTACAACGTCCTCGAAGGCTTCGAGGGCGACAAGGATGCAACCGGCCATCGCAACGTGGCCGGCGGCTGGAAGTTCGCGCGCCTGCCCTGGATCCAGAGCTGAACGGGGCGGGCTGAACGCCCCGGCTGGGACGTCGCATGGTCGATCTCTCCCATCTCGCCGCCTCCTGGCGCGTCAGCCCGCCCGACGAGGACCCGGCCGAAACCCGCGAGTGGCTGGAGGCTTTCGACGCGCTCGTTGCCGCCGAAGGCCGCGAGCGCGCGACATTCTTGCTGCGCAAATTGCACGAGCATGCCCGCGCGCGACGCGTGCCGCTGCCCACGGTGCTCAATACCCCCTACCGCAACAGCGTATCGCTCGCCGAGCAGCCGCAATATCCGGGCAACCTGGAAGTGGAGCAGCGCCTTGGCGCGCTGGTGCGCTGGAACGCACTCGCTATGGTGGTGCGCGCCAACCGCGCCGATGCCGAACTCGGCGGCCACATCGCGAGCTATGCCTCGGCGGCAGACCTGTTCGAGGTCGGCTTCAACCATTTCTTCCGTGGCGGAGCGCAAGGAGATCTCGTCTACTTCCAGCCGCATTCCGCTCCCGGAGTGTACGCCCGCGCATTTCTGGAGGGACGGCTCAGCGAAGAGAACCTCGCGAATTACCGGCGCGAGGTTGACGGCCGCGGCTTATCTTCGTATTGCCATCCGTGGCTGATGCCGGATTTCTGGCAATTCCCGACCGGCTCGATGGGACTTGGGCCGCTCGCCGCGATCTACCAGGCGCGATTCCTGCGCTACCTGGAGCATCGCGGCCTCGCCACCACTGCGGGGCGCAAGACCTGGGCCTTCGTCGGCGACGGCGAAATGGACGAACCCGAATCGCTCGCCGGCCTTTCTCTCGCGGCGCGCGAAGGCCTCGACAACCTGATCTTCGTCGTCAACTGCAACCTGCAACGCCTCGATGGCCCGGTGCGCGGCAATGGCTCCATCGTGCAGGAGCTGGAGGGCTTGTTCGCCGGCGCCGGCTGGAACGTGGTCAAGCTGTTGTGGGGCGCCGACTGGGATACGCTGTTCGCGCGCGACGTGGACGGCGTGCTGCTAAGGCGGCTGCACGAGACTGTGGACGGGGAGTTCCAGACCTATGCCGCCACCGACGGTCGTTTCAACCGCGAGCGCTTTTTCAACAAGTACCCCGAGTTGCAGGCGCTGGTGGCGCACATGTCGGATGAGGACATCGACCGGCTGCGCCGCGGCGGGCACGACTTGGTGAAGATTCATGCCGCTTACGCGACGGCTCACGCGCACCGCGGCCAACCCACTGTGATCCTCGCCCAGACCAAGAAGGGCTATGGCATGGGCCACTGGGGCCAGGGCAAGATGGGCACGCACCAGCAAAAGAAGCTGGACGACGAGGCGCTGCGCGCGTTCCGCGACCGCTTCGCACTGCCGATCTCCGACGAGGACGTGGCCCAGCTGCGCTTCATTCACCCGGGCCCCGACAGCCCGGAGATCCGCCATCTGCACGCCTGCCGCCAGAAGCTCGGCGGCTTCCTGCCCGCACGCGTGGCGAACGCGCAGGCGCTTGCCGTGCCGCCGCGCAGCGCATATGCGCGCGTGCTGGAAGGTTCGCACGGCCGCGAGCAGTCGACCACGATGATCTTCGTGCAACTACTCGCGCAGCTGCTCAAGGACACAGGGATCGGCAAGCGCATCGTGCCGATCGTCGCGGACGAGGCGCGCACCTTCGGCATGCAGACGCTGTTCCGCCAGGTCGGCATCTACTCCTCGCTCGGCCAACTCTACCAACCCGAGGACCACGAGGAGCTGCTCTACTACCGCGAGGCGCGCGACGGCCAGATTCTCGAGGAGGGCATCTCCGAGGCGGGCGCGATGGCCTCGTGGACGGCGGCGGCCACCTCCTATTCCGCGCACGGCACGCCGATGCTGCCGTTCTACGTTTTCTACTCCATGTTCGGCTTCCAACGTGTCGGCGATCTGATATGGGCGGCGGCGGATTCACGTGCGCGCGGCTTCCTGGTCGGCGCCACCGCTGGCCGCACCACACTCGCGGGCGAGGGACTGCAACATCAGGATGGCAGTTCGCATCTGGTCGCGGCAACGATCCCCAACTGCCGCGCCTACGACCCGTGCTTCAGTTACGAGTTGGCGGTGATCGTGCAAGACGGCGCGCGGCGCATGCTGGAAGCGCGCGAGGATGTCTTCTACTACCTCACGGTGACGAACGAGAACTACGCGCATCCGGCGATGGCAGCCGGTGCGGAGGAGGGCATCCTCAGGGGGATGTATCGGTTCCGCAATTCACTGCTCAGCGGGCGCCCGCGCGTGCAGTTGATGGGCGCGGGCGCGATCCTGCGCGAAGTCATCGCCGCCGCCGAAATGCTGGAGCGCGATTGGGATGTGGCAGCCGATCTCTGGAGCGTGACTTCTTTCAGCGAGCTGCGCCGCGATGCAATGGCCGCCGAGCGCGAGCATCGCCTGCGCGGCGACGCGGCGCCGAGCTGGATCGCCAGCTGTCTCGCAGAATCACCCGGCCCGATCGTGGCGGCGAGCGACTACGTGCGGGCGGTGCCCGATCTCATCGCGCCGTTCACCGGGCGGCGTTTCACCGCGCTTGGCACCGATGGCTTCGGCCGCTCGGACACGCGCGCCAAGCTGCGGCCGTTCTTCGAAGTCAGCCGCGAGCACATCGCAATCGCGGCTCTCGCCGCGCTCGCCGACGAGGGTACGCTCGCTCGCGCTACCGTGGACGAAGCCATAGGCCGGACAGGAATCAATCCGTTGGCGCCGCCGCCCTGGACGCGCTGACGTTCAGACCGTCGCGAGCACCAGCACGCCGAAGGCGATCCGGTACCAGGCGAAGGGCTTGAAGTCGTGCGTCGCGACGTAGCGGATCAGCCAGCGGATCACGACGAAGGCCGAGGCGAACGAAACCGCGATGCCGACCGCGAATGTGCCAAGGTCATCGACGGAGAAGAGCGCTCGATTTTTCCACAGATCGTATGCCCCGGCCGCGCACAGCGTCGGCACCGCGAGAAAGAACGAGAACTCCGTCGCCGCCGGCCGCGACAGGCCGAACAGCATGCCGCCGATGATGGTCGCACCCGAGCGCGAGGTCCCCGGGATCAGCGCAAAACATTGCGCAATGCCGACCTTGAACGCATCGAGCCAGGACATCGACTGGGTTGTTTGGATTTTGAAATTAAGAGATTTTTTTTCTACAAAAAGAATGATTACCCCGCCGACAATGAACGCCAGGGCCACCGGAACGGGCTTGAAAAGCATTTCCTTTATATAAGAGCCAAACAACAAGCCAAGCATCGCGGCGGGGACGAATGCGACTGCGAGGTTCAGCCACAGTTTCGTGTCGACGCGGAAGAACCGCGCGCGGTACTCCCAGACCACGGCGAGCATGGCGCCGGTCTGGATGGCCACGTAGAACACGCCGGCGCGCGCATTGTCGTAGCCGAGCAGATGCCCGGCAAGGATCAGGTGGCCGGTGCTGGAGATCGGCAGGAATTCAGTGATGCCCTCGACCAATCCGAGGATCAGCGCATGCAGCAAACTGGGTTCCATGCCGCCTAATTTACCTTCTGCGCCAGAAACTCGCGGATCGAAGGCCAGAACATCGGGTGGGCATCGGTGCTGTTGTGGCCGGCTTCCTGCAGTACGACCTTGCGTTTCGTACCACCCCAGGCCGCGAACAGACGTTCGCCGTGCGCGGGCGGAATGACTTCGTCGCGCTCGGCGATAAGGCATAGCAGGGGCTGCCGCAGCGCCGGCGCCAGCGCGATGGAATCGAAGCGGTGCTTCAAGAGCAGATCCACCGGCAGGTACCAGTAGTAGCGCTTGGCCACCGCAGCCAAACTGTCGTAAGGCGTCGCGAGGATCAAGCCCGCGAGAGGCCGCTGGGCCGCAAGCGCCACCGCGACACCGCTGCCCAGGCTGCGTCCGAATGCAAATATTCGCTTGGGATCGACGCCGGGGAGTGTCGTCGCATGATCAAACCACTGCAACGCGTCCGACACCAGCGCGGTTTCGCCGGGTGCCCCCTCGCTCAGCCCGTAACCCCTGTAGTCCACGAGCAGCCACGATACGCGCGGTGCATTGGCGGTTTCTTCCAGCATCCAGGACACTTCTTCCGCGTTGCCACCGAAGTAGAGCGCCAAAGGGCCGGCTGCCTTGAAATACCAGGCGTGAAGCCTGGTTCCATCCGTGGCCTGGATGAAAACTTCCTGGGCCAAGGGAAAACGCCGCGCGACCTCCGCGCGCCGGGTCTCGGACAGAGGCTGTCGGTAGAAAATCAGCGCGTCCTGCGCCAAGTAGACGACCAGCGGCAGGCCAATCGCGACGCTTGCGGCGATCTTGAGCAGCGCAGCGAACATTCCCCACTCCATCGGAGTAATCTTAATGGCCTCGAGGAGCCTTGGTGAAGAAAAGAGTGCAGGTTAGCGAACTGCGGTTCGGCATGTATATCGCCGAGCTCGATCGCCCTTGGACCGACACTCCGTTCATGTTCCAGGGCTTCGTGCTCGCCACGCAGAAGCAGCTGGAAATGCTGAGGCAGTACTGCGCCACGGTTCTCATCGACGCGGAGCGCAGCGAGCTGCCTGCCACACCGCAGTCCGGCAAGGCGGTCTACGCCGAGAAGGTGAGCGTCGAGCAGGAGGCCGGCCCCGCCCGCGTCTTGTACCGCAGCAGCCGGACGATCATGCGCGACGTGCTGTCCTCGGTAAAAATCGGCCGCACGCTCGACGCCGCGCGCTTGAAGAGCGCCGTCACCGCCATGACCGAGAGCGTGCTGCGCAATCCGGACGCCATGCTGCTGCTTTCCCAGCTGCGCAAGAAGGGCGAGTACAACGAATCGCATGCGCTCGATGTGTCGATTTACATGATCACCTTCGGGCGCTTCCTGGAGCTCGAGCCGGGGCAGATCGAGTTTCTCGGCTATCTCGGCCTGTTGCAGGATGTCGGCAAGCTGCGCCTGCCCGGGGAACTGCTCGAGAAACGCGGCCGCTTGAGCGCGGAGGAATTCGAGCTCGCCAAGCTGCACGTCACCTACTCGGCCGAGATCCTGCGCGCGACCCCCGGCTTGCCGGACGACCTGCCGCGTATCGCCTCGCTGCATCACGAGCGGCACGACGGCAGCGGCTATCCGGGCAAACTGCGCGGCAGCGAGATCGGCATGCTGGGTTCGATTGCGGCGATCGTCGACACCTTCGATGCCATGACGGTGCGCAGGCCCCATGCCGACCCGGTGTCGCCGTCAGCCGCGATCAGCATGCTGTACAAATGGCGCGGTGTTTTCTTCGATGCCTACCTGGTGGAGCAGTTCATCCGCTGCATCGGGATTTTCCCGGTGGGCAGCCTCGTCACCCTGAATACCGGCGAGATCGGCGTCGTCATCGCCCAGAATGCCGCCAAGCGGCTGCAACCACGCGTGATGGTGATTCGCGACGCGAAGAGCAACCCGATGCATCCGCAGAAGCTGCTCGATCTGTCGCGCTCGCCCAAGGCTTCGGCCAACGAACCCTACCGTATTCTCGGCACGCTCGAGTTCGGCAGCGTGCCGTTTGACCCGGACGAGCTGTTCATGAAAGAAGAGGCGCGTTAGCTCTTCTGGTAGATCTCGCCGCCCTTTTTGACGAACTCGACCGCCTTCTCGTTCAGCCCGCGCTCGACGTACTCGCGCACGTCCTGCGTGATCTTCATCGAGCAGAAGTGCGGCCCGCACATCGAGCAGAAGTGCGCCACCTTCATGCTGTCCTTGGGCAGCGTCTCGTCGTGGAAATCCTTGGCCGTGTCCGGATCGAGCCCGAGGTTGAACTGATCGTCCCAGCGGAACTCGAAGCGCGCTTTTGAGACCGCGTTGTCGCGGATCTGCGCGCCGGG
>Ga0315281_10008933_pt1 | contig 13959 bp, 14 predicted proteins | sample YL17G07_0_MG_FD_204540 | JGI IMG/M metagenome (GOLD analysis project Ga0315281, IMG submission 204540) | Sediment microbial communities from Yellowstone Lake, YNP, Wyoming, USA - YL17G07_0 | ecosystem: Environmental > Aquatic > Freshwater > Lake > Sediment | place: USA: Wyoming | collected...
TAGTGAAGAGTATGTTGATCAGGAAATAGGCGAGAAAGGCGAGCAGGAAATATGATGGATTTGTTCTAGTTAGAACCATCACTAGCGTGTTCAATCCCACGTACCACACTAGCGCTCCCAAAATGACGACCATGAGCAACAGTTGTGATAGCAGGCGCAGCCTGCCGCTCGGAAGCTGTATGTTGTTTCACCGCATGCCCCAAAATGCGGTGCAGCATATTTCGCTTACGCACGGGTTCGGAAGAGTCTCTCTGGACCACGCGGTCGTCATCGTGCACGAAGAGATGAGGAGTCTGTAGTCTTCGAGTACGCGTTTGTTAGTGCGTGTACGTGTGATGGAATTCGTGTGTGTGCGCACCAGCCGTAGTCCTTGTTCGTATTTGTGGGATGGGTACGCTAATCTGGCGTCTGTTATCCATTTTCGTTGAGGAAGTTTCGTGGTGTAATTGGGCCGTTAGGATGGGTGATTTGTGTGTGCGCACCACCTGACCCCCACAACAAATCCTCTCCTTTTCGAGGTGGCCGCGTTCCTCGCCTCCACGATCTCTGCTATTGCTCTGTGCCCACACGGTTTCCGATTGCGCTCAGTGTTCTTGCATCGAAGGTATAGCTTGTATTCCTACCTTGTCGCTGCACATTTCCTTTTCGAGCGTTATCAGCTCATTAAGGATGGACGACCTAACGTGGCTCTCCCTGTGAGCATGCGAGTATACTTCGATGGTAACGATGAAAGTCTTCTGTTCTTGGTTCTTTTCTGAAATGAACACACCTCGCAACTCAACGATCGGAGCCAGTCGTTCTCTTATCATGTGGATCGTTGAACTCGGGTCTAAAGTCAATGGAAATTCGAATCGAACTTTGCTCATCAGAGGGCGGTTGTCTGTCATGCTCCTTGTTATGTTGACGATACCCGAAGTCAGGAAGAATGAGTTCGGTAACGTCATCAAAAGGCCCTTGTCCAAGGTCACCTTTGTGAAGAAAATTCCGATTTCCTCTACGACTGCATCGTATCCTTGAATCAGATAGTCGTGAGAATAGAACTTGTATGCCGGGAAAGTGACGTAAGTCTTTGGAAGGTCCGCGCTAACAATCAGAATCCTATCACCGATTTCGAATTGCTTTGATGTAAGTGTGACGACACCAGCGAAGACGTTCTCGATAGTTTTCTGAGCAGCAAAACCCAGGACAATTCCGCCTACGCTTCCACCGACCAAGAGGAGCTGCGCGTCGATCTTCATGTAAAATAAGAAGACGAGTGTTGCTGCGAAGAAGCCGACGTACCGTATCGTATTAGCCAGTGACCTGGTATGCTTAGTGTCTCCATGGATACAGATCAATTCATCCGAGAATGATGAGAACACGTGAAGAGTTGCTATGAAACCGACAGCCGCCAAGATAGGGTTGACGTATAGTTCAGGGATCTTGAGATAACCTTGCCATGTGATCCATACAACAAGTAAGCCTACCAGTAAGTAGAAGATTGTCAGGCGGACGGGTTTCTTCATCGCAAGCTTCAGGGAGCATCACCAAAGTCTTAGGACCTACAGCCATAGCAGTCCTTGAGAGAGACAGCCAGTGCCGGCGCTTGATTTGAGAGTTCTATCGAAGATCTGGTACTAATCTGCGTGCCGAGTGCTAAGACCTAAACATCAATGCCTACAAACTGTACCCACTCTCACAGGCGTGAAGTACAATTTGGTCATGGTAATTGTGCCACGAGCTGATTCCACTTGGAGAACAAGATAGAGAATGGCGCTGTGAGCATCGTGAATTGGACTGGTATTATGTGTGTGGGTAGCCTGGTGCGCGACGACGACGATACGCCCCTCTCCTCCCAAGAAAAGAAGGCTAATGAGATCATGTCTGAGAGGAACTCACGTCCACTTGTCTAGTGGCCAACTGTCCCGTGTTTCTGTAGCTCTTTCGGTCTTCTTAGGCGGACGAATCCGAGGTTCTTCGTCTCCCACTACGGCGTCGGGTCGAGCCGCTCCCGATTTCATAAGACGCCGTTCGACAAGCACATTGACCGTGGATGCGATGAGCGCCAACTGTTCTTCCGGTAATTCGAGAATCCTCGCTACGTGGTCGTCGATCGCCTTGATTTCTGGAAGCAACTTTTCGAGGCTTGCTTTGCTATTGGCTCCACCTACCGTGCGAGTGGCGCATTCAAGCTTGTCAAAAGCCTGCGATAGAATTTCGATTTGATCGTCGGAGAGCTTTGTCACGTCTAGTATTGGCATATCGCGTGCTTGATTGATTTCGAGTCCGATCGGTCCTACTCCACCTGGAATGCGCCCATGAGTCTCAACGTACAGCTGAACGATTGTCGAATTGAGGTACGCTAGCAACGCCTTCATCTGGTTAGTGGACAGATCAATCTGCGGAACATAAGTCACAAAGCCTGGCCCAACAGCGACATGATGCAATATGTGAATGAATCGTTCCCTGTACCTTGAATAGTATGGAGCGACGATTGTAGCTTTAGTGGTCCCCCCAAGGTCGTACCATCCGCGGAAAGTCATCCTCTCTCGCTCTCTGATGCGACTTGTGTCAGATTCATTCGCGTGTTTGCCTACTTTGGTAACGCATTCTGTTTCCCCCCAAACGATGTATTCCCTGACGTTCTTGGACAACTTGGCTCTCGGCTGGTGGCAGACAAATAGATAACTTGGTTTTCCCTCCTCCTTAAGTTGGAGCCAATCTTCTCTTGTGAACGTGAAATTGGATGCATTGACTGGGCCAGCGATGAGTGGCCTCGCGTAGGCCGATAATCCCCATCTGTTGACGGTGTCTTTGTTCAAATAGAAGAATTCGTTTGCTCCCAAGTTCGTGCGCGCGCCGTTGGTCACTGCCCAGTGTGCCCACTTCGTATTACCAGTGCAGATGTTGAATTGTTTCGCAGCGACTGTGATTTTCCCACTTGCCCCAACCTTGTCTAGGACCCGTTCGGCCCCAAAGAGAGTCGGCATCCACTTTTCGTCTGCAGCTAGGTCTCTCTGCAGAGTCTGCGTCGCGAAGAATCTGTGTTCGTGTTTGTCAGGATTTGCGATTGCGTCAAGGATCAATGGGACTTCCATTCGGCTGTCCACGTAAACGTACGAGACAATGTTCTTCTCTCTTTCTTGTGGCTCTGAGTGCTTTTCCAACAGGATGACTAAGGTGGCAATTGTAGGGAGATCGAACATCCGGGAGGCAAAGTCAACAATTCCGTGGATCTTGTAGTTGTCAAGAAGATACCTCCCGAATTTTATGCCGTAGTCGGTCTGCAACCAGCTATTGGAGATAATCATCGCTAATCTGCCACCTTCATCTAAGAAATTGAATCCATGCATAACAAAGTGCATGTACACCACAGGTTCGCTCCTGACAGAGCCCGGCGTAAGACGGTATTTCCGCAGGACTTGACCAATGCTATTCGAAACAAGCTTTCGCGTCTGGTCTGACATTTCCGTCCATCTCGTGTAAGGTGGATTCGCTATCACTGCATTCACCAGTGGGATCTGCACCTCTTTTCTCATCTCCCCTCGCGGAGTCCGAACAGTGTACGGCGCGAGTATTCGCTGATTTGGTTGCAGCATGAAAAAATCTCCGACGATGACGTTCATGTTGCTCGTGGGGTGCGTTACGTCTCGCATCGCGAGGTTCATGGCCGTGAGGTGAGCTGCAAAAGGGTGAATGTCAACGCAGTAGACTTGCGACAGGATGCCTTTGTGCACATTAGGTTCAAGCGGTTTCAACTCCTTGAGTGTGCCATACGCCTTTACGAGGAAGGTACCGCTTCCGCAGGCTGGGTCGAGAACTTTGTCTGTTGGATCTCTGATTGCCCATTTCGTTATCAATTCAGCGATTTGCGGCGGAGTGTAAAACTGCCCGAGCCTGTGACGCTCTTCGTCTGGTATCAGCCTCTCATGTATGAATCCGACAACATCTGAACCAAGTTCCTCAAGTCTGTAAGCATCCATTTCCTCGATGAATGAATTGATTTCATCCAAGACATCTTCTTCATCCGGTAATGGAGCCTTTTCGTACAAACCCGTAGAAAAGACAGGCTCGAAGTCTCTTGTTATGACGATGGCATCCATGAAGTGTTGGGAAAGCTCGTCTTGGTATGCCAGCACATTTCGATTCCTTATGGGCTTCATTCTTGGAAGCTTGGCGTAATATCTCTCCAGCACCTTGTAGAACACTATCTTGTTCATGAGAATGTAAGCTGCTTCTCGCGCAAAATGCTCGACAGTCGTTCCACCGACCTCTTTGGCGAAATTTTCGAAAGCCTTCTTGAATTCCCTGTCTTTCTTGACTTTGGATTCGAGAGCTGGCAGAATTTGCCAGGCGAGGTAGTCAGTGAAGCTTCTGAGTCTGAGGATAAAGGCCCAATCTACGGGCGTTCTTGTGATTGCGAGTCCTGCTTTCCATCTAGCGACCAGAGTGAGGATCTCATCTACGACATCAGCTTTGAGCTGAATCTCCCTTATGAGGAGTCTGTGCCGGTCAATCCTGAAAGCCTCTCCCCTCTCCGGAGTCATGAAAACAGCGATGACTTTGCCATTCGTGGTTGCAAAAAGCGGCGCTCCGCTCTGTACGGCATAACTCAATGCCTGAGTTATGACTCTATTACTCATTGGGTCGAAATTCCTAAGATACGCTGCTCCTTCGCCTGTCACAGTTTTCCTCTTGCACTCCAGAATCAAGAGGGGCTTCGAAGGATGTGTAGGCAGCATCAAATCAGCGATTCCGCTATCGACACGGAACTGAGGCTGTATGGGGTCGAACTTGACCCCCTCGATCACGAAATTCCTGTTTTCCAGAGAATTCATCGCAAGTCTGTAGAGTTCCTCCTCAACCTTCGCTTCTCGACTCAACTAAATTCCACTTCTGTAACCGCAATTAGGGTGTCTATCTTTGATCTAGCGGGAATCCCTATTTCCATGGAGTTCTCTTCGTGTCAAGATGTCGAAGTCATCCTTCCCTATTCGACGTGTTGCCTGCACAAACCATGCCCATGGCTTGCTCAAATCTCTCCCCCGGAAATATCCTAATCTGCTTCTCAGTTCATCGTCGATGATTACCGGATTGTCGAGATTGAGCCGAACATTGTCCAATTGGAATTGCCATGGGTATTTGTCAGGGTGCCGAACTTTGGTACTCAGCATCTTCTTGTCAGGCCTCGATACAACCTTCGCATGTCCGACGACGCCTTTGCCTGTTGCATAGAAACATATCCAGTCGTCTGGTTTCAAGTCTTTCCTGCCGGGTGTTCTGTCTCCAAAGGCGTACACTTTCTCTTTGCCTACAAGAATTCGTATCGTCTCTTCCGCAGTTGCGTCCTCATCTGCTTTTACAGGGGTGAGCCAGTAGTCAATTGTCTCTTCTGCTGATGGTTGTTTCGGAATGGCTTTCTCTTCCTTTGGTTCCAGTGTCTGGCGAAGGGTGACTCCCATCTAGGAGGCCTCGAAGACTTCTACACAGCTCAATCGTATAGCGTTTCCTTCAGTCTACTGCCTCTCCAGAAGGCGACCATATCTCAGAGAACAAATGACAACTACCCTCTATCTGATCGATCTGACTATTGTTTCCGCGTTTTTTCGCAACGATTATGTGTTCGGGCAAATCGATAAGGGCTCTCTTCAACGCGCTTCCTTGCGATATCCCCAGATAGCTCATGGGATTGTCTGCGTCTTCAAAGAGCTCCACGTCCGAGCCGGGAGCCAACACGGTCTTGTTCTGTTGTAGCTTTCCCTTGCTCACATCGCCAAGCACATCCAACATGAAAGCATAGTATTCTTTTGCGTTGCTGGGATGTTTTCCGAGCCTTGCGTACGCTATCCCAGGGCTGAAACCACCGATGCTGAGATTCTCGTTGCTCCCGACCGCTGTTCGACAGACAGCCAAGACATCGTTCCCATTTCGGTTATGAATCAGTACCAGATGCTCAGCCTTCGCATTCCGCTCCTCCCCGTCGTTCAAGATCAGCTGAGCATCAGTTACGGTCGAAAGGCTGGCGACTATTCCCACCTTTCTCAAAACTCAATCACTCAGAAGCTTGATCAAGTATGAGTGCCCTCGCTTGAAAAGGTTGCAGCTAGGGTATAACAAACCTCTACTTTGTTATCCCCCACCTCGGCCAAAGGTGGGGTACAATGATTGCAGATGTGCTTGAGGCTAGACCTGGTGGAAGTCTAGGTTCATGAACTTCGATAGCCGCTTGATCTCCTCAAAATCCTGCATCGTCACTCTTGTCCGGCCGCTGTAGAGCACGTGAGCCTGAACCAAAGCTCTCAGCTGCTTGTGAACTCTGAACCCTGTGCTGAACGGCGTCTCTGCTATGGCCAGAGCTTCTATTCTTCTAGCGATCTTGGCCGGAATCTCGACTTGGGTCTTTTTCCCTGTCATGATCTCAATTGTTTTGGCTGGAAAGCCTTTCCTGATGTGTTCATGTATTCTCAGCTTCGTTGCCTCAGAGTATGAGTAAGACACAATAATGCACCTGCCTACAAACCCAATACCCTTCCAGTATTTCTCCCGGGCATGGTACGCAGGTCTGGTTATCGCTGCAATGACTCCGCATCTGACGGGATGTTTGAACTCTTTTCGAGTTCCGTAGAACATCACGTTCTTCAGTCCTTCCTCCATGATGGAGTTCAGCATGGTGATCGTGTTGCGCGTGACTACTTTTTGATGACCGAGAATCTTGAGCAGATCAGGTATCAGGATGTGTGTCTTGCCTTTCTCCACTTGTGGGGCTACTTCGTCCACGATGACATGGGCTGACAGGTCGTTCGCCCAGATCACGGATTTGAGGTCCATGAACACCTCGAGGATCTGCGTCTTGCCGGTCTCCGTGTCTCCTATCAGCAGCATCGAGATCGGTTTCGCGTTCTTCAATCTGCCAGTGAGAAGCGCTAGGTTGACCAATTTGATTAGGTCGTCAACCTCGATTAGCCTAGTAGACACTCTCAAGTAGTCTCATCCTCAAGGGGATTCGAACAATTTTGACCACTCGTCGAATCCGACGTTGATTCTTGCCCTGTTGAAGTCGACGCGTCCATGATCGTCGAGTAGTAGCAATTGGAGTATGTTTGCGGTTTCAGCCGCAACCGGCTTGTTCAGGTAGATTCTGACATGATAACCTTTGTTTCGGCTCGGAGTGATTCTGATAGCATTCGCCGTTAAGCCGAACGATTCGAGGATCAGTTGTGCTATGCGCCTGTATTGTTTCAGCCACGAGTCGTCGACGGTTATGTCCAGATCAATCTTCAGGGTCGCTGTCGGTGGCACTGGTTCATCTTCTACCATACTTCCTCCGCCTCTTCGTGAATCTCATCGTTCCTGACGGAAGCTTCTCCGCCACCCATCGCCTGTTGACTCGACGCATCATGAGCCTTCGAACCGAAGCGTACACTTGCTGGGCCTGTCTCTTTGCGCGCTGTTCCTTCTCGAAGTTGACCCGGACGGCCCTGTCAAGTCGCACGTTCAGGTGTTTGTGAATCCAGTAGTGGAAATGTTTGCGTCCCTTCTGTTCCAGTTCGCTTCGAATGCGTCTGATCTCAGCAATTGTTCGTGCCGCGCGATTGATGATGAAGTACATTTCCATTTCGACGGGTTGGTGTCTTCGCTCGTCATAGTCGAAGGATGATGCGGTCATCCTGAAGTTACGAACGGGGCGCTTTCGCCCTCTTTTCCTCATTCATCCTTTCACCGTTATTCAACAAGGCTATATCGGGTGTCCAGAACTTCTCCGTGTGGGCAGTCACAATGCGGATGACGGGTGTCCAGAACGGGATCAGCAAGCAGCAGATTCGCAACCTTGAAACATACTTGGATAACGATGCGCTAATCCTAAAGACAATTGAGCTAGATCCCGGGCTCAACAAGAGCCAGATCTCGGCGAAAACGGATCTGACGAGAAGAATTGTACGGAATCACCTCATGAAGCTGCAGGACAAGGGACGAGTGGAGCAAATCGAGGGTGGCTTTTTCCTTGCTGGTGCGTCCTCAGCTGAGCTCAATGAATCAGTTGTGAAGGCTGTTCGTCGAAATGCCATTACACCTTGGGACATACCTTTTGTTCGGAACGTTGCGGGCTGCTACTGCTTGGTCAACCCGGACAAACATCGCAATGTGTTTCATGACTTGTTCAGGGCGAGAGTGTACGAGTTCATAGAGAGTGGTTTCTGGCTTCAAGAGATCCTGGTACACGCGATTAGGTATGGTTTTCTTTCGCGTCGGGTTTACTCGAAGAAGGAGAGAAGAATCAACAGGAGACTTTTGAGGAAGGGCTGGGGGCGCTGTTTTGGCGATGCCAAGTTACTCTTCTTCGCATATGCGATAAGTCCGCCGGATTTCTTGCGTTACTTGTCATCTCCACGCGGCATCTCATGGGCGGAGAGAATTGTCGAAACGATGTGGGATTCTATCATGGATGAAGTTAACAGGAACCCTGTATCTAGAAGGGCGCGTACAGCGCTTCAAATGAGCAGAGACGGAATGGTGGAGAAAGACTGAGTAGCGGCCATGGCAAGTAAATACACCCGATAGGCAAACAACATATTCGCAATCAGACCCGCGACCGTACTAGACATCAACCAGAGCTTCTCAGGTGGAACGAGAATTGAATCCACTTCTACTGGCTGGCTTCGGGAGCAGCCTGTCCGTCAAGGATAGGTCTCTGATTATCACCGAGGGCCGGTTTTCGCCTCTCAGCTTCACTCGCTATTCGAACGGAGAATTCAGAGAGCCCAAATTGTTGAAGTTCAGACCGAGGCAAATCCCATACGACTCAATCATTGTCGAAGGCCATTCAGGAATGATCACGTTTGAAGCTATCAATTGGCTCATGCACCACAACACTCCGGTTTTTATGCTCGACTACGACGGCTCCTTGATCTCTGCGATAATGCCTCCTCAACCGATTCGCGGTGATCTCCGTAGAGCGCAAGTGGAAGCGCATCTAGATTCAGAGAAGCGTGTGGCGATTGCGCGGTCATTCATTGAAGCGAAGTTGGAACGATCCGATCAGGTGTTGAATTGGCTTGGGGAAAGCCACGACATGGAACGAGACATTCGATCATTCAGGGAAGAGGCTTATGGTCTAGGTCACGCGAAGACAGTGGATGAAATCAGAAGCGTAGAAGCCCGCGCTGCCGAGACCTATTGGCGGGCTTTTCAGAAGGCTGTGCCGTCGAAGCTGGAGTTCAGGAGCCGAAGTTCAAGAGCTCGGAATCGCCAGTACAATGCAAGTGATCCAGTGAATGCTCTCTTGAACTATGGCTATGCGTTTCTGCAGAGTTCTGTTCGACGTGCAATCAACACATCGGGGTTGGATGTTTCGCTTGGCTACTTGCATGAGGATCAACCAGCCACTACTCCTCTAGTGTATGATTTCCAGGAGCCGTACCGCTGGCTTGTGGATTATGTGGTTCTGAGGATGGTTCTGTCGAGAGCGTTCTCTTGGGATGACTTCTACTTCACAGGCGGAGATTATCGGTTGAGGATCAAGCCTCCCCTGCTTGATCGGTATGCCGAACTGCTGCGGGAACAGTTCAACTCTGGCGTGATGTACGGTGGTAAGCGTCTGACGTGGGATACGTTGATCTTGCGCAAGTGTCAGGAGCTGGCACGCTATCTATTGAATATGACAGCAAGATTCGATCTGAGAAGCCCGAAGCCTGTTCTTGAGCGATCCGACACTCGTGCATTGCGAGAGAAGATACTGAGCCTTTCCAGTTCTGATGCTCGGACACTTCGAATTGGCAGGAGCACAGTCCACTACTTGAGGAAACGAGCGAAAGAAGAGAGACCATTCAAGGTCTACACGCCGGTTCTTGCCAGACTGAGAGAGTGAATCGCCTCAATACTTGACGTGAGTGCGAGAAATGGACTTGGAGATAACTCCAATTTGGGTATAACTACAATGACTCCCATTGTATCCAATCGATTTTCGACGCAGATATTCATATTCTTGTTCTTAGAAGTGATATTCGAAGAAGAATGGTTAGAATCAATATTGACATTCCTGACGAAGTGCATGCGAGGCTGAAGATGATAGCGTCAGCTGAAGGCAAGGGATTCTACGAGTGGCTTAAGGAAGATCTTTGTCAGACATGCCCTGACGAGGAGACACTACTCGATATGCTCAAGGATATCAGAAACGATCGCGTCCTCGCGCAGCACAAAGAGCATGCATAGGCTCACTAAGACAAATAGACGCCAATGCTCCAGGCAACTATTCGCGTCTCAGGGCTCCGCCTATTACGACGGCCGTATCTCGCACATATTCGTGACTTGCAGGAGAGTCACTTGGTGTACAAAGTGATAGGAGGATGCGTTCGCCAGCTATCGCTTGTCGATTTCCTATTGTTTGCTCTAGAGAGTTCCCGATCCTCGCTGAGCATGATGACGTGTTGATGGATTGTACGAATGGTATCTCCATCTCCTCGCCATGGAACTCGAAGACGGCAGATATGACCAAGACAGTAGGGTAGGGCTCGCCCACCTGCGCGTTGCTCCCAGTGACCGTAGCTTCAAGTGTCGTGAGGCTGGCCCCTCTCTCAGCAGTGTGGAGAGATGGCTGATCAATAGTCCATTTTGTCTCAGGAAGCAGATAGACAGAGATTTCGGTAATCTTCATGTCGGAAGTGCAAGCCAAACTCACATTCAACGTATAGTCTTGTTGACCACGCGGAGCCAAAGTAGCTGTGACTCGGGTATCGTTTCTGACTAGAGCGGCCGAATACAACAACTCAGCGAGTTCGCGAAGGTCCTGAACTACGTCGGTTGGCATGCCAGTTGAGCGAACAGCTTCCTCTGTCTCATTGACTAAAGCAAGGAGTTTTTCAGCAGAAGCCAGCGAGGTCCCGGAGGCTTGCTCGTCAAGAATCGATCTGTGAATCAGGAGGGCCAGTTCGAGCAGGCTGTCTGTAGCGATGGCGAGATTGGACAGGGCTTTTGTTGCTGGATAGTAGAACCCAGCTGTGGCCGCGACAAATCGCTGCGAGCGGTTAGCTAGACTCTGTGCTGCTTCTCCACTCAAGTTGAGATGTCGTATGGCATCGTGTGCCCCACTATGCATGACTTCATGAAGTTCGTTGAATCGACTTTGGGTTAACTCGAAGGCCTGATAGTCGATGGCGACCCTTCGGCCAGAGCTGTCGGTGAGGATGGGTACTACTTCTATTTGGATTCCACCATGCAGCTTGTTCGAAAGATCCCTCAACGAAGCCCCCAACGCCCTCATTCCCAAAGCTGATTCGGAAACCATTGTCTCAAAGAGTTCTTGATCTTGAGACTCGGTGAATCCTGCAGAATAGACAATAACTTGACTGATCAACAGAGATGTCACAGCAAGAACAGCGATACGCTTCAATGGGTTGGGCCGGTTGAGGATCCAATGAACCACAATCACGACCAGGAATAGAATGATGCCAACGACATGCAGCATGTTAGATGGAATGGAAACGAGGAGGACTGGAAGGAATATGAAGACTACGCTGACTTCCGTAGCCTCTCCACTGATTTTACGAAGAAGCTCCATTGGCTCATGGCGATGACGTAGGATCGTCGAACCAAATATGGCTCCAATGCTGAGAAATGCAATCCCCAAGCTAATCTCGTTAGATCTCATGACCAAGAAATCGCTCCAGCCGCCTGCCGTCCAATAGAGAAGAACCGGAGACAAGAGAAGGAGGAGCTGACTCGTCGCAACTATGAGAAGGACGACAGTGAGTTTAGTTGCATAACGAAGATCCTGCCTGAGATGTGTCCAAGACGCATGTAGACTCCCCAGACGTTGACGCGACAAGGTCCACACCAGGAAGGAGGCTGCAAGGTAGATCATGGCTTCGATGTACTTGCCTTCATTAGCTACGATACCAGCTAGGAAGAGAAGAAACGTCACCAAGGCGACGAACGTCACAGTACCCCTTGACTTGGAGATCGGTGTAAGGCCGGTCATAATCCTCCGTTCACCTGCAAGGGACACGGACCAAGGATGTGCATATCTTCCTATTTGATATTGAAGAGGGAGTTGTTGGGGGATTGCCCTCTAGCACTGTATGAGGCGCCGTCGTCTCGGGTCGTTCTCTGTCGTCGTCGGGTACCTTAGCGCGCACACACACACAAATCCAATCAAACGACGACGGACGACGGGATAGGGGAAGAATCCCCTAACAACCCCTCTTTCTTCCACAACTGTTCAGGTTGGAGCCAGTATGCAAAGTCTGAAATCCTGAACGAATCTAGTTACGCGTGGCTTTCTTTGTGCGTGCGTGAGCGCCAAGGAGAGGCACAATGTCGGAGGTGAAATGAAATGGATGAACAGATACCGTACGGACTGAAGATTACGTTCCTCGTTCACTTCGTCGTGGCTGTCGTCTTCGGGGCTGGCTTTCTGCTGATCCCCGACATGCTTACGGGAATGTTGGGTGCACGCACCGTGGAGCCGTCGACGTTCAGGCTGGTCGGCGCAGCAATGCTGGCATTTGCAGCTAGTTCATGGCTCGCCTATCGACAGCCGGTCTGGGAGAAGGTGAAGATCGTGGTGCAGATCGAGATCGTCTGGACCGTTCTGGGCGTTCTTGCCACGTTGTATGGCTTGATATTCGAAGGTCTCCCAGCGGCTGACTGGATGAACGTTGTCATCCTTGGTGCTTTCGCGGTAGCCTTCATCTTCTTCTATTATCGAAGACGATAGGCTCACCGCCCGCTTTCCCTTTTTGTGTGTGTGTGTGCGCGCACCAGCCTACCCACACACACTCCCTTGCGATCCTCTTCGTCTTCCTATGCACTATAATGCGCCGCCGCTGGTCTCGCTGGTCGCTTCGAGTCTTGGCGCTAGGTAGTACATGAGTCGGCCTTGTTGGGGTACGTCGAATGCGAGTCTGATTGGCATGTTGGTAGAGAACTCGACAGTTACTAGCTCGGCAGTTGCGGCGCCTGCTTTTGTTATCTGTGAGAGATAGTTTAGACTGTATGTTGCTTTGGAGGGTTCCTTCGCTTCAAGTTCTAGCAGGTTTTCGTTTCCTTTCTCCATCTCGATGGTGGCGCTGCTAAGCGCAGTCGTGGCTGCGGCAATGAACTTGTCGGATGTGACTTCAAGGTGGATGTTATCGCTGACAGCTTCCATGTCTTCAACGATGTCTCTGAGGATTGCTGTGGTAAGTTTCGTCTTGGCGTTAAACGTGATCTTTGGAGTAGGCACCTCTTCCTGCGCGGGGTCAAGTGTTGGCATCGTAAACTTTCGCATCATCTTTGCTTTGAGCGTCAGGTTCAGCTTACGTGTCTTATCGTCGTAGAGCATTTCAAGAACTTCATCGCTGCCAACACGCTTCAGCAGCCTCAGCATAGATGTGAGCCTAACACGGATCTTCGTCGGTCCGATGCAGGTGTACTCCTCAAAGGCAGCTTTCTGCCACTCGAAATCAACCATCGCTACATGAGCAGGATCCATCGACCTCAACCTGATCCCGTCAGGGGTAGCGTTGAAGTCAGCCTCCTCAATCAGCGTCGAGATTGCGCCGAGAAGACTCTTCCAAAGCCGCGCATCACTTGTGGATGCCTTAAACACTTAGGAAAACTCCCGTGAAGGCTCCCTCATAATGATCACATCGGTATTCTTGGTAAAGCTGACTGCCAGAACGTAAAGTCGTCGTCGGGTACCTTGGTGCGGGCATCAAGATTTGAACCCTCATTGGGAGCGGCGTTTTTCGTCGTCGTCGGGTAGCCTGGTGCGGGCACTCAAATTTGAACCGTCGTCAGAGAGGCATGTTTTCGTCGTCGGGTCCCTTGGTGCGGGTCTCGTAATTTGAACCCTCATGGGAGACGAGTGATTTTGTGTGTGTGTGTGACTTTATGAAAGACGTTGTATAGTGTGTCTTGGCTGGTTTAGTCCGTCGAGACCCTGGTCTATGCGACCGAGTGTGTGACTGGACTGAATCCTGAGCTGCTAAAGAACTGGGCTCC
>Ga0315281_10008934_pt1 | contig 13958 bp, 16 predicted proteins | sample YL17G07_0_MG_FD_204540 | JGI IMG/M metagenome (GOLD analysis project Ga0315281, IMG submission 204540) | Sediment microbial communities from Yellowstone Lake, YNP, Wyoming, USA - YL17G07_0 | ecosystem: Environmental > Aquatic > Freshwater > Lake > Sediment | place: USA: Wyoming | collected...
CGGTATCCGCCGCTGAAGCAGCTGATCGTCTACGTCGCGCCGTTCCCGAAAGGCGTGCCGACGGCGCCGGAACTGCTCGCGCGCGCACCGCGCGAATGGAGGGATGATGTCGCGGATGTACGGTCGCTGCTCGAGCTCGCGGTCGCCAGCCGGACGACGGACGCGTGGCCCGAGCACCCCGCGTTCGGCAAACTGTCCCAGCGCGCCTGGGGCGTGCTGATTTACCGGCACATGGATCATCATTTGAGGCAATTCGGCGCCTGACACGACGATCAAGAAGAAACCGCAGAGACCGCTGAGCACGCAGAGAAGAATACGTTGTTCTCTGCGATCTCCGCGCGCTCCGCGGTTTCTTCCGGAGGCACTCATGGATGAGAAGCGCGCGTTGTTGCGGCACACGGTGGCGACGGTGGCGTATCGCGGCGGGAAGGCGGTGCGCGGCGCGCCGGCCAGCTTCGCGTCGTATAGCGGTGACGGATCAGATCGCACGGCGGTCAAGATCCTCGCGCACATCGGCGACCTGTACGATTGGGCGCTGACGCAGGCCAAGGGCGCCGAAGCCTGGAAGGATTCCACGCCGCTCGAGTGGCATCGCGAAGTCGAACGCTTTTTTGCCACGCTGCAGCGGTTCGACGACTACCTGGCGTCCGACGCGCCGCTGGCGGCACCGGTCGAAACACTCTTCCAGGGCGCGATCGCCGACTCGCTGGCGCACATCGGCCAGCTCGCGATCCTGCGCCGGCTGGGCGGCGCGAAGATGAAGAGCGAGAACTACTCGAAGGCCGACATCGTCGCCGGACGCGTGGGCCACGAGCAGACGGCGCCGCGGCGCGAATTCGACTAGCGGATTGGAACGCAAAGCGCGCAGAGCTCGCAAAACCCATCGGGTTCTTTTCGCGGGCTTCGCGGTCTTTGCGTTCCTTGTCCGTCTGACAGGCGAACGCGGCCGCGTTCGGTCGGTGATAGCATGCGCCGACCGCTCAGCATGGTCTCCAAACTCGAACGCTCCATCGGCATGACCCAGGCGACCGCCATGGTCGTCGGCACCATCGTGGGCTCGTCGATCTTCGTGCAGCCGTCGGAGGTGAGCAAAGCGGTGCCGTCGTTTGGCGGCATGCTGCTGGTCTGGATCGCCGCCGGCGCGCTCACGTGGTTCGGCGCGAGCATCTGCGCCGAGTTGTCGTCGGCCTACCCGAAAACAGGCGGCGTCTACGTCTTTCTTCGGGAAATGTTCTCGCCGGCGGCCGGCTTCCTCTGGGGCTGGGCGATGTTCTGGAGCATGCACTCGGGCATCATCGCGGCGATCGCGATGGTGTTCGGGCGCTACACGGCGACCATCATCCCCCTGAACGATCTCGGCATCCGGATCGTCGCGGTCGGCGCCATCGCCGTGCTCTCGACGATCAACTACCTCGGCGTCAGGCCGGGCAGCTCGGTGCAGACGGCCCTGACGATCGCGAAGATCGGCGCGATCGGTGTGCTGCTGATCCTGTTGTTCGGGATGGGCACGCCGCACATGCCGGCGGCGCTCGGCGACATCCAGCCGCGCGGCTTTCTGCGCGCGCTCGTCGCGGGACTGTTCGCGTTCGGCGGCTGGCACATGGTGACCTACGCGGCGGAGGAAACGCGCAGCCCCGAGCGGACGATTCCCCGCGCCCTCATGCTCGGCACGGCCGTGGTCGTCGTCATCTACCTGGCGCTGAACAGCGCGTATCTGCTCGTGCTGCCGTTCGACGCCGTGCTGAAATCGTCGCACATCGCGTTCGACGCGACGCTGGCGACCGCCGGTCCGACGGCGGCGTCGGCGATTTCCGTGCTGGTCATCGTCTCGTCGTTCGGGGCGATCAGCGGCATCATCCTCGCCGGCCCGCGCGTGTACTACGCGATGGCCGAAGACGGGCTGCTGTTCAAATGGATGGGCGCCGTCCACCCGACGTACAAGACGCCGTACCTCGCGATCGTGACGCAGGGGATCTGGTCCTCCGTCCTCGTGCTGACCGGCACGTACGGGGTGATCGTCTCGCGCGTCGTCTACACCGAATGGATCTTCTTCGGCTCGCTCGCGCTCGGCACGATCGCGCTGCGCCGCTCCCGCGGATACGCGCCCGCATTCCGCGCGTGGGGTTTCCCGGTCGTGCCGATTGTGTTCGCGCTCGTCTGTCTCGCCATTGTCCTGAATCAGATGGTCACCGACCCACGCGAGAGCCTCACCGGTCTTGCGCTCGTTGCCGCCGGCCTGCCGGTTTACTACTTCTGGAGACGCACTCATGCCCGTGATTGATTTCCACAACCACTACTACCCGCCGAAGTACATGGGTGCGCTGCAGTCCGGCGAGAGCAGCGTGCGGGTCACCATCGACAGCGACGGCAACCCCAACCTGCACTATCCAGGCGACTACAACGTCGCCGTGCGCGGCCACCGCGACCTCGCCTACCGGCAGGACGTGCTCGACCAGCTCGGGGTCACCATGCAGGTCGTCACGTTGACGACGCCCGGGACGCATGTGGAGACGCCGGTCACGGCGGTGCGGCTGGCGTCGATGGTGAACGACGAGTTCAAGGAGGCGATGGAGACGCGCGGGCACCACTTCACCGCGCTGGCGACGCTCCCGCTCAACGATCCGAGAGCATCGTTGAAGGAGTTCCAGCGCGCGACCGGCCAGCTCGGGATGCCCGGCGCGATGCTGTTCAGCAACATCAACGGCGTCGCGCTCAGCGACGAACGATTCTGGCCGATCTACGAGGTGGCGAACGACCTGGGTGCCGTGCTCTACATTCACCCGGAACACCCGGTGAACGTCGACATGATGAAGGAATTCTGGCTGATGCCGCTGGTCGGCTTCCTGTACGACACGACGCTCGCGGCGGCGTCGCTCGTGTTCAACGGCGTGCCGGAGCGCTTTCCGAACATCAAGTGGGCGCTCTGCCACCTCGGCGGCACGATTCCGTATCTGGTCGAGCGCCTCGACCGTGGCTTCCACAACTTCGCGGACTGCCGCGCGAAAATCCAGCGCCCGCCGAGCACATACCTGAAAGAGTTCTACTACGACACCGTGAACTTCGATCAGGGGGCGCTGAAGCTGGCGATCGATTTTGCTGGCGCCGACCACATCCTCGCCGGCAGCGACTACCCGCACCAGATCGGCAGTATTCCGCTGATGCTCGAGGCGATCGACAAACTGCCCGTGACCGACGAGCAGCGAGAGGGCGTTCGCTGGAAGAACGCGGCGAGGCTGTTGAAGCTGGAGCGGGTTGGCGGGTAGGGCGGGAGGGCAGGAAGGCTGGAAGGCAGGAAGGCTGGAAGGCTGGAAGGTTGGAAGGCTGGAAGGTTGGAAGGTTGGAAGGTTGGAAGGTTGGAAGGTTGGAAGGTTGGAAGGTTGGAAGGTTGGAAGGTTGGAAGGTTGGAAGGTTGGAAGGTTGGAAGGTTGGAAGGTTGGAGGCAACAACGATGAAACATCCGATCGCGATCGCCTGCGTGTTACTGGCGGCGACCGTTCAATCCTCGTACGTGGCGTCCGGCTTCAGCCGGACCTTTGCGCAACAACCTGAAATGACGCGCGTGCCGCAGTTCGAGAACGACCGCGCGGTCTCGTGGAAAAGCATCATCCCGCCGCACACCGAGTCGACGCTCCATCGTCACGATCGCTTCCGCACGGTCATCGGGATCGTTGGCGGCGACCTGACGACCGTGGACGCGAACGGCCACAAGACGATGACGCACTACGAAACCGGCAAGGCGTACTGGCAGGAGCCGATGCCAGCCGGCGCGATGCACAAAGACGTCAACGATACCGGGAAGACCATCGAACTCGTCGTCGTCGAGATGAAGTAGAGAACTGACCGTATAATTCACAGCGTTTGGCCCTCACACTTGGCACCCGCCTCGGCAGGACGACGATGAACGTGGTCATCGATTCATCTGGTTATCTGGTCATTTGGCGATGAGCGCATGCTGAGTGCCGGCACTCGCCTCGGGCCGTACGAGATCACCGCCCAGATTGGCGAAGGCGGGATGGGGCAGGTGTATCGGGCGACCGACACGAAGCTGAAGCGCCAGGTGGCGATCAAGATCCTCCCGCCGTCGCTGGCCGCTGACCCCGACCGGCTCGCCCGCTTTCAGCGAGAAGCGGAAGTGCTCGCGTCCCTGAATCATCCGAACATCGCCGCCATCTACGGTCTGGAAGAAGGTCCGGCTGAAGCCGGACACCACGGCAGCACTGGTGAAGACGTACGTGGCGTCCGGCTTCAGCCGGACCTGACCCACTCACCGACGCTGACGACGCCGGCGCGTGCCGCTGGGTAAATGACGTCAGCCAGGCGCATTCCGCGCGAACGGTCGGTGAGGTTCAGGGCAGCGTAAAGGGCTTGGCGCTGGGTGGCGGCACAGGGCGCTCGTCGAGCGCATGTGCGGGAATCAGGGCTTCGACTTCGTCGGTCGTCAGCTGCAACCACGACGGCGTCTCCTGCCGCAGTTGTCTCAGGACCTCGATATCTTTCTGGGTCGTCGGCACGTCCCGGGCGAAGTCGACCGGCCCGCGACTAGAGTGCTCGGGCAAGCTCACGCCATCTCTCCTCGAGGCCTGCGCGTACAAAGTACCCGCGTACCTCCTCCCGATCCACGCCGGCGATGCGCAACAGGAAGCCGATATCAGCCATGTCCTGCCATGTGCGCTCCGGCGCGTCGGCCATGGCTCGCACCTTCATCGCGATCAGGTGCTCGGGTGTCGGCACCGGAATCAATCTCCCCTCGGGCCCCGGGAGTTCCCTGGCTGAGGCAAACAGGCGCTCGGCGGTCTCATCCCGCACGTACATGACATCCACGCGGCCGCGAGTGTGGTCCGGATGCCGGTGGTTCGAGTAGCCCACCGAGCGGTGGAGCGGGACGAACCCGTTCGCCTCCATCATGACGACGAGCGCATCCTGCGCGGCCGCGTCGGTGACGATGTCGAGGTCCAGCGTCAGGCGCGGGTGTCCATACGCCGCGAGGGCGACGCCGCCGATCACCGCCACCCGATACCCGCGGTCAGAGAGGAACGACCGGACCGCATCGAATTCCCGCGCGAAGTTCACGCGTGAATTCTGCCACAAGGGAGGCCTGAGCCGCTGAGGGCCAGTTTCTTGGCGACGAGCGCGAGATCGGTTCGGCGCGGCGATCGTGCACCTATAATGGCGCTACCCTCGAACTGGTGGCCCATGCCGTTTGAGACAGGCTCCAAAGGACCGCAACTAGTTATGGCGCTCAACGACTACGTCACGATTGGGAACTCTGGCCTGCGCGTCAGCCCCTTCTGCCTCGGCGCGATGACCTTCGGCGAGGACTGGGGCTGGGGCTCCAGCGTCGCAGAATCCGAGGCCATCATCGCGCGCTTCATGGAGCGCGGCGGGAATTTCATCGACACCGCCAATGTCTACACGAAGGGGCACTCCGAGAAAATCATCGGCGACGTCATCGGTCGCGACCGCTCCAAGCGCGATCGCGTCGTCATCGCCACGAAATTCTTCGGCAACCTCTATCCGGGCGATCCGAACGGCGGCGGCGCCGGGCGGAAGACGATCGTCGCCTCGTGCGAGCAGTCGCTGCGGCGGCTGCAGACCGACTACATCGACCTGTACTGGATGCACTGCTGGGACCGTTTCACGCCCATCGACGAGACGATGCGCGCGCTCGACGATCTGGTGACGGCGGGGAAGGTGCGCTACATCGGGTTGTCCGACACGCCGGCCTGGAAGGTGGCGCAGGCGCAGACCATCGCGCGCTTCCGCGGCTGGGCGCCGCTCGTCGCACTGCAGATCGAGTACTCGCTGCTCGAGCGGACCGTCGAAGGCGAGCTCGTGCCGATGGCGCTCGAGATGGGTCTCGGCATCACCCCCTGGTCGCCGCTGAAGAGCGGCGTGCTCTCGGGAAAGTACACGCGGGAGAATGCGGCGACCGTGAAAGCCGATCGCGGCGAGCGGGTCACTGCCAATCTGGGCGAGAAGGTCTACGCGATCATCGACGAGCTCGCCGCCATCGGCAAAGAGCTGACGGCGAGCCCCGCCTCGGTGGCGCTCGCGTGGGTGCAGGGCCGGCCCGGCGTCGCGTCCACGATCATCGGCGCGCGCCGGCTCGATCAGCTCGACCAGAACCTCGCGGCGCTCAACCTCTCACTGACCGCGGGACAGATCGCGCGGCTCGACGCGCTCTCGAAACCGACGCTGAGCTTCCCGATGCAGTTCCTGAACGTGGCGAGCGTGTTCTCGCAGGGCGGGACGACGGTGAACGGTGAGAAGTCGACGGTCTGGCCGCTCGCGCCCAAGAGCGACGCGGAACGGTACTAGTCGCCCCCGATTTCGCCGGCACGGGCGTCAATTCCGCGGGCGCCCGCGTGTACCGCGCGTTGACATCTTGATGCGTCATGCATACACTTTGATGCATGGCGAGAACAACCCTCGACATCGACGATCGTGTCCTGAGGCAGCTCAAGAAGACGGCCGCCGACGAAGGGCGCACCCTCCAGGCCGTGGCCAACGACCTGTTGAAACGCGCGCTGCACACCCGAACCCTCCAGCCGTTCTCCCTGCAGATCCAAGGCTGGGCCGCCGACCTTCAGCCCGGCGTGGACATCCTGGACCGCGATTCGCTCTTCGATGTCTTGAACGGCCGCTGACGTGAAGGCGGTCGACACCAACGTCCTCGTCTACGCGGAGATTACGTCGAGTCCGCATCACCGGACGGCGAGCGCCGTGCTCCGTTCCCTGGCGGACGGGCGGGCGCCATGGGCGATTCCCTGGCCCTGCCTCTACGAGTTCCTCCGCGTCGTCACCCATCCGCGGGTGTATCACCCGCCGGTCCCGGCTGCTCGCGCGCTCGAGGACCTTCGGGCGATCCTGTCGTCGCCGTCGCTGGTCCTGCTCTCGGAGACGTCGCGTCATGCTGACATGTGCGTGGCGGTGGTGCAGGCGTCCGGCGTCAGCGGGAACCTGATGCACCCCGCGCACATCGCCGCGTTGTGTCTCGAGCACGGCGTGTCGGAGTTGATGACCGGAGACCGCGACTTCGGCCGATTTGCAGGGTTGAAGGTCGTCAATCCATTTGGTTGACGGCCGAGAGCGTCACCCTGATCGGCGCGGCCTACAGCGAGTGTCACGTGCGCGTCGTGCCGCCGAGAACGGAGGGCTTCGCGCTCGGATGTTGTGAAAACCGGTCTATTTCGCCGGCACGCGTTGTTTCAGCTCTTCGGTCCAGTTCAGGACGACCTGGAACGTCACCGGGGCGGGTGCCGCGGCCGCTCTTGATGCGGGCACGAGTATTCCGAGGAACCTGCCGTCAGGTGTGGCGCTGTACGTCCTCTGCGCTGACGGGCCAATGGTGACCAGTCCGCCCAGAGGCGCCGTGACGGGGTTGCCGAACGCGAAGCTCGGCCGCGTCGTGACGCCCGCGATCTGGAATCCGCCGTCTCCCAGCCAGATCAGATCTTTGCCGTCCGCCGACCAGACGGGAGCGAAGGCCCCCGGAGCGATCTCGTACTTGGCGCCGGTTGCCGGGAACGGCTGCACGAGAATCCCTCGTGCTCCTTCGGTGGACGAGTACGCCACCCAGCGTCCATCGGGCGAGAATATGGCGTTGGTCGGCTCGGACGACTGCACGCCCCCGAACGACGCCACCTTCTTGTCCGCCAGCGACAACGTCCACAACGAGATGTTCGAGCTCTTCGTCGCGCTGAACAGGATGTGCGCGCCGTCGGGCGACCAGGACTCCGGCGAGTGGGAGGTGCCCGGTTCCGGTTTCGTCAGACGTTCGGCCGTGCCGCTGCCGTCCGCGAGTTGGGCGAAAATCGCTTCGTCCGTTTCACGGTCGGATTGGAACGCGATGCGCCGTGAGTCGGGCGACCAGATCGGCAGCCGGTTCCGTCCGGCGAACGTCAGCCGTCGCATCGGGCTGGCGCCGGAGAGATCGTAAATCCAGACATCGCTGCCTTTGCCGTCGGCCACCGCGACGGCCACGCGCTTCCCGTCCGGCGCTACTCGAGGGTTCGCGTACGAGGCCATCGGCAGCTTGAATCGTTCGACGACGCCCTTCCGGTCGATCAGCCCGAGGTCGACTTGATCCGACACGGCTAACGCGCGTCCGGGAATGTAGACCAGCGATCCCGTGTTCGAGACGCTGAACTGCATCGAGCCCGACAGCGCGCCGCTCGCCCGCACGCCTTCGACGAGAGACACCGGCTCGCCCGTCAGCGCGAGCCGCCGCGCATCGAACGGTACGGCGTACAGGACGCCGTTCAGGCCGTACACGATGTGGCCGGTGGCGAGATAGCGGCCGTCGGCGCCGCCGTTGACCAGCGTCTTGCGTTCGCCGGTCTTCAGCGACTGCACGACGATCTGCGCCGTGTCCCACCGGCTGCCGCCGGTGCCCGTCGCGAGCGTGAACAGCACGTGCTCGCCATCGGGCAGCAACTGCGGGCCGTGCGCGTCCTCGCGCCCCTTCACCGCGACGACGACTTCCGGCGTTCCTCCGTTTGCGGACACGCGCAGGATGCCTTTCGCGCCCTGCTCCTGCCCGAAGAGAATCGATCCGTCATGGGCCCAGCTCAGCCCGAGCACCGCACCGGCGGGACAGATGGTGACAGCCGCCCCTCCGGTCACCGCGATGCGCTTCAACGCGTTGTCGGCCCGCGCTCCGAAGACGATCGAGCGGCCGTCGGGGGAGAAGGCCGGGTTTTCCGCGATGGAGTCGGTCCCGGGAATCGGCCTGGCTTCGAGCGCCGACATCACGCGGATGTAGAGCCGGCCGTTGGCGGCGTAGACGACCTGCGTGCCATCCGGCGAGATCGCGAGCGATTGATGGCTGGGACGCGAGAGTTGCTCGCCGTCGCCGAGCCCGAAGGAAAGTCGCGTGACGAAGGGGACGTGGTCCGACGGCCTGAGGCGCCACATTCCCACGCCGACGATCGCGCCAGCGATCAGCGCCGCGACCGTCGCGGGCATTACCCGCTTCCACACCGGTCGTGGTGGCGCGGCCGGCTGCGCAAGAACCACCGGTGCCGCGTCGGCGGGTCCTTCGTCGATCTCGAGGCGCACGTCGGCGATGTCGCGCAGCCGCTTCTTCGGATCTTTCTGCAGACATCGCCGCAGCACCGAGCGCACGTGGACCGGGAGATCGGCGGGCAGGAGGTTCCAGTCCGGTTCGCGGCTCAGGATCGCGACGATGGCATCCGAGACGGTCTCGCCGGGTTCGAACGCGAGCCGGCCCGACAGCATCTCGAAGAGGACGCAGCCGAAGGCCCAGATGTCCGTGCGCCGATCGGCCGGCACGCCGCGCGCCTGCTCGGGGCTCATGTATCCCGGCGTTCCGAGGATCGTGCCCTCGAATGTGCTGCCGGTCCCCTGCGCCCGGCGGAGGGGTGTGCTCAGCGTCAGCGTCGGCGCCATCGATAGCCCACCTGACCCACCTGACCTACCCGCCCCACCTGACCCACCCGACCCACCCGCCCCTTCGATCATCTTCGCCAGCCCGAAATCGAGCACCTTCACCACGCCGTCCGGCGTGACCTTGATGTTGGCCGGCTTCAGATCGCGGTGGACGACGCCCTTCTCGTGCGCGGCCTCGAGCGCGTCGGCGATCTGACGGGCGATCGCGAGGGCCTCGGCAATGGGAAGGGGCTGGGGACTGGGGGCCGGAGGCCGGGGGATTCCTGGCCCCGAGTCCCTAGCCCCTAGTCTCTGGGCCAGCGTCTCGCCGGCGACCAGCTCCATGACGATCGCGATCAGGCCGTCGGCTTCTTCCAGGCCGTGGATGATCGCGATGTTGGGATGATTGAGGGTGGCGAGGAGCTCCGCCTCGCGCCGGAAGCGCGCCAGCGCGTCGGGATCCCGCGAGACCGCCTCAGGCAGCACCTTGAAGGCCACCTCGCGCTTCAGCTTCGTGTCGCGCGCGCGATAGACCTCACCCATGCCGCCCGCGCCGAGGGCGGAGAGGACTTCGTACGATCCGAAACGAGTGCCAGCGGACAGAGCCATGCGATGCGCGATTCTAGCCCGTTTGCACGTCGGAGCAGTTCAGCGATGCGTAGGGTCCGCCCCTACTTGGGTTGTTTCTGATAGAGCCCGACCGTCTCCGTCGTCGCGAGCACGTGTCCCGCCATCGCCTTCTCGACATCCGCGCGCGACGCGCCCTGCGCCACGCCGATCGTCTCCACGTCGAGCGCCGACAGCTTGAAGTGATAGTGGTGCACGCCGGTCGGCGGGCAGGGGCCGGCGTAGCCGGGACGACGGAAGCCGCTGTTCGCCGATATGCCGAGCGATCCGACCGTGAAGCCCTCGGGCAGCTCCCTGGTCGCCGCCGGAATGTCCGCCAGCACCCAGTGCGTGAAGCCGCCGGGCATGGGGACATCCGGGTCGTCCATGATCAGCGCGAACGATTTCGCGCCGGCCGGCGCGTCTTTCCACGTGAGCGCGGGCGACGGGTTGGTCTGGCCCGCGTCGCAGGTGAACTTGGACGGGATGTTGCCGCCGTCGGTGAATGCGGAACTCGAAATCGTGAACGCCGCAGCGAGAAACACTCCAAACATGGTCAGGCCCTCTCTGGCGCCAGTTATGAGCGCCATCCCGGGCATCATACGAGAGAAAGTGGCTCTGGATGCACTTTTTCCATTGAAACCGGCGGGCGATCAGCCTATCCTCTGGCCATCCGTACAGGAGGGTCAGCATGGAAGTCGACCGTAGAGTCTTCATCGCGAGTCTGGGCGGCGCGGCAGCGGTCAGCCTGATGGACCACGAGGCCAAAGCCGAAGCGCTCGAACACTACATGGAGGACAAGCTGGACGAACTCGCAGCCGCCCAGCAGCCCGAGAAGTTCCCGACAGTCGCCGAAATCGAAGCCCAGATCACCACGCGCCCCTATCGGCGCGGCACGGGCGGCGTCTTCACCGGCAGTCGCGGCGGCAACGTGACGGTGCTCGAGAAGATGCCGGACAAGCCGACGCTCCACGACTTCTTCCGGCTCCGCTTCGCCCCGGCCAACCACGTGCTCCAGAGCGCGACGCGCGCCATGAAGACCGGCATGTCCGAGGAAGTGATCCTCGCGTGCATGCTGCACGACTGCGTGCTGTCGCTCATCAAGCCGGACCACGGCTGGTGGGGCGCGCAGCTCTTCGAGCCGTACATCCCGGAGAAGAGCGCGTTCGCGATCCGCTACCACCAGACGCTGCGCTTCTACGCCGACGACGAAGCGGGGTACGAGTATCCGGATCAGTATTTCCGGATCTTCGGTCACGACTATCAGCCGCCCCAATACATCGCCGACACGTACAAGATGCTCAAGAACCACAAGTGGTACATGGAGCCGCGTCTCGTGACGGTGAACGACCTCTACGCGTTCGATCCGAACGCGAAGGTCTCCATCGATCCGTTCCAGGACATCATCGGCCGGCACTTCAAGCAGCCGAAGGAAGGCCTCGGCAACGACAACAGCCCGAGCGCGCACATGTGGCGGACGCTGGCGCGGCCGGACAATCCGCTCTAGCGAAGGGGCTGGGGGCTGGGGGCTGGGGACTGGAACGAAGGGCTTGGGGCTGAGGGCTGATGACGAAAACGCTGCTGGCGGGTTTCTGTCTCTCGTGTGTGCTGGCGGTCGTGGCTGCGGGCCAGGCCGCCAGCAAGGCGCAACCTCTGCCGGGCCTCGAGGCCACGGTGACCAAGGTCGAACGCGCGGCGACCTCGTCGCTGCGTGACTGTCCCCCCGGCACGAACACGGTCACCGCGGTGACGCGGCCGGGCGAGACGTTCGCGCTGGTGACCGTCGCCTTCAAGGTGTCGGCGGCGTTCAAGCCGTCGCCGATGAAGCGGCCGAGCGTCACCGATACGACGGACAAGAAATACAACACGTCCTCCACGTTCGTGGACGTCGGCAGTGTGCCCGAATATTCGTGCACCTTCCCGTTTCGAGTGCCCGAGGGCACGAAGCTGAAGGCACTTCAGCTCGAAACGACGTCGTTCGATCTATCCGCCTTCGAAGCGAAGTAGTTGTGTGCAGGTCCGGCGAAAGCCGGGCACTGCCGACGCCCGCCCCTACGTACCGCGTGGTACCGGCCCGATACACACCGAGGACGATCAGGGGTGTGTCGTGTTACGCGCTTACGGACTAACCGATAAAGGCCGCGTCAGGCCGACCAACGAAGACTGCTTCGCGATTGATGAAGAGCTGGGGCTCTGCGTGGTCGCCGACGGGTTGGGCGGCCACAATGCCGGCGAGGTCGCCGCGCGCCTGGCGGTCGACGCCGTGGTCCACTTCGTGCGCCAACCCGATGAGAGCGGGCCGTTCGGTTTCGATCCCGCACTCTCGTCCGACGGCAACCTGCTCCGCACGGCCATCCTTCTCGCCAACGTGCAGATCCTCGAAGCGGCGATCTCCTCGGACGGCTACGCCGGCATGGGGACGACGATCGTCGCCGCGCGGGTGGCCGACAGCCGTCTGTCGGTCGCGCACGCCGGCGACAGCCGGCTCTATCTGCTGGTCGAACGCCGGCTTCGGCAGGTGACGCTGGACGACTCGTGGATGGTGTCGATGCTGACGCACGACCCGCACGCCGATCCGCTGCTGCTGCAGCAGCACCCGATGCGCAACGCACTGACGAACGTGGTCGGCGCCAGGGCGCGGACCGAGGTGCACGTGGTGGAGCAGGCGCTCACCGGCGGCGAACTGATGCTGCTCTCGACCGACGGCGTCCACGGTGTGCTGGACGACGGCCGGATCGAACAACTGATGCTGGAAGATGAGGATCCGCGCGCGATTGCGCAGGGAGTGATCAGGGCCGCGCTGGCGCGCGGCAGCCGCGACAACTGCACGGCCGTGGTGGCGCGATACGAGACTTTCAGCTAACAGCTCTCAGCTTTCAGTCTGATAGCTGAGAGCCGATAGCTGAGAGCCGATGGCTGAGAGCTACTCGATATAGCTGTATCCGCAGTTTTCGCAGGTCCATGTGCGGCCCTGGCGATACATGTTGTGGCCGCACTGCGGGCACTCGCGGAACTCCACACCGTCGGCATCCAGCTTCCGCTCAGTCGCGCCGCCTTCGTCAGACGGGGGTGTTGCCGGGTCTGGCTTCTCGTCGACCTTCGGCGCGTCCTGGTCTTTCTTGTCGAGATCGGCCTTCTTCTTGTCGTCGGCCGACTGCTGACCAGGCGATTGTGCGAAGACCACCCAAGGCGACGCGGCCGCGACCCCGAGCAGGGCGGCGGCGCCCAACCCCGAACCCCGAAGGAAGCTTCGGCGGTCGAGCTTCGCCTCCAGCTTCTTCAGAATCTCGTCATGCATCGGCCTCCACATAAACATGGTTTGCCGGCGGGAACCGGTAAATGTTTGTCTCTCAGCCCACAAACTTGTAGCCGGCCCCGTGGACGGTGAGGATGTGCTCCGGGTCGTGGGGCGATCGCTCGATCTTCTGCCTGAGCTTCGCCACGAAGTTGTCGATCGTCCGGGTGGTCGGCGACTCCTCGTAGCCCCAGACCTGATTGAGGATCTGTTCGCGCGTCACCACCTGGCCGGTGTGCGCCACGAGGTAGCGGAGGAGGTCGAACTCGCGCGCCGTGAAGTCGATGCGTTGCCCGGCGCGGTGCGCCTGGTGGGTGCGGAAATCGATTTCGATGTCGCCGATGCGGCAGGTCTCGAGGCCCGACGGACGTCCGCCGCCGCGGCGCAGGACCGCGCGGACGCGGGCGAGCAGTTCCGTGATGCTGAACGGCTTGGTGACGTAGTCGTCGGCGCCGAGCTCGAGGCCCAGCACTTTCTCGGTTTCCTGCGAGCGCGCGGTCAGCATGACGACGGGTGTCGGGTTCGCGCGTGCGCGGAGTTCGCGGCACACTTCGAAGCCGTTCTTGCGCGGCAGCGTGATGTCCAGAATCACCAGGTCCGGCGCGGTCGAGATCGCTTTCGCGAGCCCGTCCTCGCCATCCGACGCCGTGACGACCTCGTAGCCCTC
>Ga0315281_10008935_pt1 | contig 13958 bp, 11 predicted proteins | sample YL17G07_0_MG_FD_204540 | JGI IMG/M metagenome (GOLD analysis project Ga0315281, IMG submission 204540) | Sediment microbial communities from Yellowstone Lake, YNP, Wyoming, USA - YL17G07_0 | ecosystem: Environmental > Aquatic > Freshwater > Lake > Sediment | place: USA: Wyoming | collected...
TCGATCGGCTGCTTCACGAGGCGCAGGAAAAGCAGCTTCCCGCCGCGCGCCTACAGCTCTACGGCGAAGCCATTGACCGGCTTGGCCAGATTCGCAGCATCATCTACCTGTTTCATCAGAAGTACTCGATTGCGTTCTCGCGTCGCGTAACCGGCGTGAAGTACGCACCCGACGGCCTGCCGCGCCTCGCTGAAGTTCGCCTGGAGTCCCACCCGCCTGCCACGAGCCGGCGCGGCGCCGCAGTAAGGCCCGAACGGCCTGCGCACAGGATGTAGTTTCCCACATCCCGGACAAGGAGCAGCGCGGCCGTGTTGCCCGGTGCTGCGGACTTCTCCCCGGGCCGCGAACCCCGCCGACTGTGCGAACGCTCCTTGCGGATTCGCGCCTCTTGATTTTCCGGGCGGCGACGGCGACAACAGGCTGACATCGTTTGCGCCCATCTCCGCCGACGAAATCTCCGCTCACGAAATGGAGGGCCGTGCCGGGACGGTCGTGTCCGCACGAGCCAGCACCCCCTTTGCCAAGAGCCGACCATGCTTTTCCCGCTCCGCCTGCGCCCTGCGCTGAGTTCCGGCGCCCTCCTGCTCACCCTGCTCGCCCTCATCGGCTTCGGGGGAGCGGTTCCTTCGCCCGCATCGGCCCAAGCCAAGTCGGTCCGCATCGCCTTGAATCAGGACCCGGATATTCTCGACCCGACCCTTGCCCGCTCCTACGTGGGTCGGATCATCTTCGCGAACATGTGCGAGAAGCTCTACGACTTGGACGAAAAAGGCGCCCTGATTCCCCAGCTTGCGGCGGAGATGCCCAAATACTCCGACGGCGGCCGCACGGTGGATATCCGCATCCGCGCGGGTCTCAAGTTCAACGACGGTACGGCCCTGGACGCGCAGGCGCTGCGCGAATCGCTGGAACGGCACCGGTCGCTGAAAGGATCCAACCGCCGCAGCGAGCTGGATTCGGTGACCGGCATCGCGGTGTTGGATTCGCTCACCGTGAGATTGAAGCTGGACAAGCCGTTCTCGCCCCTCGTTGCGATCCTGGCGGACCGGGCCGGCATGCCCATCTCTCCGGCGCAGGTCGCGAAGCTCGGGGACCGCTTCGGCACCGAACCCGTGTGCGTCGGCCCCTGGAAATTTGTAGAGCGTGTCCCACAGGACCGCATCGTGCTGGACAAGTCCCCCTACTACTTCGATCCCAAAGCCGCGCAGATCGAACGGCTCATCTTCCGCATCATCCCCGACGATACCGTGCGGCTGGCGAACTTGCGGTCAGGCGACATCGATTTTGCGCATCTCGTGCCGCCCACGGATGTTAAGCGTCTCAAGCAAGAGCCGACCTTGGCGGTCATGCAAGTCGCCGGACCGGGCTATTTGGGCATTACGATCAACCTGGCCAACAAGCACGGCTACCGCAATCCCCCGGAGCCGCTCGGTACGCCGCTAGCCTCCGGCGATAAGGTGCGAGAGGCATTCGAGCTATCCCTCGACCGGGATGCGATCAACCAGGTCGTCTTCGACGGACTGATCGAACCCGACTGCACCCCGTTGCCGTCGCTCAGCCCATATCATCCGAAAGGCCTGGCGTGTTCCGGTCGCGATGTCCAGCGGGCCAAGCGGCTGCTCGCGGAGGCGGGTTACCCGCAGGGCGTGAAATTCGAGCTGATGGTCGTCAACGACCCGGTGCAGACCCGCGTCGGCCAGGTTGTCCAGGGCATGGCGGCCGACGCCGGGATTCAGATCGGCCTGCGCCCGATGGAATTCGCCAGCGCCCTCACCGAGCAGGACAACGGTACGTACGAGGCGTTCCTGATCGGATGGAGCGGCCGGTCTGATCCAGATGCGAATATCCACCAGTTCCAGACCTGCAAAGGCTCGCTCAACGTAACCTTGGCGTGCACGCCGGAAATCGACGCCTTGCTGAACAAGGCGCGCGAGGTGAGCGACGTGCGTGAGCGCCAGGCGCTCTATCGCGAGGCCATCGTGAAATTCAACGCGCGACGCAACATCATCTACCTGAACCATCTGACATACATCGTCGCGTTCAAGAAGGGCATTTCCGGTTACGTCGCGACGCCGGACGGGCTGATCCGCATGAAGAACGTGCGGATGAATTGACCGCCGCGGCGCGAGAGCCGGGGGACCCATAGGGCAGGGAGACACTTGGGGCAGGGAGACACCGGGGGAATGGATGCTGGATTACCTGGCCCGCAGGCTGGCGGTATCCGCGCTGGTGCTGTTGCTGGTAAGCCTGATCGTCTTCGCGGGCCTACGTTTCCTTCCCGGAGATCCCGCCCGCGTCCTGGCGGGTACGGAAGCCGACGACGTGGGGGTCGAGGCGATCCGGGAGCGCTATGGCCTCGGCCGCCCCCTGCCTGTCCAGTACGCGGCCTGGCTCGGCCAGGTGCTGCAGGGGCGCTTCGGCGAGTCCATCCGCACGCGCGATCCCGTCGCAAGGATTGTCGGGCACAAGCTGCCCATCACCCTTCAGCTCGCCGCGCTCGCGCTGCTGGTGGCCACGGGCATCGGCATCCCGATGGGCGTGCTCTCCGCCGTGCGCCGCAACTCCGTCTGGGACTGGCTTGCCAACGCCGTGTCGCTGAGCGGCGTCTCCATCCCGAACTTCTGGTTCGGCATGCTGCTGATTCTCCTCTTCGCCGTGGACCTGCACTGGCTGCCCGCTTCCGGCTATGTCCCGCCCCTGGAACAGCCGTGGGAGAATCTCCAGCGCATGCTCATGCCCGCGCTCGTGCTGGGCACGGCGCTGTCGGCCTACCTGATGCGGCAGACGCGCAACAGCATGCTTGAAGTGCTGGCTCAGGACTATATCCGCACCGCGTACGCGAAGGGCGTGCCCGCGCGCAGGGTGATCGTGCGCCACGCGCTCCGCAACGGGCTGCTGCCCGTCATCACCATTCTCGGCCTGCAGGCAGGCGACCTGATCAGCGGCGCGGTGGTGACCGAGCAGATCTTCGTCATTCCCGGCTTCGGGAGGCTGATTCTCGAAGCGGTGTTCAACCGCGACTACCCGATGGTGCAGGGGGTCGTGCTCGTCACGTGTACCGGCTACGTCGCGGTCAATCTGTTGGTGGACCTTGCCTATTCCTGGGCCAATCCACGCATCCGCGTGCGGGGAGGGGGCCGTGGCGGATGAGGCGCTGAAGGAGAGCGGCCCTGCGCGCGCGCCGATGCCCGAGGGGAGCCGCGCAGCCGGATGGCGCTTCGCCTTGGGGCGGGTGTCGCGCGGGGGCAAGCGCCTGCTGCTACGGCCGCTTGCCGCGGCCGGAGCGCTGGCGATCCTGGCATTCGTGGTGTTGGCCCTGACCGCCCCGTGGGTGAGCCCCTACGATCCGGCCAGCGCGGATTGGGCGCAAGTGCGCAAGGCCCCCACGGCGGCGCATTGGCTGGGCACCGACGAGATCGGGCGCGATCTTCTCTCGCGTCTCGTGTGGGGGGCGCGCGCATCGCTCCTCGCGGGCGTGTGCAGCGTCCTGATCGCGATGGCGCTTGGCGTGCCGGCGGGCCTGCTGTCCGGCTACTACCGGGGTTGGACCGACGGGGTGGTGATGCGGCTTACGGATGCATGGCTGTCCTTTCCGTTCCTCATCCTCGCCGTGGGACTCACCAGCATCGTGGGCGCCTCGCTGCTCAATGCGACGCTCGCCGTCGGCCTGGGCGTCACGCCGGCGTTCATCCGCCTCACGCGCGGACAGACCCTGGCGCTGCGGGAGGAGGAATACGTGCAAAGCGCCCGGGCGATCGGCGCCGGCGACCTGCGCATCGTGCTGCGGCACATGCTGCCGAACCTGACCAGCGTCCTGATCGTGCAGGCCACCATCGCCATCCCGCGCGCCATCATTGCGGAGTCCGTACTGTCGTTCCTGGGCTTGGGTGCCCAACCTCCCCAGGCCAGCTGGGGTATCATGCTCAATGCCGCCCAACCGTTTCTGGACCAGGCGCCCTGGATGGCTTGGTATCCCGGGCTGTGCATCTTCCTGATCGCGCTGGCGTTCAATCTCGCCGGTGACGGCTTGCGCGATGCGCTCGACCCGAAGGAGTACTGATACCATGACCGAAGCCGCGGATCGCTCAGCCTTGCGCCAGCGCTGGCTGGCGGAGTTCGGGGACCGCTTCAGTGCCGCGGAGATCGATTCCGCCTTGGACGACGTCGCGATGCTGCGCCGTGCCGCTGTACGGTTGGCGAGCTTCCCGCCGGAGCTGGGGGAGATGCCCTCCTCCGGTGTTCTGCCGAACCCCGCCGGAAGTGACCAATGAGCGCGCCAGAGAATCCGCTGTTTCTCTCCCTGCGGGAATTGGGACAGCGGCTGCGCCAGGGGACGCTCAGTCCGGTCATGCTGGCCGAGCTGGCGCTGGAGCGGCTTGAGCGGGAGGGTCCGCCGCTGAATTGCGTCGTCACTCTGGCCCGCGCGCGGGCGCTGGCGGAAGCGCGCCGTGCCGAGACGGAACTGCGGAAGGGCCGCGATCGCGGGCCCTTGCATGGCATTCCCTATGGAGCAAAAGACCTCTTTGCCACGGGAGGAGGAATTCCCACCACCTGGGGCCTAGGCGCACTGCGAGAGCAGCGTTTCGATCGGGATGCGGCGGTCCTTGAACGCCTTGAGCAGGCGGGGGCGGTCCTTGTAGCCAAGCTGGCGATGGTGGAGGTGGCGGGTGGGATGAAGTACGACCAGCCCGATGCAAGCTTCACCGGTCCAGGCGTCAATCCGTGGAACCGTTCGGCGTGGGCAGGGGGCTCCTCGTCCGGCTCGGGTTCGGCGGTGGCTGCCGGACTGGTGCCCTATGCGCTGGGTTCGGAAACCTGGGGCTCCATCATGGGCCCCGCGGGGTACTGCGGACTGTCGGGCCTGCGTCCCTCCTTTGGGCGCGTCAGCCGCCGCGGGGCGATGACGCTCTCCTGGACCATGGACAAGGTCGGGCCGCTTGCCCACAGCGCCGACGATTGCGGGCTGGTGCTTGCGGCAATTGCCGGACCGGACGTGGAGGACGCGGCGTGCCTGGACGCGGCATACTCGCACCGCACCGCCCTTCCGGCGCGGCGCCCGAAGCTGGGCGTGCTGGCCGGCTGGGACGAAGGACCGCAGCCGGAGGTGGCTGCAAACTTCCGCACTGCGTTGGACCGGCTGCGGGAAGTGGCCGACGTGGAGGAGACGCGCCTGCCGGGCCTTCCGTACACGGATACGGCCCTGCTGATCATGTACAGCGAGGCGTCCGCTGCGCACGGCGAGTTCTTGCTGTCCGGGGCGAATCGGTCGCTCGCCGCGCGGGAGACTCACGCGGTTCCGCTCGCGATCCGCGAGATTCCAGCCCGGGACTATATCAACGCCCTGCGCATGCGGCAGCGCATGCACCGCGAGGTGCTCGGCTGGCTGGCGGATTACGATGCGCTGGCGGCGCCCACGAGCAAGCTCGTTGCGCCCCCGCTGCAAGGACGCTTTTCGGACTACTTCGGACCTCATCGCCGCAGCGACCTGACGACGGTGGGCAATCTGCTGGGCCTGCCCGCGCTCTGCCTGCCGACCGGATTCGGCGAGCGCGGCCTCCCCACCTCCATGCAGCTCGTGGCGGCCCCACTGCGGGAGGACCTAGTGCTGGCTCTGGGTCACGCCTACCAGGCTCGCACCGAATGGCATCGGCAGCGTCCGCCCGCAGGGTAGCTCACGGCGGGGTCGTCGGCTCGACAGACCCTGCAGCGCCAAGGTGCTCGCGGTTGACGGGCCAACCGGCGGTACGGCCAATGTGGGAACGCCGGCTTGCTGTGGCTGGCAGTGAAGCAGCCGCGCTCGGTTTTCTCGAGCCCGAGGCGGCATCCGATTGGCCTAGGTCCTGCACAGAGCAGGGCGGAGTTCCGTCAAGCAGAGACAGGAGAGGCCCGCCGTCGTCGGCGGAGCGGCGTTCGATGCCCAAGTTCGTCTTGGGTCGTGGGAACTTGGCTAATGGCCTGGATTCGGCTAACTAATCAGGAACTACGAAATTGCAGCCCACCCAACCACCTGTTGGCTCCGCCATGGCACTGTCATCCACTGGGCAGCCGTCGCACCTGCTCCCCGACGGGACGATTGCGTGGCATGCCCTGACGGCTGCGCAGGCGGCTGAAAAGCTGAGCGTGGATCTTCAACAGGGCCTCGACAGTCAGACGGGGGTGGCCCAGCTTCTCGCTCAGTATGGGCCGAACCGTCTCGCCGAAAAGCCGCCGACATCCAGGCTGGCCATGTTATTGGGGCAGTTCGCCAGTTCCCTGATCTGGATCCTGATGGGAGCGGCCGTTCTCGCCGCGGCCATCGGCAACTTCAGAGACGCCGCCGGCATCATGGTGGCAGTCCTGCTCAATGCGACGTTGGGCTTCATCCAGGAGTATCGCGCCGAAAAGAGCCTGACGGCCCTAAAGCAGATGCTGGCCCTGAAGAGCCGCGTGCGGCGCAACGGGGCGGTGCAGGAAGTGGCGGCAGAGGAGATCGTTCCCGGAGACGTCGCCCTGCTGGAACAGGGAGACCGGGTGCCCGCCGACGGTCGGCTGATCGTTGCCCAAAGCCTGGAGATTGACGAGTCGACCCTCACCGGCGAATCCCATCCCGCGGCCAAGCACGCGGACGGGGCTCTGGATGCGCGGACCGGGTTGGCCGACCGCGCCAACATGGCGCACATGAGCACCATGGTCACGCGCGGCCGGGGCGAATTGCTGGTCACCGGCACGGGCATGCGCTCGGAGGTCGGCAAGATCTCCGGGGCGCTCGCTGAGGTGGAGGAAGAGCAGACTCCGCTGCAGCAGCAGCTGGACCGGCTTGGCAAACGCCTGGCGTTGATTGGCCTGGGCTTCGTGGCGGTGATTTTCGCGCTCGGGCTGTGGGAGATCCTGGCCAAGTCCCTTCCCTGGAAGGAGGAGCTGGGCCGCGTCGTTCTGAAATCCATTGCACTGGCCGTGGCGACGATTCCCGAGGGCCTGCCCGCGGTGGTCACGGTGACGCTGGCGCTGGGCATGAACCGCATGGCGCGCAATCGCGCAATCGTCAAGCGCCTGGCGGCGGTGGAGACGCTGGGCTGTACCACGGTCATCTGCTCGGACAAGACCGGCACGCTCACGCTCAATCAGATGACCGTGCGCGCCTTGCTGTTCCGGGGCCAGCGCTTCCATGTCACCGGGGAGGGTTACGACACCGCAGGCGAGATCCTGCAGGATTCGCCTGCGACACCCCGCCCGGACCTTTCGCCCCTGCTCGTTCCCGTTACGCTGTGCAACGACAGTCGGCTGGCGGACGGGCGCGTGATCGGCGATCCGATGGAAGGCGCGATGCTGGTGCTGGCGGCTAAGGGCGGCCTGGACAGGGACGTGCTGGCGCAACGCCTGCTTCGCGTGGCCGAGATCCCCTTCGACTCGGCCCACAAGTTCATGGCGACCTTTCACCGCAGCCGGGAGAACATTCTCTTGTTCGTGAAGGGTGCGCCGGAGTTGGTGCTGGAACGCAGTTCCAGTTGGCTGGGTGGCCGGATCGCCGAGCTGGCACCCCAGCCGCTCGGCGAGGCCGAGCGGGAGCGGATTCTGAAGGCCAACGGCGAGATGGGCGCTCAGGGCCTGCGCGTGCTGGCCGTAGCCAGCGCGACGATCCCTGCCGCCAAATTCGACCCCAACCAGGACCTCTTCGCCTTGGTGAAGGACCTGACCTTCGTAGGGTTGGTGGGCCTGATGGATCCACCGCGCCCGGAAGCGAAGGAGGCGATCGACCTGTGCCGGCGCGCCGGGATCGAGGTCAAGATGATCACCGGAGATCAGCAGGGCACGGCCGCGGCCATCGCCCGCGAACTCGGCCTGACGGGCCGCGTTATGAATGGCCAGGAACTCGACCGGATCGAACCCGGGCAGCTCGAGGCATCCATCGAAAACATCGCCGTCTTCGCGCGCGTCGCGCCGGAACACAAGCTCAAGATCGTGCAGGCGCTCAAGTCGCGGGGACAGATCGTGGCCATGACCGGGGACGGCGTCAACGATGCGCCAGCCTTGAAGAATGCCCACATCGGCGTGGCGATGGGCGTCGCGGGCACGGAAGTGGCCAAGGAAGCGGCGAGCATGGTGCTCACGGACGACAACTTCGCCAGCATTGTGGGCGCCGTGCGCGAAGGCCGCACGATCTATGACAATATCGTCAAGTTCGTGCGCTTCCAGCTTTCGACGAACGTCGGCGCCCTGATGACGATGTTTCTCGCGGCGCTGCTGGAGCTTCCGGACCCGTTCACGCCGCTTCAGATTCTCTGGGTGAACATCATCATGGATGGGCCGCCCGCAATGGCGCTCGGCCTGGAGCCGGCCCGGCCGGAGATCATGCAGGAAAAGCCGCGCGTTCCCGGGGCGGACATCCTCACCTGGCGCCGCCTGGCGCGCGTGATCTTTCTCGGCGGGGTGATGGTGGCCGGCACTCTGGGGGTGCTGGTGTGGGGGGCGAGCCACTACAGCCGAGCGACGGCGCTGACCATGGCGTTCACGGTGTTCGTGCTGTACCAGGTGTTCAACGTGTTCAATGCCCGGTCCGAACGCAATTCGACCTTTTCTGCGCAGTTCTTTCAGAACCGCACGCTCTGGGTCGCCGTCTTCCTTGTGGTGCTGCTGCAGGTGGTCGTTGTGGAATGGCAGCCCGTCGCGATCGTATTTCGCACGGTGTCCCTGACCTACCCACAATGGGGAATCGTTTCGCTCGTCGCCGCCTCGGCTCTGCTGCTGGAGGAAGGACGAAAGTTCGCCGTGCGCGTGCTCTACCCCGTGAGGAACCGTCTTGGCTGATCCCGCGCACCGCACCCGCGGCAAACCGCGCGCCCAGGAGGCCGGCGGACGAATGTTGGCCGCCGCCGAGGAATCTCCCTCTGGCGTGAGCTCCCCCGCAACCATGGCCGAAGACCCGGAGCAGACCGCGCCTCAATCGGGCGAGATCGAGCGGGAAGGGCCCGCCGCGGTTCCGCCGCTCGCGGCGCAATCCTCGTTTTTGCACAGGCTATTTGTTCGGCAGAAACGAGAGCGAAGCAACGCCGAGGTGCTGGCCGAAATTCCGCTCTTCGAAAATCTGTCCGGCAAAGAGCTGAATCTGTTGGCGGCGATGGTGCACGAGCGCTCCTATGCCCCGGGAGAGCTGATCTGCGAACAGGGAACTCCCGGCGCGGCGATGTATATCGTCAAGAAGGGCAGCGTAGAGCTTTATCGGCAGGATGCGCAGGGGCGGCAAGTGCAGAGGCTGGGACTGCTCGCAGAGGGGACATTCTTCGGGGAAGGTGCGCTGCTGGAGGGCAGCGTGCGCTTCATGACTGCCCGGGCGATCGACCCCACTGAGGCCCTTGTCTTTTTCCGCGCGGACCTGGACCAGATCGTCTCGCGCATGCCCGTCACAGGCACGAAGATCTTGCGCAAGCTCGCCTGGGTCATATCCCGGGTGATGGAGAACGCGATGGAGGAGCTGTACCGGGAGAAGGCACCGTAGGGCTGCAGTGAAGGGCGGGCGCGGATTCCAGGACGGGCCCGGCATCCGATGTGATTGGCGCGACTCCGACTATCCAGAAATCGCCACACCTGCGCCCGCCGCCCATGGATTCTCCATCCGTCCGCAAGACACGCGCCACGATCCTTTATGCGACGGGCGCCCTTCTGTTTCTCGCCCTGGCGCTCGTCCTGATGTGGGCCCTGCGGGCGATCATCGTCCCGCTCCTGGTCGGCGCGTTTGCTGCGTACATCGTGATTCCCATCGTCGCGTGGATGGAACGCAAGGGGCTAAATCGCAACGTCGCCATCCTGCTCCTCTTCGCCGTCCTGTTCAGCACGGTCTTTCTCGCTGTGCGGCAGGTGCGAGTCCTGTTGCCGGACGACCAGGAGAAGCTCTCGCTCCGCATCCGGATCCAATACAAGATCAACGAGCACTATGCGAGCCTGATGGAGCTGGACGAGGCGCTACGCAAGGGCAACGCGATGTACACGCTGCTGGGGAAGGATCTCGATCCGCTGGTCTTACGGCTCAATCTTTGGCTGTTTCCGGACCGGGAGGAGCGCGAGCAGTTAGCCAAGTCGCGGGACCCGAGCCTGACGGTGCCCCCGATCAGCGACCAGGTCTTCCAACACTATGTGGCGAACGCGCAGACTGTGCGCAAGCTGCAGCAGCGCGCCGCCGGGGAAGGCGAGGAGGCGGGCCAAGGCGCGGCTTCGCCGGCAGCCGCCGGCGAAGCCGCGCGGAATACCGGCGGAATGCTGCACACCGTCGGCGAGATTGCCTCGCTGTGGATCGTGACGCCCTTCGTGTTCCTGTTCCTGCTGCTGGACAATGGAAAGGCCAAGCGGGCGCTGATCGGAATCGTACCCAACCGCTTTTTCGAAGTGACGCTCAACCTCGTTCACGATCTGGATCAGGCCATCGGAGGCTACGTGCGGGGCACGTTGCTGGAGTGCGCTCTGGTGGGCGTCACCTATGCCGCCTGCCTGCTGCTGCTCGGATTCGACGTGCAGTGGGCGCTGTTGATCAGCCTGATCACCGGCATCGCCAACGCCATCCCGTTCATCGGGCCCCTCTTCGGATTGGGATTGGGCCTGGCATACGCGCTGATGGCTGAGCGCGTGCATTCGCTTCTGCCATTCGTGAATGCAGGCAATCTGTGGATCTGGGTAGTGGCGAGCGTGGTGCTGGCGAAAGGCCTCGACGACGGCGTGTTCCAGCCGGTTGTGCTGGGGCGCGCGGTGAACTTGCATCCTGTTGTTGTCATCACGGCGATTATCGGCGGCGAGCTGCTCTTCGGGGTCGCCGGCATGCTCTTCGCCATCCCCGCCATCGTGGTATTCAAAGTGCTGGTGACGAGCACGCTCAGGCAGCTCAAGGCCTATTATTTCATCTGAGCGCACGTTTTCCGTAGAGTCCGACCTCCCGCTTCAGCGCAACCGCATTGGGGGCGTGGTGCTCCTTTGTCTCGCGCTTCACCTGTCCCATCTGCTAAGCAAGAGTTCCACGGGCATTTTGGCGATGCTCCTTAGACTCGAGTTCGGGCCATGGACTTCTCCCTCACTCCTGAGCAAATGGCCTTTGAGGCCGCCGCCCGCCGCTTCGCCGACGAACGCCTCAAGCCCGGCTATCAAGAGCGCGACCAGACCGGCATCCTGGACCGGGATTTGCTGCGCGAGATGGGGCGGCTGGGGTTCTTGGGGCCTGGCCTGCCCGAAACCTATGGAGGCCTTGGGCTCGATGCGGTTACGGTCGGCGTGTTGGTCGAACAGCTGGCCCGCGGCGACTTCAACTTGGCCTATCTGCCTCTGCTGACTGCCCTCAACGGGACCATCCTGCAGCGGTATGCGCGCCCCGAGGTGGCGCGGGAGTGGCTTCCGGCGATGTGCCGGGGCGACAAGCTCTGCGCGCTGGCCCTCACCGAGCCGCACACAGGCAGCGACGCGGCCCGCATCGGCTTGAAGGCACGCAAGGACGGCAATCGCTATCTTCTGACGGGGGAAAAGACCTCGATTTCAATGACGATGGCGGCGGATGTGGCGGTCGTGTTCGCGCGCACGGCACAGGATCCGGGGGCGCACGGCGTCAGCGCGTTCTTGGTGCCTCTGGACCTTCCGGGCGTCTCGCGCACTCGACTTAACGACCTCGGCAGCATCGTCGTGGGGCGCGGCTCGATTTTCTTCGACGGCGCCGCGGTACCCGAGGAGTATCGGCTCGGGGAAGAGGGCAAGGGCTTCGTCCAGGTGATGCAGGGCTTCGACTTCAGCCGTGCGCTGATCGGACTGCAGTGTCTTGCGCCGGCGCAAGCCTCCCTCGAAGAGACATGGGCCTATGTGCAGGAGCGAAGGGCCTTCAACCATCCGCTCGTACGATTCGAGGGCGTATCGTTTCCCCTGGCCGAAGCGGAGACGCAAGTGCAGGCGGCGCGCTTGCTCTGCTATCGCGCGCTTTGGCTGAAAGATCGGGGAGAGCTGCACACGGCCGAGGCGGCCATGTGCAAGTGGTGGGCGCCCCTCGTCGCCTACGAGGCGATTCAACAATGCCTGTTGCTGCACGGACACGCCGGCTACAGCAAGGACTTGCCCCACCAGCAGCGCCTGCGCGACGTGTTGGGCTTGCAAATCGGTGACGGAACGGCCCAGATCATGAAACTGATTATCGCCCGCGAGCGTGCGGGCCGGGCCGCGGTTCCGTACTAAGAATTGTTCAAGCATGACGGGCTCGGGGCGCCGACCCACCTGGGGCGAACGCCCCTGAACGCCGTCTATTTCGCCGGAACTCGCGCCGGCCGCGCGTCCGTGCAAATCAGACACGCTCTAACCTTCCTCCGCGTGCGCGCGCTCGGTCTGGCGCTGGCCGCTCTGTTCGTTCTGCTGGGTCTGACCAAATTGTTCGGAATGGCCCCTTGGCGCGAGAGCTTTTTCGATTGGGGGTATCCGAACGGATTCCGCCTCCTGGTGGGATTCGTTGAGGCATGCGCAGGGGGCTGCTTGCTCTTGCGGCGCGCGGCGACGGCCGGTGCGGTCGTGCTGGGCGTGACCATGCTGGGCGCGATTGGCACCCACCTGCGCTCCGGAGAAACCTCCTACGCGCTCGTGCCCGCCGGGCTGTTCGCCCTGCTGGTTGTGGTGACTCTGCGCGCACGGTGGGAAACCCGCGGCCGGCCCTCACCGTAGATTCCGGCGCCTTGCGCAGCCCGGAAGCTTGTGGCCATCAGCAGCAATTTCGATGGGGGTTGCAGGGGACGGCGCCTCTCGCCCCTCTTTCTCAAGCAATGCCTAGCGGCAAAGCGGCCACTGTCCCCAGTTCGGCCGGAACACCACCAGCAGCACAATGCCGATCATCAGCAGGGTCGGAACCTCATTGAGCACGCGGAAGGCCACTTCGGTCAGGGGGAAGGGCGGCGCCAAGAACCGGCGCCTGTAGCTTCCCGCGAGGAAATGTACGACCAGCAGCGCTACCACCAGCAGCAACTTGGCGGTAAGCCAGCCCTGAATGAGCAGGGCGCAGCCGAATATCCACATGATGCCCAGCCCGGTCAGCGCCGCCAGCCAAGCGGCGGGCACCGTGATCGCATACCACAGCCGGCGCTCCATCACGCGGAAGCGTTCGTGGACGACTGACTCGCTTTCCGCACGGTGGTACACGTACAGCCGAAACAAATAGAGCAGCCCGGCCATCCAGGAAATGACAGCTATGATATGGAGCGACTTCAGCACTAAGTACCAGGTCCCCATGACGCTCCTGTGGAGGTGAATCAGCGCGCGAACGGGCCGCGTCGCCGCACGCGCGTGGACAAGCTGTGGTCCCGCATGGTGAAATGACGCGCCTCGTGGCCCGGCCGGCGCTTCCGCCGTACGCAATCGCGACCACCCATGCGGACTCCATGTCGACATCGCCGCCCGGTTCTTCTGCCGGCGCCTCGTTTCGCGCTGAACCGCCGGGGATGCCCGGCCGGCGCCCGATTCCAACGCTCGCCATTGGATTCGGTGCTGGGCTGCTCAACGCACTAGTCGGCATCGGCGGCGGGATCCTGATCGTGCCGGGGCTCGTGATTGTGCGCAAGCTCAACCCGCGTGTCGCGGTCGCCACCTCCTTGGGATCCGTGCTGATCCTCTCCGCCTTCGCGCTGGTCGTGCACCTGGCCAGCGCACCCTTCTCGCTGAGCGCGTGGGGCGGCGTGCTGCTGCTGCTGTCCGGCGCGGCGGGATCCCAGGCCGGAAGCGTGTTGCTGAGCCGCATTGGCACGCGCTGGATCTTGCTCGGGTTTGCCGGGCTCATGATCCTGAGCGCGCTGGACCTGCTGGCGATGGGACTGCACCTGCTGCCCGCGCAGCTGATACAGGCGGGCGAACCGGAGCTGTGGGTTTACGCGGCGTTGGGCCTGATGGGCGGATTCTTCTCTGGCCTGCTGGGTGTGGGTGGCGGCGGCTTGGTGATTCTGGGCCTGTCCGTCATTGTCCACGCGCCCGTGCTGACGGGATTG
>Ga0315281_10008936_pt1 | contig 13957 bp, 14 predicted proteins | sample YL17G07_0_MG_FD_204540 | JGI IMG/M metagenome (GOLD analysis project Ga0315281, IMG submission 204540) | Sediment microbial communities from Yellowstone Lake, YNP, Wyoming, USA - YL17G07_0 | ecosystem: Environmental > Aquatic > Freshwater > Lake > Sediment | place: USA: Wyoming | collected...
CTTCATGGACTATCTCCTGCCGACCGCGATGGAGACCCCGGAGTGGGAGACAGGGAAGACGACCACGCCGTCGCCGCATCACCCGATCGGCGCGAAGGGCGTCGGCGAGTCGGCAACGGTCGGCGCACCGGCGGCGATCGCGAACGCGGTCGTCGATGCGCTCGCGCACCTTGGAGTGCGCAACATCGACATCCCCATCACGCCGTGGAAGGTGCAGCAGATCCTCAAGGAGAAGGGCATCGCCGAATAACGCATGCGATTCGAGGGCACGCTGGACATCGCCGTGGCTCGCGCGGACGTGTGGTCGTTCCTGACCGATCCGCAGCGGGTCGCGGCGTGTGCCCCGGACGTTCAACGCGTCGAGGTGACCGATCCTACGCACTTCACCGTCGTCGTACGCACCGGCGTCGGGCCGATCAAGGCGACATTCACGATGAAGGTCGAGTTCGCCGACATGGTGCCGCCCGAGCGCGCCGTCGTGCTCGCTCGGGGGCAGGCGCCGGGCAGCGCGGTCGACATGCGCAACACCATGGAGCTGTCCGAGCTCGGACCGCAGCGGACCGGCATGCGCTGGTCGAGTGACGTGAATGTCAGCGGCCTGATCGCCAGCGTCGGCGCTCGGCTGATGCAGGGCGCGGCCGACAAGGTCACGCAGCAGGTCTTCGCGTGCATCAAGCGAACGCTGGAGGTTCCCGCCACCGCAGGGGCCTGAGGGGAGAACGCGCATGTCCAGAGCCATCTCGATCACCGTCAACGGCACGACGCAGTCGCAGGAGGTCGAACCGTCGCTCCTCCTGGTCGAGCTCCTCAGGGAGCAGCTCCACCTGACCGGCACGCACGTGGGCTGCGACACGAGCCAGTGCGGCGCGTGCACCGTGCTCGTGGACGGGCGGGCCACGAAGGCCTGTACCGTGCTCGCCGTCCAGGCCGACGGCGCGACGGTCACCACCGTCGAGGGTCTCGCGACCGGTGGCGCGCTCCATCCGGTGCAGCGCGCGTTCCAGGCGCAGCACGCCACCCAATGCGGGTTCTGCACGCCGGGCATGATCATCAGCGCGGTCGACCTCCTCGCGCGCAACGCGAAGCCGACCGAGGCCGAGATCCGTCACGCGATCAAGGGCAACTACTGCCGCTGCACCGGCTACCAGAACATCGTCCGCGCGATCGAGGCCGCCGCCGCGGAGGTGGGGCGATGACCGTCACCACGACGCCGAAGTTCGTTGGCATGCGCGTCCTGCGCAAGGAGGACCCGCGCCTCATCACCGGCACCGCGACCTACACCGACGACATCGTGCTCCCGGGCATGGTCTACGCCCAGTTCGTCCGCAGCCCCCACGCGCATGCGCGGATCAAGCGGGTCGACACGGCGAAGGCGAAGCAGGCCCCCGGCGTGGTCGCCGTGCTCAGCGGTGCCGACGCGGCCGCCACCGGCACGCTGCCGCTGTTCGTGAACGTCCCGGGCATCAAGCAGTCGAAGCACTTCCCGATCGCGGCGGACAAGGTCCGCTACGCCGGCGACGCGGTCGCCGTCGTGGTCGCCGACAGCCACGCCGCGGCGCGCGTCGCGGCCGCGCTCGTCGACGTCGAGTACGAACTGCTCCCGGTCGTCGTCGACGGGGAAAAGGCGCTTGCGCCAGGCGCGCCGATCATCCACGAGGATCTCGGCACGAATCTCGCGTGCACCTATCCGTTCAAGGGCGGCGACATCGACAAGGCCTTCGCGGACGCGGAGATCGTCGTGAAGCAGCGTCTGGTGAACCAGCGCCTCATCCCGAACGCGATGGAGCCGCGATCCGTCGTGGCGAAGATCGACGGCAACGAGCTGACCCTCTGGTCGACGACGCAGATCCCGCATTTCGTGCAGCTGTTCGTCGCCATCAACCTCGGCATCCCGCAGAACCACGTGCGCGTCATCGCGCCGGAGGTCGGCGGCGGGTTCGGGAGCAAGCTGAACGTCTACGCCGAGGAGCTCGTCGTACCGTTCCTCGCGAGGCAGCTCGGCCGTCCGGTGAAATGGACCGAAGATCGTCGCGAGGGATACCTCGCCACGACGCACGGCCGGGACATGGTCCACGACGTCGAGCTCGCGGCCAAGCGTGACGGCACGCTCCTCGGCCTGCGCGTCCGCACCGTCGCGAACATCGGCGGCTACCTGCAGGCCTTCGCCCCGGTGAGCGCGACGATCCTGCACGTCTTCATCACCCCGGGCGCGTATCACCTCCCGGCCTACGACTGCGAGGTGAAGGTCGCCTACACCAACACCACGCCGATCGACGCGTATCGCGGGGCGGGCCGGCCCGAGGCCGCGTACATCATCGAGCGGATCATGGATCGGCTCGCCGACGAGATCGGCATGGATCCGGCGGAGGTCCGGCGGAAGAATTTCGTGAAGCCGGACGCGTTCCCGTACACCACGGTGAGCACGCTCGTCTACGACAGCGGGGATTACGCGAAGGCGCTGGACCTCGCCATCGAGCGATCGGACTACAAGGGCTTCGCGAAGCGGCGCGACGAGACCGAGCGTCGCGGGTGGTACCGGGGCATCGGCCTGTCGAGCTACGTCGAGATCTGCGGCCTCGCGCCGTCGAAGGCGAATGCCGCGCTCGGCATCGGCTGGGGCGGCTACGAGAGCGCGCGGATCCGGGTGAACCCGCTCGGCACGGTCCAGGTGTGGACCGGAACGTCCCCGCACGGGCAGGGGCACGAGACCTCGTGGTCCCAGATCGTCGCCGACCAGTTCGGGATCCGGCCGGACGACATCGAGGTCCTCCACGGCGACACCCTCGAATCGCCCGGCATGGGCGTCGGGACGTTCGGCAGCCGGAGCCTGGCTGTCGGCGGTATCGCCGTGCACAAGGCCGCCCAGCGGATCCGCGAGAAGGTCATCCGCCTGGCCGCCCACCTCCTCGAGGCGTCGCCCGACGACGTGGTGTTCGAGGGCGGAAAGCTCTTCGTGAAGGGCGTCCCCGAGAAGTCGAAGGCGTTCGGGGAGGTCGTGTTCCAGCTGTACCTCGCGGCGAACCTGCCGGACGGGATGGAGCCCGGCCTCGAGTCCATCGTGTACCACGACCCCGAGAACTTCACGTACCCGTTCGGCACGCACGTGTGCGAGGTCGAGATCGATCCGGAGACCGGCGCCGTCGAGATCGTCCGCTACACGGCGGTGGACGACTGCGGCGTGCAGATCAACCCGATGATCGTCGAAGGGCAGCTGCACGGCGGCATCGTGCAGGCCATCGGTCAGGCGCTCTACGAGGGCGCGGTGTACGACGAGAACGGCCAGCTGCTGACCGGAAGCATGATGGACTACCACGTGCCGACGGCCGCGGACGTGCCGAGCTTCACGCTCGACCACACGGTGACGCCGAGCCCCGTCAACGCGCTCGGCGTGAAGGGCATCGGCGAGGCGGGCACGATCGGCGCCGCTCCGGCGGTCGTGAACGCGGTGATGGACGCGCTGTCCAGCATCGGGGTGAAGCATCTGGACATGCCGCTGACGCCGGAACGTGTCTGGCGCGCGATCCGCGCGGCGAAGCCCATGGAGGTGCGGAAGTGATCACCACGCCGTTCGACTACCGCTCGGCGACGTCGGTCGAGGAGGCGGTGCGCCTGCTCGGCAGCTCGCCCGACGCGAGGATCCTCGCCGGGGGACACAGCCTCCTTCCGCTCATGAAGCTCGGTCTCGCGCAGCCGTCGCTCCTCGTCGACATCGGCCGGATCGCGGCCCTCCGCGGCGTCCAGCACGACGGCGAGATCACGATCGGCGCGCTCACGACGCACCAGACGATCGCCGACGACGCGACCTGCCGGTCTCGGCTCACCGCCCTATCCGACGCCGCGGCCTCGGTCGGGGACGTCCAGGTGCGCGGCCGCGGGACGATCGGCGGCAGTCTCGCGCATGCGGATCCCGGCGCGGACGAGCCGGCGTGTGCGCTCGCGTTCGACGCGACCTTCCGCGCGGTCGGGCCGAAGGGCGACCGCGCCATCGCGGCCAGGGACTTCTTCAAGGGCGCCCTCGAGACGGCGCTCGCGAGGGGCGAGATCCTCGTCTCGATCCGGTTCCCGGCCCCGCCGCCCGGCACCGGCAGCGCTTACGCGAAGGCCCCTCATCCCGCGTCCGGCTTCGCCATCGTCGGCGTCGCCGCGGTCGTCACCGTCGCGAAGGACGGGACCATCGAGCGCGCCGCCATCGGCGTGACCGGCGCCGCGGACCGCCCATTCCGCGCGACCGCCGCGGAGCGCGTGCTCGCGGGCACGAAGGGGGACGCTGCGGCGATCGCCGCGGCGGCCGCGAAGGTCGGCGAGGGCGCCCGGCTCTCCTCCGACCTCGTGGCGTCGGCGGAGTTCCGGAGCCAGCTGCTCATCGTGCATGCCCGACGGGCGCTCCGGCGCGCGCTGGAGGCGGCGAAGGGATAGGGAGCGCTCCCTACACTTCGTCCATGAAGGCCGCACCGACCTGGTCGTCGGTCGACGAGGTCACTCTCGCGCTCGAACGCGAGCGGTACGTCGCCGATCGCGGGCTCGCCGTCACGATCTTCCTCGCGCTCCGTCTCGGCCGGCCGCTGTTCCTCGAGGGCGAGGCCGGCGTCGGCAAGACGGAGGTCGCGAAAGCGCTCGCCGCCGGCCTCGGGCGCCGGCTCATCCGCCTGCAGTGCTACGAGGGCCTCGACCTCGCCTCCGCGGTGTACGAGTGGGACTACCCCCGGCAGATCCTCGAGATCCGCCTGCAGGAGGCCGCGGGCCATGCCGACCTCGCGCGCAACCGCATCTACACCGAGGATTTCCTGATCAAACGGCCGCTCCTCGAGGCGATCTCGGATCCCACCTCCGCGCCGATCCTCCTGATCGACGAAGTGGACCGCGCGGACGAGGAGTTCGAGGCGTACCTGCTCGAGCTCCTCTCCGACTTCCAGATCACCGTTCCGGAGCTCGGCACCTTCCGCGCGGCCGTGCCGCCGCCGGTCGTCGTCACGTCCAACCGGACCCGCGAGGTGCACGACGCGTTGAAGCGGCGGTGCCTGTATCACTGGATCGACTACCCGTCGGCCGAGCGCGAGCTCGCGATCGTGCGCTCGCGGCTGCCCGAGGTCCCGCGGCTCCTCGCCGAGGCGGTCGTGGGCGCGGTCCAGGCGCTGCGCCGCGAGGATCTGTTCAAACGACCCGGGGTGGCCGAGACGCTGGACTGGGCGCTGGCCCTCATGGCCCTCGGCGCCAAGGAGCTCGACGCCGCGATCGTCGAGGGCACGCTCGGCGTCCTCCTCAAATACGAGGAGGACGTGCGCCATGTCCGCGAGGATTCGATCCCGCGGCTGCTCGAAGGGGCCGCCAGTGGCGGCTGAGGTGCGGAGCGCCGACGAGCGCGTCGCGCGCAACCTGCTCATGCTCGCCCGGCTGCTGCGTGACGCGGGCGTCCCGGTCGACGCGACGCGCGCGCGGCTCGCCCTGAGCGCGCTCGCGGAGCTCGGCTTCGATCACGAGCCCGACGTGCGCGCCGCATGCCGTGCGGTGCTGGTGAGTCGGCGCGCGGACATCGCGCTCTTCGAGCGAACGTTCGATCGGTTCTGGGCGCTCCTTCGCGGCGGCGCGATGCCGCCCGGCCGGACGACCGTACGGCGGCCGAAGGGCGCACCCGAGGTCGCCGTGGCCCTCGTCGCTCCCAGCGGACTGACCGGTACAGCGGTCGTCGAGCGCACGATCCGGGAAGTGGCGAGTCCTGCCGAGGTCCTGCGCGGCGTGGACTTCGCGGCCATGAACGCAGAAGAACGCGCCGCGGCCGCCCGGTTCCTCGATCGGCTGCGCTGGTCGCCGGGCCTTCGTCCGAGCCGGCGCTACCACCCCGCGCCGCACGGCGAGCGGCTCGACGCGCGGGGCACCATGCGCCGGAGCCTGCGCACCGGCGGCGAACCGCTGACCCTGGTGACCCGCGCGCGCCGCGAGAAGCGGCGCCCGCTGGTCATCCTCTGCGACATCTCCGGCTCGATGGAGGCGTACACCCGGCTCCTCCTGCATCTCGCCCACGGGCTCACGCGCGGCTGGGGCCGGGTCGAGGTCTTCACCTTTGGCACGCGCCTCACGCGCGTGACCCGCCAGTTGCGCGAACGCCGCGCCGATGCGGCCATCGCGCGCGTCTCACGCACCGTCGCCGATTGGTCGGGCGGCACGCGCATCGGCGAGGGCGTCGGAGAATTCAATCGACGGTGGTCGCGACGGGTCCTCGGTCGTGGGGCGATCGTGCTGTTCGTGTCGGACGGCTGGGAGCGCGGCGATCCGGACCGCCTCGCGGCGGAGATGGCGCGGCTGCAGCGAGGGTCGTACCGGCTCATCTGGCTCAACCCGCTGTCCGCGACACGCGACTACGCGCCGGCGGCCGGGGGGGCGCGCGCGATCGTGCGGTTCGTTGATGACCATCTCGCGTCGAACACCCTCGACGGATTGTTGCGGGTGGGCGCGCTCCTCGAACGGGTCGGGCGCGGTCGCCCCACACGCCGCGCCGAGGTCGGAGCGGCCTGATGAACGATCCGCGCGACCGCTTCTACACGCTCGCCGCGGAGCTCCTCGCGCGGCGGGCGCCCTTCGCCACCGCGACGGTGGTCCTCGCCGAGCGGCCGACGTCGGCGAAGCCCGGCGCGAAGGCCATCGTGACCCCCGATGGCCGGCTGGTCGGATGGATCGGTGGCAGCTGCTCCGCGCCGGTCGTGATCCGCGAGGCCCTCGGGGCGCTCGCCGATGGTGAGCCGCGCCTGGTGCAGATCTCCAGCCGGCCGTCGCCGCCGCGTGAGGGAGTGCGACACTTTCCGATGACCTGCCACAGCGGCGGGGCACTGGAGATCCACATCGAACCGATCCTGCCGCGCGAGCAGCTCGTGATCGTCGGACGGACGCCCGTGGCCCGAGCGCTCGCGGCGCTCGGCTCGGCGCTCGGCCGCCACGTCGTGGTCGCCGACGACGGCGTGACGCGCGAGGAGTTCCCCACGGCCGACGCCATCGCGGCCGACCTGGGCTCGGCCGGTGTCGATCCGCGCAGCGCCATCATCGTCGCGACGCGCGGCGACCACGACGAGGTCGCGGTCGAAGCCGCGCTCGCCACGTCCGCGCGCTACGTGGGCCTGGTCACGAGTCGCACGCGCGGCCGGGTCATCGCGGACATGCTCGCGGGCAGCGGTGTCTCGCCGGACGTCATGCAGCGGCTTCACTATCCGGCCGGTCTCGACCTCGGCGCGCGGTCCGACGAGGAGATCGCGCTCACGATCCTGAGCGAGATCCTGTCGACCCGTGCCGCCGGCGCGCGGCCCGCCGTGGCCGCGCCGCGGGAGGCGATCGATCCGATCTGCGGCATGACCGTCGCGATCACCGCTGACGCGATCAACGCGACCCACGGCGGCACGACCTATTACTTCTGCGCGGAGGGCTGCCGCCGGCGATTCGTGGCGGATCCGGTCGGGGCGCTCGCGACGGCGCGATGAACGAGATCGCGGTCGAGCTCGCTGGCTGGCTCGCGGCGGACGAGCGTGTCGCGATCGCGACCGTGGTGCGCGTGACCGGCTCGGCGCCCCGTCCCGCCGGAGCGACGCTCATCGCGTGCGCCGGCGACCGGATCGCGGGCTCGGTCAGCAACGGCTGCGTCGAGGCCGCGGTGTACGAAGAGGGGATGGCCGTGCTCGATGACGGCCGCGCCCGCGTGGTGAGCTACGGGATCAGCGACGAATTCGCGTTCACCGTCGGGCTCTCGTGCGGCGGCGCGATCGACGTCCTCGTCGAGCCCGTCGGCGCGTTCCACCGTGCGGCCCTGGACGCGATCCGTGCGGATCGACCCGTCGTCCTCGTCCGCGCGATCGATCCCGCCGATCGCGTCGGGACCGTCGCGATCCAGGTCGCCGATCGAGCGCCGAGCTGGCCCGACGAGCTTTCCCCCCTGCAGGCGCCGGCGCTGGCCGCGTTGACCGAGGGCGCGTCCCGGCTGGTGCGGTCGCCGCTCGCCGACGGCCGCGAGGGCACGTTCTTCCTGGAGGCGATCGCGGCGCCGCGGCTGCTGTTGATCCTTGGCGCGACGCACATCGGCCAGGCCCTCGCGCGTCTCGCCAAGACGCTGGGCTTCCGCGTGGTGGTCGCCGACCCACGCGAGTCGCTCGCCGACCGGGAGCGCTTCCCCGACGCCGACGAGATCGTGATCGCCTGGCCCGACGACGCGGTGGCCCGCGTCGCACCGCGCGCGAGCGCATCGATCGTGCTGCTCACGCACGATCCCAAATTCGACCGGCCCGGCCTCGAGGCCGCGCTGCGGACCCCCGCGGGGTACGTGGGCGCGATCGGCAGCCGCCGCACGAACGAGGAGCGCCTCGAGTGGCTCCGCGGGCAGGGCTTCGGTGATGCCGACCTCGGCCGGATCCACGCGCCGGTCGGGTTGGACATCGGCGCGCGGACCGCGGAGGAGACCGCACTCGCGATCCTCGCCGAGGTCGTGGCAGCGCGATACGGCCGCGGCGGGCGCAGCCTCTCGGGACTCGCGCTCGCCGTCGGACGGTGAGCGCGCCCGCGACCTCCGTGGCAGCCGTCATCCTCGCCGCCGGCGAGTCCCGACGATTCGGCGGCGCAAAGCTCCTGGCGCTGCTCGACGGACGTCCGCTCGTGCAGCACGTCATCGACGCGGCGAATGCGTCGTCGTGCGATCCGGTCGTGCTCGTCGTCGGCGCGGGCGCCGACCAGCTCCTCGCCTCGGTGCGGCTCGGGCGATCGCTCGTCGTGCGGAACGCCGCCTACGCCACCGGGCAGGCGAGTTCGCTGCAGGCTGGACTCATCGCCGCCGCGAGCGCGGACGCGGCCGTCGTGCTCCTGGCCGACATGCCCGGCGTCCGGCCCGCGCTCATCGAGGCGCTCGTCGCGAGGCAGCGCGGATCCGCGGCCGCCGCCGTCACCGCGCTGTGGCACGGCCGGCGCACGCCGCCGACCCTGCTGCACCGCGACCTCTGGCCCGCGCTGCACGACCTACGCGGTGACGTGGGCGCGCGTGAGGTGCTCGCCGGCCGCGCGGACGTCGTCAGTCTCGACGTCGATCCGACGCAGGGCTCGCTCGACGACATCGATACGCCGGACGATCACGCGCGGGTCTCCGCGCCGCCGGCCGGCTAGCTCCGCTCGAGCCACGCGCGGAGCGCGTCGCGGGCCGCTGCCTCGCGGTCGGGCCGCTCGTTCTCGCGGAAGTGCGCGATCGCCGCGAGCGGCACGTACAGGTCGTACAGCTCGTCGCGCGCGCGCAGGCCGGGGCCGTACGGCTCGAGCGTCCCGTACGCGGCGTTGAACGGCGCGGCCATTGCCGGCCACGCGGCGAACGTCGTCGCCCGGAGCTTCGCGAGATCCAACAGCGGGTCGCGGCCGCGGGCCCGCTCGAAGTCGACGAGCGCGACGAACTGCCAGCCGTCGGCACGCCGCTCGACGATGATGTTCTCGGCCGACGGGTCGTCGTGGCTCAGCCGCCGCGGGACATCATCGAGCGCGCCGCGCCGGGCATCGTAGTACGCGACGATCCGCTCGACCGCGGCCTTGTCGACCGCGTCGAGCACCACGCACTCCGCGACGCGCGTGCGGAAGCGATCGTCGAACTCCGTCGCCCACGACGTCGGGGTGTCGACGTAGTCGATCTGGTGGAGGGCGCGGAACGCGGCGGCGAGCCTCGTCCCGACACGGTGCTGGTCGGTGAATGAGAGCTCGGAGCCCATCGATCCGAGGTCCTGGCCGCGCAGGTAGTCCTGGATGAGGTACGGCACGTCGAGCGTGTCCTTGTCCATGTCGTACCACCGCAGGCTCGGGTGCGGGACGTCGTTCTCCCTGAGCATCGCCGCGACGTGGATGTAGCGGCGCATCCGGCCGGGGTGCCGCGTGCGCGCGGCCTTGAACAGGTACTCGCAGCCGTCGCGGGCGGTCAGCAGGTACGCGTGGTGGTTGTGCGCGCGAGGCCAGCGGGCCACCGTCGCGTCGGCGAGCGCGCCGTCCGAGATGCGCGCCGCGGCACGGGCGACCTCGTCCTCCGCCGGCGGGACCGTGAGCGCGCCGAGCATCGCCGGGACCATACCCCGCCGGGGCGGGACACGCTTTTACATGCCCGCGAGCGCGGTCGCGATGGCGGCGGCGACGCGCGCGTTGTTGCGCAGCAGGGCGACGTTCGCGTCGAGCGTGCGTCCGGACGAGGCCTGTCCGAGGTGCGCGAGCAGGAACGGCGTCACACCGCTGCCGTGCACCCCGGCCGCTTCCGCGGCGGCGAGCGCAGCCTCGATCTCGCGCTCCATCTCCGCGCGCGGGAGCGCATGTGCCTCGGGGATCGGCACACAGACGAGCATCCCGGCGCCGCGCTCGAGCTGCAGCCGCGCGATGCGGGCCGCCGCGACGGCGTCATCGACGCGGTGCGGGACCGGAAGGCCGCTCGAGCGCACGTAGAACGCGGGCAGCTCGTCCGTCCGGTAGCCGATCACCGGGACCCCGAGCGTCTCGAGCTGCTCGAGCGTCTTCGCGAGGTCGAGCACGAGCTTCGCGCCGGCACACACGACCACGACGGGGTGCGCCGCGAGCGCCAGGAGGTCGGCGGAGACGTCCATCGTCCGCTCGGCGCCGCGATGCACGCCGCCGATGCCGCCGGTCGCGAACACCTCGACGCCCGCCCGCGCGGCGATCTCCGCGGTCGTCGCGACCGTCGTCGCCCCGAGGCCGTCCGCGGGCAGCCGCGCGAGGAACGGCGCGAGGTCGCGGGTCGAGATCTTCGCGACGCCGTCCTCGTTCGCGAGCCGCGCGAGGAGCGCGTCGCTCGCGCCCACGACGACCAGGCCGTCGGCGAGGCAGATGGTCGCCGGGACCGCGCCCGCGTCGCGGACGTCGCCCTCGAGCAGGCGCGCGGTCTCGAGGTTCCGCGGACGGGGAAGGCCGTGCGCGATGACCGTCGACTCGAGCGCGACGACGCCGCGCCGCGCATCGATCGCTTCTTTGACTCCCCGGCCGTACGCGAGCTTCATGCCGGGTTGCGATGTCCGCCTTCGCCCGACTCACCCGCAAGGAGCTCGACGGCGTGCGCGAGCACCGGGATGAGGACCTCGAGCGACTCGCGCGCGGCCTTCGGCGATCCGGGTAGGTTCACCACGAGGGCCGCGCCGAGGGTCCCCGCGACACCGCGTGACAGCATCCCGTGCGGCGTCTTCGCGAGCGAGTGCGCGCGCAAGGCCTCCGCGATGCCGGGCGCCTCGCGATCGATCACGCGTCGCGTCGCTTCCGGGGTCATGTCGTTCGGCGAGAGGCCGGTGCCGCCCGAGGTGATCACGACGTTCGCCTTCTGCGAGGCCTCGCGGATCGCGTTGCCGACCGGCGTGACGCCGTCCGCGACGAGCTTCGTGTGCACGACCTTGATCCCGGCGGCCTCGAGCGCCTCGCGGATGGCCGGGCCACTCTCGTCGACGCGCTTCCCCGCGGCGCCTTTGGTGCTGACCGTGATGATCGCGGCCTTCAATGGGATCACTCCGCGGTGTACGTCCCGGTCTTGCCGCCGCTCTTCTCGACCAGGCGGATGTCGGTGAGCCGCGCGCCGCGCTCGACGCTCTTCAGCATGTCGTAGAGGGTGAGCCCCGCGACCGCGACCGCGGTGAGCGCCTCCATCTCCACGCCGGTCGGGCCGGTCGTCGCCGCGATGGCCTGGATCGCGAGGCCCTCGTCGGTGAGCTCCACGTCGACGGCGAGGTGGGTGAGCGGGAGGGGGTGCGTCAGCGGGATGAGGTCGCTCGTCTTCTTGGCGGCCATGATCCCCGCGATGCGCGCGGCGGCGATCACGTCGCCCTTCTTCGTCTTGCCGTCACGCACGAGCGCGAGGGTCTCCGGCGACACCCGCAGCAGCCCGCGTGCGACCGCGCGGCGATCGGTGTCCGGCTTGTCGCCGACGTCGACCATGCGCGCCGCGCCCTTGTCGTCGAGGTGGGTGAGCTTCTTCATCAGTGGTCCTCCGGCTGGTCGGTGCGGATGACCGTCACCGTCGCGCCGCGATCGAGATGCCGCACCGTTTCAGGCACGTCGATGAACGAGTTTGCGAGGGCCATCGAGCGCAGGATGCCCGATCCCTGCGGCCCCGTCGTCCGTACGGTACCGGCCTGTGGGTCGTGGATGCCGCGCGCGAAGAACCGCAGCCCTGGCGGCGTGTCGAGCGTGCCGTCCAGCGTCGCGGTCATGCGTGGACGATGGAGCAGCGATCGGCCGGCCATCTTCAGGAGCGCGGGCCGCACGAACAGCTCGAAGCCGAGCAGCGCCGACACCGGGTTGCCGGGCAGCCCGAAGATGAGCGTCCCGCCGATCTCGCCGAACGCGAGCGGCCGGCCGGGTCGGATGGCGATCGACCAGAAGTCCATCGAGCCGAGCTCGTCGACGACCGGCTTCACGTGATCGTGATCGCCGACGGACACGCCGCCGCTCGTGACGATGACGTCGGCCTGCGCCGCGGCCGCGCGCAGCGCGCGCCGCAGATCGTCCGCCGTGTCGCGCACGATGCCGAGCGGGACCGGCGTCGCGCCGGCCGCGCGCGCGGCGCTCGCGAGCGAGTAGCGGTTCGCGTCCCTGATCTGCCCTGGACGCAGGGGCGCATCGAGCTCGACGACCTCGTCGCCGGTCGACAGCACGGCGACGCGCACCCGCGGCACGACGCGCACGGATGGACGACCGAGCGTCGCGAGCACGCCGATCTCCGCGGCCCGCAGGACGGTCCCGCTTCGGAGGATCGTCTCGCCGCGCTTCAGATCCTCGCCCGCGGCCCGGACCGACGTGCCCGGCATCGTGGCCACGGTGATCGTCACGGTGTCGGTGCGGTTGTCGGTGTCCTCGACGCGCACGACGGTGTCGGAGCCGTCCGGCATCGGTGCCCCGGTCATGATGCGCATCGCTTCGCCCGCGCCGACTGTGCGGCTCGGCGCGCCGCCCGCTGCGATGTCGCCGATCACCCGCAGATCGACCGGCGCGGTCGCGACGTCCGCGCCGCGGACGGCGTACCCGTCCATCGCTGAGTTGCGGAATGGCGGGACGTCGCGGTCGGCCACGACGTCCTCCGCGAGCGTCGTCCCCAGCGCGTCCAGGAGCTCCATCGCCGTCGCGGGCAGGGGATGTACCCGCGCGAGGATGCGTTCGAGCGCCTCGTCCACGGAGAGCGAACGCGCCGCGGGGCGTGCGGAGGACGCGCTGACCGGCATCAGTGCGAGTCTATTGGTGGCGGAGGCGCGGGAGCAGGTGCGGGACCGTGGCCTTGAACGACGCGACGACCTGATCGCCCGGCGCAAGCTCCATCTCGCGCGCGGACTGTCGCGTCACGTGCGCGATGAGCGGGAACCCGCAGTCCAGCACCAGCCGGGTGCGGCGCCCGATCGGTTCGAGGCGGATGATCCGGGCGGGGAAGCTATTACGCGCGCTCGAGCTCGCCGCCTGGCGCGCGATGACGACGTCATCGGGGCGGACGCACATCAGGGGAAAGTCGTCGCCCGGCGGCGGTGGCTCGGTGACCTCGACGTGCTGATCGGCGATCCGCAGGATCGTGAGCTCGTCGGTCGCGCGCACCACGCGCGCCGGGAGGACGTTCTCCACGCCGACGAAGGCCGCGATCTCCGGATCCGTGGGCATCGCGAACACCGCCTCGGCCGTGTCGAGCTGCCGGAGCTCGCCGTTCATGACGACGCCGATGCGATCGGCGAGCGAGAGCGCCTCGTCTCGGTCGTGCGTCACCATGACGGTCGTCACGCCGCGCTCGCGAAGCACCCGCGCGAGGTCGGCGATGAGCGTCTCGCGGGTCGGCGCGTCGAGGGCGCCGAATGGCTCGTCGAGGAAAAGGATCTCGGGATCGATCGCCAGCGCGCGCGCGATGCTCACGCGCTGCGCCTCGCCGCCGGAGAGTCCGAGGGCGGAGCGATCCGCGAGCTGGCCGACGCCGAGCCGCGCGAGCTCGTTCAGAGCG
>Ga0315281_10008937_pt1 | contig 13956 bp, 10 predicted proteins | sample YL17G07_0_MG_FD_204540 | JGI IMG/M metagenome (GOLD analysis project Ga0315281, IMG submission 204540) | Sediment microbial communities from Yellowstone Lake, YNP, Wyoming, USA - YL17G07_0 | ecosystem: Environmental > Aquatic > Freshwater > Lake > Sediment | place: USA: Wyoming | collected...
GAGCATGTAGTGAGCCGGAACTGGCTGGCGCTGAGCGCGGGCCAGGACCTGGACGTAGACCTGCACGTGGCCTCGCGGACGACCCGGCTCCGGGTCCGCATGCTGGCCAACGACGCCGGCGAGGCGACGGTCGCGCCGACGCAGCGCATCCAGGTGGAAGCCGGGGCGCTGCTGGTGCGGGCGTTCATGAAGCCCGTCCAACTGGTGTTCTCGGACCAGGCGCCCCATCGGCTGCTCATCTATGAGGGCCGCGGTCCGGTATCGGGCCCTGACGGGAAGTCCCAGGACTTGCGCATCGTGTTCGGCAGCCCCCGCCTGGGTTGATTTGACCGGCGCCATCCCCTATAAGTCAACCATTGCCTTGATTGCGGCGGCGCGTCCGGTGAGGGATTGGACGCCGCGCGCCGCGCCGCCGGTCCGGATGTCCTGCCCATGTCCAGCATTGGTTCCTCAGCCCCCGCTCCGCGCCCGCCGGCCCTGGCGGCGGATTCGCCCGACCGGGTGCGCCTGCAAGACGTCCGCGCGGCTGCGGAGCGCCTCAGAGGGGTGGCGCACGTCACGCCGGTGATGACGTCAAGCACCCTGAACGCCCAGACCGGCGCGGAGGTGTTCCTCAAGTGCGAGAACTTTCAGCGGGCGGGCGCCTTCAAGTTCCGCGGCGCGTACAACGCCCTGGCCCAGCTTACGGAAGAGCAGCGGCGCGCGGGCGTGCTCACCTATTCCTCCGGCAACCATGCCCAGGCCGTGGCGCTCTCCGGCAAGCTGCTGGGGGTGCGCACGCTGGTGATCATGCCGGCGACCGCGCCGTCCATCAAGCGCCAGGCCACCGAGGGATACGGGGCCGAGGTGCTGCTGTACGATCCCGCGCGGGAAGACCGGGAGGCGATCGCGGAGCGCATCCAGGGGGCGCGGGGCATGGTGCTCATTCCGCCCTTCAACCATCCCCACGTGATCGCGGGCCAGGGCACCGCAGCGCTGGAGCTGATCGGGGAAGTGGAGCGGCTGGACTGCATCCTGGCGCCCTGCGGCGGCGGCGGATTGCTCTCCGGCACGGCCGTGGCCGCGCGGGGCCTGCTCCCGGCCGTGCGGGTGCTGGGCGTGGAGCCCGAGGGCGCAAACAACGGCGCCTTGGCCTTCCGCGCCGGGCGCATCGTCCGCGTGGAGCAGCCCCGCTCGATGGCCGACGGACTGATGCCCAAGGCGCTGGGCGACCTCACCTTTGCCCACATCCGGGCGCTGGTGCATGACATGCTGACAGTGAGCGAGGAGGAACTGCGCGCCGCGCTGTTCTTCCTCTGGAACCGCATGAAGCTGGTCGTGGAGCCTTCCGGCGCGGCGGCCCTGGCGGCGGTGTTCCACGGCAAGTTCGATGCCCGGGGCCTGCGCGTGGGCGTGATCCTCAGCGGCGGCAACGCCGATCTGGGCGCGGTGGCCGACTGGTTCCGCGCCCCCCGCGCCTAGCCGGTTGTGGAAAAGCCGCGCAGCCACGGATTTCACGGATGAACTGCTTACCGGCATCCAATCTAGGCGAGGAGGCTTGGAGCCCGGCCAATGGTTCACGGAGTTATCTCCAATTTCGCTAAAAGGCGCCATGGGAGCGGCCTTCAGTGAAACTTATGGAGCGTCAGCGCATGGCTCGCCGAAAGACCCGCACGCCACGAGTGCGGGAATCATCCTCCGTGAAATCCGTGTAATCGGTGGCTTGTTGTTGTTCTTTGCACTGGCGCCGCGATTTTCCGCAGCCTGCTAGCCCTTGCGGCCGCGGGCGCTTTTCCTCTCAAGGAGTCCTCATGCAACCCGAGAAAGTGAACGGCGACCGGCTCTGGCGGAGCCTGATGGACATGGCCCAGGTGGGGCCCGGCGTGGCCGGCGGCAACCGGCGCCTGGCCCTGACGGAGGAAGACCGCCAGGGGCGCGACCTCTTCTGCTCCTGGGCCAAAACGGCGGGCTGCGCGGTGACCGTGGATGCCATGGGCAACATCTTCGCCCGGCGCGAGGGCAAGCGGCCCGGCGCGGCGCCGGTGCTCGCCGGCTCCCACCTGGACACGCAGCCCACCGGCGGGCGCTTCGATGGCGTGTTCGGCGTGCTGGCGGGGCTGGAGGTGCTGCGCAGCCTCAACGACCGGGGGGTGGAAACCGAGCGCCCGGTCGAGGTGGTGGTGTGGACCAATGAGGAGGGCTCGCGCTTCCAGCCGGCCATGGTGGGCAGCGGCGTCTTCGCCGGCAAGTTCAGCCTGGAGTACGGCCACGGGCAGAAGGACGCCGACGGCGTGACCCTGGGCCAGGCGCTGGAGCGGATCGGCTACCGGGGTCCGGCGCCCGCCCGCCCCCGGCCCATTCATGCCTACCTGGAGGCCCACATCGAGCAGGGCCCCGTGCTGGAGACGGAGGGCCGCGGCATCGGGATCGTCTCCGGCATCCAAGGCGTGAAGTGGTTCAAGGCGCACGTGACGGGGATGAACGCCCATGCCGGCACGACGCCCATGGAGGTGCGGCGCGACCCCCTCGTGGGCGCCGCGCGCATGGTGCAGGCCATTGACCGCATCACCCGCGCCACCCGGCCGGACTGCGTGGGCACCGTGGGCGAGTTCAAGGTCGGCCCCGGCTCCATCAACGTCATCAACCAGGACGTGCGGTTTTCCATTGACCTGCGCTGTCCGGACGCCAAGGTGCTGGCGCAGCTGGAAGCGGGGGTGGTGGGCGCCTGCGAGGAGATTGCGCGCGAGATGGGGCTGGGCTGGGCCGTGGACCCGATCTGGTACTCCGAGCCGACGGACTTCAACCCCCGCGTGGTGGACACGGTGGCCCAGGCTGCCGGCGCGCTGGGCTACTCCGCCCGGCGCATCGTCAGCGGCGCGGGCCACGACGCCAAGTACCTGGCGGAGATCTGCCCCACGGGCATGATCTTCATCCCGTGCGAGAAGGGCATCAGCCACAACGAGGCGGAGAATGTCACCCCGCGGGACGTGGCCGCGGGCGCCGACGTCCTGCTCAACACCGTGCTGAAGCTGGCCAACGAAGGCTGAGGCGCCCGGGGACAATGCCACAGGCCCCGGGAGCGCCGCTTGGGAGCCCCCATTCCCGTTTACCGGCGGAACGGGGCCGCCGGGTCGTAACGCCCGGACCCGCGCGGCCGCGCCAGACCGCCGCCCGCCTGGCGCTGTTCCGGCGGCGTGCCGGAAGACCGCTGGCCTCGCCCGCGCTCCCAGGCTATGGTGGAACAAACCGCGGCGCGGAAGGGAGCGGCGGACGGACCCCTTGCGAGACAGGCTCCATGCACAAGCATCCCCACGGCCGCGGCCACCCGGACCACCACCAAGGCCACGGCCACAAGTTCGATCCGGCCAATCTGGAAAAGCTGCGCGACCCGGAGCGGCTCCAGCAGCAGAATCCGGACGCCATTTGGGAGGTTGCCGCGCCGACGCCCGTGCGCACGGTCGTGGACGTGGGGGTGGGCATTGGCTTCTTCGCCATTCCGTTCGCGCGCAAGCTTCCGCAGGGCGTGGTCTACGGCTGCGACATCCGCGCGGAGATGCTGGAGCACCTGCGCCGGGCCCTGGCCCAGGAACAGGTGAACAATGTCCGCGCCGTGCTCTCCGGCGAGGTGAAGATTCCGCTGGAAGACGGCATCGCCGACCTGGTGTTCATGGCCAATCTGCACCATGAGTTCGACCACCCGGAGGAGAGCCTCGCCGAGGCCCGGCGCCTGCTCCGCCCTGGCGGACGCCTGGCGATCATTGATTGGAAGCCGGAGCCCACGCCCACCGGCCCCCCCGTGGAGGTGCGGGTGCCGCCCGAGCGGGTGGAGGCGCAGTTGCGGGCGGCCGGCTTTCACGACATCGCCCGGCACGCCATTCTGCCCCACCACTACTTCCTGACCGCCGGGAAGTGACCCGGTGCTGGCGCCACACTCGTAGGAACCGTGGCGAGGCGCCTGCGATTTTCCGTCACCGCCGCGCTCCGCCTGTGGTAAGGTGCGGTCGGCGCGGCGGCCGCGGCCCTGGCCCCGGCATGGTTGCATGGCGCGGCCCGCGTGGCGCTCGCGCGAATGCAGGAATCCTCACAACCCGATTGACCAGAAGGCGGCATGGCCAAGAACATCACTCCCCGCGCGGAAGACTACTCGAAGTGGTACCTGGACGTGATCGCGGCCGGAAAGCTGGCGGACTACGCGCCCGTGAAGGGCTGCATGGTGATCCGCCCGACCGGCTTCGCCGTCTGGGAGCAGATCCAGTCCACGCTGGACCGCAAGTTCAAGGAGACCGGCCACGTCAACGCCTACTTCCCGCTGCTGATTCCGGAGAGCTTCATCAAGCAGGAGGCCAAGCACGTGGCGGGCTTCTCGCCCGAACTGGCCGTGGTCACCCATGCCGGCGGCAAGCTCCTGGAGGAGCCGCTGGTGGTGCGCCCCACGTCGGAGACCGTGATCGGCCACATGTACGCCCAGTGGATCCAGAGCTATCGGGACCTGCCGGTGCTGATCAATCAGTGGTGCAACGTGATGCGCTGGGAGATGCGCACGCGGCTGTTCCTGCGCACGTCGGAGTTCCTCTGGCAGGAGGGCCACACGGCCCACGAGACCGCCGCGGAGGCCGAGGAGGAAACCCTGCGGATGCTGGAGGTGTATCGCGCCTTCATCGAGGACTATCTGGCGATGCCCCTGTTGGTGGGCCGCAAGACGGAATCGGAAAAGTTCCCCGGGGCGGACCGGACGTATTGCGTGGAGGCCCTGATGCAGGACAACAAGGCCCTCCAGGCCGGCACCTCCCACAACCTGGGACAGAACTTCGCCCAGGCCTTCAACATCACCTTTCTGGACCGGCAGAACGCGCGCAGCCATGTGTACACGACCAGTTGGGGCGTTTCCACGCGCCTGATCGGCGCGCTCATCATGTCCCACAGCGACGACGACGGCCTGGTGCTGCCGCCGCGCATCGCCCCGGTGCAGGTCGCCGTCGTCCCGCTGTACAAGAACGACCAGGAGCGGGGCCAGGTCATGCCGTTCGTCGAGCAGGTGCTGGCGCGGCTGAGGGAGAAGCTCGATCCCCTGCGGATCAAGCTGGACACGCGCGAGGACCTGCGCCCGGCCGACCGCTTCTTCCACTGGGTGCAGCAGGGCGTTCCCCTGCGCATCGAGATCGGCCCCAAGGACGTGCAGAAGGGCGAAGTGATGACCGTGCGGCGCGACAACCGGGCCAAGCAGGCCCTGCCGCTGGCCCGCATTGCGGAGGACGTGCCGGCGCTGCTGACGAGCATTCAGGAGGACCTCTTCGCCAAGGCCAAGGCCCTGCGCGAGGCCAACACCCACCGCGTGGACAGCTACGCGGAGTTCAAGCGCGTCCTGGAGGAGCAAGGTGGATTCCTCTATGCCCACTGGAACGGCTCGGCGGAGGTGGAGGCCAAGATCAAGGAGGAGACCAAGGCCACCATCCGCTGCATCCCGATCGGCGGGGAGCCGGTGCCCGGCGAGTGCGTGGTGACCGGCGAGCGTTCGCCTCAGCGCGTGTACTTTGCCGTGGCCTATTGAGCGCGGCGCAAGCGGCGGCCGGCAGGCCCCCATGGATATTCCGTCGCGGGCGTCATATAAAGAACGAAACTCCCCAGTGGTCGCGTGCGGCATGGATGCCCGGGGGCCGTGCTCGCGTCGGCACCGGGTACGCGTTTCCGTCGGCACCGCCACCATGAGGATCCCATGCGCATCGGGTTTCGCTTCCATCTTCTGACCGCCGGGCTGTTTGCGGCCCTGTGCCTGGGCTCCACCGCGGGCGCGCAGACGGTCCAGCAGGGCATCGAAACGCTGGCGACCAGCATGGGCCAGCGCCTGGTGGCCGACGGCGAGCTGACGCTGGCGATCGTGGACTTCCCCAGCCTGCGCGGCGACTACTGCGACCTGGGCCGTTACGTGGCCGAGCGGCTGGGCACGCAGCTCGCGGTGACCAAGGGCCTCAAGGTGGCCGAGCGCGCCCTGTTGGACCAGGCGCTGCTGGAGATGAAGCTGGGCCATGCCGACCTGGCCGACCCGGAGAAGGCCAAGCAGGTGGGCCTGCGCATCGGGGCCGAGGCCCTGATGCTCGGCAGCCTGGCCGACCTGGGTCCGACGGTGGAGCTCAACGTGCGCGTGCTGCGGCTGGCGAGCGGCGAGACCGTCTATGCCGGAACGACCACCTTTGTGCGCTCCCAGGGACTCGAGCAACTGCTGCGCCAGGGGTGCGGGCCGGGCCAGCCCTCGGCCCGGCCACCTGGGGCCGCGACGGCGACATCCACGGCCGCCGAGGCCTCGGCCCTGCCGAGCTACCAGAACGCGCAGTACCGCCTGACGCTGGAATCCTTCAAGCGCGTGGACAGCGCCGTGACCGCCATGGTGGCCGTCGAGAATCTGGGCAAGGATCCGATCAAGTTTGCCTTCCGCAACACCAGCTACCTGATTGACGAGAATGGCGACCGCTGGACCCAATCCGAGACCGACTCCGCCGCCCTGTGGGCCTGGGGCAAGGACTTCGCCCTGACCGACCTGGTGCCCGGCACCCGCCTGCGGACGCGCCTCCAGTTCAAGGGGGCGGGCGCGCCCACGGCGCAGGTGTTCACCCTGGTGGCCAAGGAGTACCGCCCGCAGGAGGGCCGGCTGGTGTCGCTCTCCGGCATCCGCGCGGAGTTGGCGCCGCCGAAGAATCCCTAGCCCGCTCCCCGGCCCACGCACCATTGACGCGGGGGTCCGGGAGCGTCCAAGGTAGTGATCCTGGAGCGGGGCCGGCGGCGGGGGTTCCCGCCCGGGCTCCATCAACCCTTGCACCGGCGCATGGAATGACCATTGAATTTGAACCCGTGATTGGGCTGGAGATCCACGCCCAACTGGCCACGCAGTCCAAGCTGTTCTGCCGCTGCTCCACGGAGTTCGGCTCCCAGCCCAATTCCAACACCTGCCCGGTGTGCATGGGGCTGCCCGGCGTGCTGCCGGTGCTCAACCGCAAGGCGGTGGAGTTCGCCATCCGCATGGGGCTGGCCACGCACTGCGCCATCCGCCTGGACAGCCAGTTCGCCCGCAAGAACTACTTCTACCCGGATCTGCCCAAGGCCTACCAGATCTCCCAGTATGACCGGCCGCTCTGCGAGCGCGGCTGGGTGGAGATCGCCGTGGACGGCAAGCCCAAGCGCATCGGCATCACGCGCATCCACATCGAGGAGGATGCCGGCAAGCTGGTGCATGACGGCCGCGACGCCGCCGCCAGCTATGTGGACCTCAACCGCGCGGGCGTGCCGCTGGTGGAGATCGTCAGCGAGCCGGAGTTGGCCAGCCCCGAGGAGGCTCGCCTCTACATGGAGAAGATCCACTCCCTGGTCACCTACCTGGGGGTCAGCCGGGGCGACATGGAGAAGGGCAACCTGCGCGCCGACGCCAACATCTCCCTGCGGCCCAAGGGCGCCGTGAAGCTGGGCACCCGCGCCGAGATCAAGAACATCAACTCCTTCCGCTTCGTGCAGCAGGCCATCGTGTACGAGATGGAGCGCCAGCGCGAGGAGCTGCTGGCCGGGCACGTCATCGTCCAGGAGACCCGCCTCTTCGACGCGATGACCAAGACCACCTACAGCATGCGCAGCAAGGAAGAAGCGCACGACTATCGCTACTTCCCGGAGCCCGACCTGCCCATTGTGACCATCACCCAGGCGTGGGTGGACGAGATCCAGGCCGGGCTGCCGGAGCTGCCCGACGAGAAGGCCGTGCGCTTCCAAGGGCAGTTCGACCTCTCGCCCTACGATGCCCGCATCCTGGCCGCGGACCGCGACACCGCCACCTTCTTCGAGGCGGCCATCGCGGCGGGTGCGCCGGCCAAGAAGGCCGCCAATTGGATCAGCGGGGACCTCGCCGCCCGCTTCAACGAGGACAAGACCAGCGCCGCCGACCTTAAGTTCAAGCCCGGCGACCTGGCCGACATGATCCGCCGCATTGACGCCGGAGAACTGAGCAGCGCCATGGGCAAGCAGGTGCTGGCCGCCATGTACGAGACCGGCAAGTCCCCCGCCCAGATCGTCAAGGACTTGGGCCTGGTGCAGGTCTCCGACACCGGGGCGCTGGAGCGGATCATCGCCCAGGTGTTGGCCGACAATCCCGGCCAAGTGGAGCAGTACCGATCCGGCAAGGACAAGGTCTTCGGCTTCTTCGTGGGCCAGGTGATGAAGGCCTCCCAGGGCCAGGCCAATCCCGGCATGGTCAATGACCTGCTGAAGAAGCGGCTTTCCGCCTGAAGGCCGGTGCGCCCATGACCCGCGAGGAGGTGCTGGACCTGCTGCGCCGCGTCGAGGCGGGCGCGCTGCCCGCCGCCGCGGCCGTGCGGGAGGTGGAGCGCCACACCTTCGAGGAACTGGGCTTCGCCAAGCTGGATCACCAGCGCTCCCTGCGGCTGGGCTTTCCGGAGGTGGTCTTTGCCCAGGGCAAGTCCGACGAGCACCTGCGCGAGATCTGCGCGCGCCATCTGGATACGCACGCGCGGCTGCTGGTGACCCGCCTGGAGCCGGCCCGGTACGCCGCCCTGGCCGCCGCCCTGCCCGCGGCGCGCGCCGGACGCTACAACGCCGTCGCCCGCACGCTCGCCTTCGGGCTGGAGCAGGCCCAGGCGCGCGGCCTGGTGCTGGTGGTCTGCGCGGGCACGAGCGACCTGCCCGTGGCCGAGGAAGCGGTGGAGACCGCCCGCCTGATGGACTGCCGGGTGGAGCTGGTCGCCGACGTGGGCGTGGCCGGGCTGCACCGCCTGCTGGCCCACATGGAGCGCCTGCGGGAGGCGCGCGTGCTGGTGGTGGTCGCCGGCATGGAGGGGGCGCTGCCCAGCGTCGTGGGCGGGTTGGTGCGCGCGCCCGTCATCGCCGTGCCCACCTCCGTCGGCTACGGCGCCAGCTTCGGCGGCCTGGCGGCGCTGTTGGCCATGCTCAACTCCTGCGCCCCGGGGGTCACGGTGGTCAACATTGACAACGGCTTCGGCGCGGGCGTCGCCGCCGCGCTCATCAACAACGGGCCGGCCGGGGACTAGGCGGCGGCCGGCTCTTGGGTCATTCATTCGGAGCTTCCATGTTCAAGGTCCTCATCACTGACTACCAGTGGCCCAACCTGGACATCGAGCGCTCCATCCTGGAGCCGCTGCCCGCCCAACTGCTGGTGGCCAAGACCGGCGCGGAGGACGAGCTGATCGCCCTGGCGCCCCAGGCCGACGCCATCCTCACCTGCTGGAAGCAGGTGACCGCGCGCGTGATAGACGCCGCGCCCCGGTGCCGCCTGATCGTGCGCTACGGCATCGGGCTGGACAACATCGCCGTCGCCCACGCCACGGGCCTGGGCATCCCCGTGACCAACGCGCCCACGTATTGCCTGGAGGAGGTGGGCGAGCACGCCCTGGCGCTGATGTTCGCCCTGGCGCGGCGCGTGACGCGCTTCGACCGCGCCTTCCGCGCCGGTCAGTACAACGGCGTGCCCTTTGCCGGGATGCGCCGCATCGCGGGCAAGTCGCTGGGCATCGTAGGGTACGGCAACATCGGGCGCACCCTGGCGGCCAAGGCGCGCGGCGTGGGCCTGCAGATCCTCGTCCACGACCCGGCCGTGCCGTCCCTGCCCGGGGCGGAGGGGCGCGCGGTGGACTTCGACACGCTGCTGCGGGAGTCCGACTTCGTCTCCGTCCACGCGCCGCTGGTGCCCGCCACGCAAGGCCTCTTCGGCAAGGCCACGCTGGCCAAGATCAAGCCTGGCGCGGTGCTGGTGAACACCTCCCGCGGCGGGCTGGTGGACCCCCAGGCCGTGCTGGAGGCGCTGGAGAGCGGCCGACTGGCCGGCGCGGCGCTGGACGTCTTCCCCAGCGAGCCCCCGGACTTGAACCATCCGATCTTCGCCCACCCCCACTTCATCGGCACGCCCCATTCCGCGTTCTACTCGGAAGAGTCGGTGGAGAACCTGCAACACACCTCGGCGGGCCAGGCGCGCGATGCCCTCACCGGCAAGACCCCGGCCCCCATCGTCAATCCCGACTACGCCAAGCACCCGGCCCGCTTCCGCTGACGGCGCCGACGGCGTCGCCCGCTTGCCGCCGCTTCGGATTCGGCGGAAGATGCGCCAACCGCTCACCCACCCCTACCGGAGCAAACCATGCGCCGCCTCGTTCTATCCTGCGCCGCCGTGCTGGCGCTAGTGCTGGCCGCGGGCATCGTGCGGGCGACTACGCCCGCGGAAGCCAAGTCCCGCATCGGGCACATCTTTGTCATCTACCTGGAGAATCGCGGGTTCGACCATCTCTACGGGCTGTTCCCCGGCGCCGACGGCCTCCGCGACGCCGGCCCGCGCTCCATCCAGCGGGACGCCCAGGGCCGGGCCTACGAGACGCTGCCGCCGGTGATGGACACCACCCACAAGCCGCCGGCGGTGGATCCGCGCTTCCCGGCCCGGCTGCCCAACGCGCCCTTCCTCATTGACCCGCACGTGCCCCAGGACGTGAAGACGGGCGACCTGGTGCATCGTTACTACCAGCAGATCCAGCAGATTGACGGCGGGAGCATGAGTCGCTTCGCGGCCTACTCCGACGCCGGCGGGCTGGTGATGGGCTACTACGACGGACGCGGCATGGCGCTGTGGCAGTACGCCCAGCGCTACGTCCTGGCGGACCGCTTCTTCCAGGGCGCGCTGGGCGGGTCGTTCCTCAACCACTTCTGGCTGGTTTGCGCCTGCACCCCGCGCTTCACGGACGGCCCGGCGGAGATGCGCGCCGTGCTGGACGCGGATGGCAGGCTCGTGAAGGACGGCGCGCTGACCCCGGATGGCTATGCCGTGAACACCATCCAGCCGCGCGCCACGCCCCACCATCCCGCCGCGGCCGATCCGGCGAAGCGCCTGCCGCCCCAGGATCTGCCCACCATCGGCGACCGCCTCTCCGAGCGGGGGGTGTCCTGGGCCTGGTATTCTGGCGGCTGGGACGACGCCCTGGCGGGCAAGCCGGACCCGCGCTTCCAGTTTCACCACCAGCCCTTTGCCTACTTCCAGCGTTACGGCGACGGCACCCCGGATCGAGCGAAGCATCTCAAGGACCTGAAGGACCTGCTGGCGGACATCGAGCAGAACACGCTGCCCCAGGTGGTGTTCTACAAGCCGATCGGCGCGGACAATCAGCATCCCGGCTACGCGGATGTGGCCCAAGCCGACCGGCACGTCGCCGACCTGCTGGGGCGGCTGGAGAAGAGCCCGGCCTGGCCGGGCCTGGTCGTGATCGTCACCTACGACGAGAACGGGGGCTTCTGGGACCATGTGCCGCCACCCGTCGCGGACCGCTGGGGACCGGGCACGCGGGTGCCCACGCTCGTCATCTCCCCCTTGGCGCGCAGAGGGTATGTGGACCACACCCCCTACGACACCACGTCCATCCTGCGCTTCATCGAGTGGCGGCACGATCTGGCGCCGCTCGGCGAGCGCGACGCCAAGGCCCACAACCTCCTGGGGGCGCTGGCGGTGGAGGGGCCGTAAGGGCCGCGGAGCGCCCCGCCGCCGCCCACCCCGCCGCTGCCGTCCCGGCGCCGTCCGCTCCGCGGAGGGAGCGACCGGCCCGGCCGCCCGGGCGTTGACCGCCCGGGTTCCCGCGCACCCGCTTTTGACCGGACGGCGACCCTGTGGTAGCGTAGCGGCCATCCAACCGGGGGCCGATCCCCCTCCTCCTCTCAAGCGTGTCAGCGGGGTTCCCTTGCGCATCGCTGTCGTGGGTACGGGCTATGTAGGGCTCGTCACGGGGGCGTGTTTGTCGGAATTCGGGACCACGGTTGTTTGCGTTGACAACAATACCCACAAGATCAACGGCCTGCATGCCGGCATCCTGCCGATCTACGAGCCGGGACTGGACGTGCTGGTCGCGCGGAACGTCAAGGCGGGCCGGCTGGAGTTCACCACCGACTTGGCCGCGGCCGTTCAGGGCGCCGAGGCGATTCTGATCGCGGTGGGCACGCCCAGCCGGCGCGGGGACGGCCACGCCGACCTGACGTTCGTGCATGAGGTTGCCCGCCAAGTCGCCGCCGCGCTGACGCACTATGCCGTGATCGTGACCAAGTCCACCGTCCCGGTGGGAACGAGCCGGCAGGTGGAGCGGATCGTGCGCGAGGCGCGGCCGGAACTCGAGTTCGACGTGGCCTCCAATCCGGAGTTCCTCCGGGAGGGCTCGGCGATCGAAGACTTCATGCATCCGGACCGCGTCGTGATCGGCACGGCCGCGGAGCGGGCGGCGGAGGTGCTGCGGCGCCTCTACCGGCCGCTGTCGCTGCGCGAGGTGCCCATTGTCCAGACCGGGCTGGAGACCGCCGAGCTGGCCAAGTACGCCGCCAACGCCTTCCTCGCCACCAAGATCACCTTCATCAACGAGATGGCGGACCTGTGCGAGCGGGTGGGCGCGGACGTGCAGGACGTGGCCAAGAGCATGGGCCTCGACGGCCGGATCGGCCCGAAGTTCCTGCATCCGGGGCCGGGGTTCGGCGGCTCGTGCTTTCCCAAGGACACGCTGGCGCTGCTGCGCATCTCCCAAGAGGCGCAGGCGCCCTGCCGCATCGTGGAGACCGTGGTCGCCGTCAACGACCGCCGCAAGCGCGGCATGGCCGGCCGCGTGATCGCCGCCTGCGGCGGGTCCGTGCGGGGCCGCACCATCGCGCTGCTCGGCCTGACCTTCAAGCCCAACACCGACGACCTGCGCGACTCCCCCAGCCTGGAGATCATCCCGGCGCTGCAAGCGGCCGGCGCGGCGATCCGGGCGCACGACCCCCAGGGGATGCCCGAGGCGGCCCAGTTGCTGCCGGGGGTCGCCTGGTGCGACGATCCCTACGCGACCCTGGCCGGGGCCTCCGCGCTGGTGATCGTCACGGAGTGGAACGAGTATCGCAATCTGGACCTGGAGCAGATCCGCGCGCGGCTGCGGGAGCCGGTGCTGGTGGACCTGCGCAACATCTACAACCCGGGCGACGTGCGCCAGGCGGGCCTGCGCTACTTCGGGATCGGCCGCGGATAGCCCGCGCCGCCGTCCCAGCCGCCGCACACCCACACCCGGTTGAAGGGAGGACCATGAAAGGCTTGCGGCGCAAGGTGCTCGTCACCGGTGGAGCCGGCTTCGTCGGCTCCCACCTGTGCGAGGCGCTGGTCGCGGACGGCGCGGACGTGCTCTGCGTGGACAACTTCTTCACCGGCACCAAGGACAATATCGCCCCCCTGCTGGGCAACCCGCACTTCGAGCTGATGCGGCACGACGTGACCTTCCCGCTCTACGTGGAGGTGGACGAGATCTACAACCTGGCCTGCCCGGCCTCGCCCATCCACTACCAGCACGATCCGGTGCAGACGACCAAGACCAGCGTCCACGGCGCGATCAACATGCTGGGGCTGGCCAAGCGCCTGCGGGCCAAGATCTTCCAGGCCTCCACCAGCGAGGTCTATGGCGACCCCGCCGTCCACCCGCAGACGGAGGACTACCACGGCAACGTGAACCCGATCGGCCCGCGCGCCTGCTACGACGAGGGGAAGCGCTGCGCGGAAACCCTGTTCTTCGACTACCACCGCCAGCACAACCTCAAGATCCGCGTCGCCCGCCTCTTCAACTGCTACGGGCCGCGCATGCACCCCAACGACGGCCGGGTGGTCTCCAACTTCATCGTCCAGGCCCTGCGCAACGAGCCGCTGACCATCTACGGCGAGGGCAAGCAGACGCGCTCGTTCTGCTACGTGGACGACATGATCGTCGCGTTCATGCGCCTGATGGCGGCGCCGGACGAGGTCACCGGCCCCATCAACCTGGGCAACCCGGGGGAGTTCACCATCCTCCAATTGGCCGAGCGGGTCATCGCGCTCACCGGTTCGCGCTCCAGGCTGGTGTTCAAGCCCCTGCCGGAGGACGACCCCATGCAGCGCAAGCCCGACATCACGCGGGCCAAACAGGCGCTGAACTGGGAGCCCAAGATCGCGCT
>Ga0315281_10008938_pt1 | contig 13956 bp, 27 predicted proteins | sample YL17G07_0_MG_FD_204540 | JGI IMG/M metagenome (GOLD analysis project Ga0315281, IMG submission 204540) | Sediment microbial communities from Yellowstone Lake, YNP, Wyoming, USA - YL17G07_0 | ecosystem: Environmental > Aquatic > Freshwater > Lake > Sediment | place: USA: Wyoming | collected...
TGCCGGTGATGTATCTTTTATTAGTTGATACTCACCTTCAACAAAAATCATTTTCTTTTCGTAAAGCAATTTCTTTTGATACTGTCCGCAACTGAATTTAGAATCTTCTTTGCTGAATAGCTGGGAGAATCCGGTATGCGATAACGTGACTTGCATATTTATATCCGGGAATCCGAATTCTAATTGTTGCATCTTCGCTTTGAAGATTGTTTGATACTTCGCTTCGTAGTTCTCGAAGTAATTATTGAAATGCTTCCGGAGTTTTTTAAATTCTGATTTGGAAAAGTAGTTCGCACATTCCTTATTGTTCTTGAATAAAAACGAAAGACGGGATTCCGTCAAACCTTGTGCTAATTTTGAATCGCGACTTCTTTCAAACAGAATATCAAAAAGTTCCCGGTAAAACATTTTTTGCCGCTTCATGTAATCTTGCTTCGCGAGATTCTCGAATACGGCAACTTGTTTCACGATGAATTCAGTATCACCGTTGTTCGCCAATTTATATTTTCTTTCTTCCGTGTGCTTGAAGATTTCCGCGAAGCGTTCATACTTGGCGAAGTGAATGTTTTTGTCTTTGTCATATTTTATGAGTTTGTATTTTTTAAGTGTAACGAAGTGTCCGCGCAATCCGGACACGCTGATATTCAGGAACGAAGAAATCTTTCCGTATGGAAGCAAGCCGTCATCATTTCGAATGATTGAATCAATGAAAAGCGGTTTCAGTTCAAGCCAGATGTAAAACGAACGCGCGTCTTTGTGTTGGATAACTTTCTTACTAATACCACGATGCAACCGAAGCGCATATTGATTGCGGTACTTTTCGAGAGGAGATATGATTTTATTATTCTCTTTCAACACCGTTGAGTTAATATTTTTACGTTCGGCTTTTCAAAATTAGTTTACCTTTGCTTCGTGGATTCAATCCGCCTTTTGAGTTTTCAACAGTCAAAAGTTAATCCGGTTGAGGTACGTTCGGCAAAAACCTACCTTCCAAGCAGGGGAAACAAGTGTTTCCCTTTGCTATTTTAAGCCGTTATAGTGTTCGTAAATACTTTATGCTTACATTCGCGGATATGTAAGCAACTGCCGTCATACTGCCGAACAGTTATTTCAATAAAACATAAATGCTTCGCGGATTCGTTACAATCGGACAGATTGCAAGTCACTTGGGAATGTCCCGGCAGACGTTACGGAAGAAAGCAAGTGACGTTTTGCCCTTCCTGAAGTCCGATGACGAACAAAGAAAAGTTTTATACTCTCCGGACGAATGGAAATTGATAGTTCGGAACGTCAGAAACGGCAAAGTGTCTAAGATTATTTAAGACAACGACATTTTTTCACTCCATTTTATTTTTTCTTTTGTTCTATGGTTGACCCTTTGACAATCGGATTGCTTGCTTATTTATTGACGCTTGGCAGAGGAAAAAAAACGGCTGACAGATTAGAATACTTTCCGAAGAATGTAGAAATCATTCACGGAAAATTAGTTGCGACAATGGAAATACTTAATCCCACCGGAAACAAATTGAAGATAGATTCTTTCTTCGGTGGCGTTACTGCCGATGACAAAAAAATCGGAAGCATTGAGCAGGGAAAAGAATTCACACTTGCACCGAAGACGCGCACATCCGTACAATTCCCGGTGAAACTTTCTACACTTGGCGCGTTGCAAATTTTATTAAGCAAAACAAAATTGAAAAATATGAAATGGAAATTGGTCGGTGTTGCGCGTGCGCTTGGCATTGATAACCCGGTCAGTCAGGAAATTTCTTTTAATGTTTGATGAAAATAAAAGATGTTCGGAAAATGTCAATCGGAAGCGTTGACAGAAAAAATCAGTTCATCACTTATTTTCAAAATGCGAATGACATTGCCAAAGAGTTAAGGAGAAGCGAAATTGAAAGTAGAAAGTTTGCGAAGCAAGTAAAAAAGTTCTTTAAAAAAAATGATGACGAAGAAACTTGTGAATTCGTTTGGCGATTTCTCCGGGTATATATTCGGTACAAAGCAGAGCCACCCGAACGGCAAACCGGAAAAACAATTCCGCGTTTCTTCGTAGATAAAACAGGAGATTGCAAACATTATAGTATTGCTTCGGTAGGAATACTAAACGCTTGCGGAATCCCGGCTTGGTTTTCAGTTGTAAGGCAGAGCGAAACGGATAAGACACGGTTTCACGCTTACTGTTCCGCGCTGATTGGAAATAAAGTTGTAATCGTTGACCCTTGCAGAACAAAATTTGATTCAGAATGTTATTTTGTAAAGAAATATAATTTTTCACCTATAAAAAAATAATTCATGGCACTATATCATTTATCCGGTGACGATTCAGAGTTTGGAAAATCCAAAGCGAAGAAAGAAGCGCGCAAAGAAAAGAAAGCCGGGAAGAAATCCGGACGCAAAGAAAAACGCGCGAAGAAAAAAGCAGAAGGCAAAGGAGCAGGAAGAAAAATTGCAAAGGTTGGATTAGCACCGGCACGCGCGGCATTTCTAACCGTTGTCACGCTGAATGTTTTGAAATGTGCAACAAAGTTGGCGCGTGTATGGAATAAGCCGGGCGGTCAATCAAAATTAAATACCGCGTGGGCGAAGTTGGGCGGGAAAACTGATAAATTAAAAAATGCAATCGCAAAAGGAAGCAAACAAAAAATTTCCGGTGATGAAATGGGCGCGGTGACTGAAACATTGATTGCAACGGCAACACCTATTATTATTATCATGGCAAAACTGATAAAAGAATTCAAAGCCGGTGGTGATGACGAAGAAAAAGCGGACTTTGATAAAGGAGTTGACGAAGGTGTAAAAACTTTAGCGAAGTCAGATGAATTTGAAAAAGGAAATGCAACGATGCCGGAAGGCGCGGACGTTGCCGCGTTAAAAGGTGAAGGCGCGGAAAAAGAAAAAGGTGAAGGCGAAACAAAAGAAGGAAATTTATTTTCTCCGGTTGGTTTCTGTTTCAAAACACTTTTGATGCTCGGATTTGTTCACATTGAAAATCCGTTCTTGCTTTTCCTCGTTACTATTCTCACTTTATATTGTCTAATCGGATTCTTTGTCATTGCTCCGGTGATGACGTTTGATATTCTCGGATTCGGAAGCCGGGCAAAGATTTATTTTGTTGCACCGTTCAACTTCATTAAAAATATTTTTCATGGCAAAAAGTAAAGCGGAAAAAGACGCGCTGAAAAAAGCGAAAGCGGAATTTGAAGCGCAAAAGAAAAAAAAGCGTTTTGAATTTCCGGAAGAAAGTCATACTGCAATTAATAAAAGTATGAAGCACAAAGATTTTCCGGAGTTTCTGAAAACAAACTTTGAAGAAGCAGGTGAAAAAATAAACAAGTAAAATCTAATCTCAAAAATCAATAATCATGGCAAAGAAAAAAAAGAAAAAAGGTGGAAGCAGAAAATCTTCCACGTTCAACACCGCGAAACTAATCGGTATGGCGGCAGTTGTCTTCGGTGACAAAAAATTTCTTGACGAACAGTTAGGAAAATACATTACAGACCCGAAAATGAAAGCAGCCGCAAAAATTATTATCGGTGAGTACGCTCCGAAACAAGATTTTGTAAAAAACTTTGTCAAAGACACGGACACTTTGAACGGTGGCGGTGATGCATTGATTGTTCGCGGAATGGATGAACTATTTACCGCGATGGGCGTTGCCGGATTTGGCGCGGATGACAATACAGAACTTGCCGTTGCCATTGAAGGCGTTGACGATGAAGATTTAGACACCGTGAACGATGATGAAGACGAAATGAACGAAGACGTTCTCGGTGATGACGAAGACCTTGACACCGTGAACGAAGACGTTCTCGGTGATGACGAATATTAAAAAAAATATTCCGGATGAAATGCCGGATAAAAAAGCGGTGTAAAGCCGCGCATATAAACCGTTAATAAAACATAAAACACAATGGTAAGTTCAGAACAACTCCGGTACAATTACGCGCTGATTAAAAAGCGTTACGCAAAGCGCGGAAAGAAAATAGTTCGTTTGACACAATCTTCTTTATTGCTTGTGCAAGCGATTGACGCAACAACAAATGTTTACAAGTTCCCGGTACTTGAAACAGACAACGCGGTTGCACCGCTTCCGGAAGAAATTCGTTTGAACACGAATGACGAATTTATTTCGTATGACTTGGGATATTATTTAATGGCGAACAAAGTTGCTGTTCAGGTTGAGGAAACTCCGATTGTGCCGCTATTGAACGCAAAAATGTTTTTCACATACGCTCCGGATGAATTAGGCGTTCCGTATGGCAACTTGCAAGATGCTTGGCTCGGAAAGTTGGAAATATTGGTGAACAAAATTTCTCGTTTGGAAAAATGGGATTTGAAACGTCACAATGTTATTCCGCGTACACAGTTTCGGAATTCATTGCGCGGAATTCCTATAGCAACGCAACCAAGCGCGGACTATAAGAAGGACGGAATGTTTGAAATGTCACCGATGCTGACTTTAAGCGGTGCAAAGAAAAACGAAGTCACCGTCACTTTAGTTCATGCAGTTCCTTCAACCGTTACCGGCACTTGGGCGAATCCGGACGGCAACGCAATTCGTTTCGATGCTAAGTGGCTTGCGCTCCTTTTCAGAGGGATGCTTGCACAGAACGCGGCAAAGTTTCAATAGTGTAACAAACGGCAATAGAAGTCGAGTATTGCCGAAAGTTACATTCACAATATAAATAAGAGTTTGCCGGGCGTATGCCCGGCACTCTTTAAATAAAAACAAATGGCACGAAAACAATTTTCACCTTCAATAATTGTACGTGAAGAATTAATTGAAGTAAAGATTCCGAAGAACACCGGCACACCGAAGACAAAAATTCAACTTCCGGACAATCAGAACTTACGGAATACTCATATCATGCGAATTGAATTGTTTCACTTCGCAGATTTTCCGAAAAGCATTGTAACAAAGTCAACGGTGATTCCGTTCACGTTGTTTCAGTCAATCTTTTTGACGTTGCAAAATTATGACGGCTTCAATTTTATTTCTCAAGACCCGGCAATCGTGTATCACACGAACGGAACTGTTTCAGAACGTCACCAAGAAAATTTTGACGGACAAAAAGTTTCTTATCCCAAGTCATATATAGAGATTGCAGATGCCGCGCTGATAAGCGATGCAGAAGACCAGGTTTTGCCTATGCGAATTCTTTACCGGTTGTTTGACAAAGCGGAAAAGAAAACAGACGAAGCGTCTTTCAAAAATCAATCGTAATTTATTTCTTATCTTCGGTAAAAAATCACGATGAACACAGTTGACATAATCGGAACGGAAGCAATTTGCAAAACTATTGAGAACGGAAAATATTCTAAGTTCTTAATCTTCCGGCAGGGCGCAATGAAAGGCAGTACACCGGTGTACCGTTGCGATGAATCAAAAACTATTTCAGCCGCAACGCGCGGCTTCAAAGATTGGGCGGATAGTATTCTCCGGATGAATCCGAATAATAATATGGCGTATGACATTTTATTGTTCAACGCGAAAGCCGGTGAAGAAATTGAAATTGATACGGACGGAGGAGAGGAACAAGCACCGCGAAACGGAGAAAAAAAGAAACGTGATTCAATCCGTTTTTCTTTCGCGCTGAATCAGTATAACAATATGTCCGGGCATGGCTACGGTGGCGGCTTGAATATCAAAGATGAAATTGCGCGCGGCATTGAAGATTACAAAAAGGAAGACCGCATCACAAAGTTGGAAGCGGAATTGAAATTCATCCGGGAGAATGGCATACAGGGCGATGACGAAGAAGAAGAAAGCAGTGAAGATGCAATTTTGAAAGTGACAAACTTTCTGAAAGAAATCCGTATGAATAATCCCGGCAAAAGAAAAGTTGCACACGCGGCAGGTGAAGAAGATGACGAAGAAGAAGAAGACGAAGGAATTATTCAAACTGAAACGGCAGATGGAGGAAAGAAAAAAAGAATTGAACGGCTGAATTCAGCATTGAAAACTTTAAAGCAGTTTGACCCGGAATGGAAGGACTTATATAAACTTGCTTGCATCGCAAAGAAACAACCGTTGCTTTTCAAAGGGTATATGTCAAAACTTCGTTCTATTGAATTGTAATGAATGGCAATCAAAATCGTAAAAATATCGGAACTATATGACAAAGATTTATTCGCAGGGAAAAATCAGGTTATAAATATCCGTTCCGGTGCTGGAACTTATTCGGCAATTCTCCGGAAGATTTCAGCCGGTGGAAAAATCGGAAAGGTTGCCACACACGCGGAAGGAAGGAATGACAAAAAAGAAAAAGACGGAAGTATTTGGTTGCAGTTGGTAGAAAAGTATAGCAATCCTTCCGGGTACGGTGCATGGGTGAAGTTTATGCCGAACGCGTTTGATTGGAAAGCATTGCAGGAGCAGGGAGCGCAAACAGTCGAGGAAGAAAAAAAGGAAGAAGAAGAAAAAAATAAAGATTGGAAGGACAAATTGAGTGATAGTTTTAAAAGTTTATTGCCGTGGATAGCGATTGTATATTTAGCAGGGAAAAAAATTGACAGTAAAAAATGAAACAGCGTCCGAAAGAAAAATTTGTTTTCCGCTTTGATATTTATGACGGAAGCGAAGATTCAAATGACATTTACAAGACGGACGTTGTGCAATATGAATTCGTGAATCAGGGAACAACAATTTGTGTTTTGAATGACGGATTGCTTTTATATCCGCAGTTCGTAAGCATTGAGCCGGTGAGAGTGAAATTAGATATTTGGGAGCAAGAAACGGACGTGAACACTTATAAATATAGATTTCAGGAAATTGATTACACAAGCGTATATGATAATTCGGGAGATGCTATATTCCCTTTCATTAAACCGTTTGTTGCGAGCAGAACTATTTTCAATCGCTTGCTTGTAATTTCAAAAGTAAAAATTCAACACAAATAAAATCATGGCACGAAAAAGAAAATCAAAGAAGCGTTCCGCGCACATTCCCGGAAGCGTTCGCAGAGCAAAAACAATTATCAAAAAGCACATTGCAAAATTGCAGGGTGAAAAAAAGAAACAAGAATCAATTCTTTCGTCAACTAATAGAGAGTTGCGGGAATTAAAATCTTTATAACGATGCCTGCATACGTTGTCAATAAAAAATTCTTCAATGACTTTGATTCTTTCGCAATCGCGGAAGCATTGAACGCAATCCGTTTGGGAATTCCTGTTCCTTCACACGTTGAAAAAGAATTTAACAATCACGATTCTTATCTTGTTTGGTTAGAACTTTCGCAAGTTGTTATTCCCGGAGGAATGGGACAAGTTGCCATTCAGTTTGAAGACGAAGGAAGTAATTTAGGAATTGCCGGTACTGTTGACGAAGTTGATTTTGTTGGTGCAATTATCGCGGCAACGCGCGTAGGAAATAAAGTAACGGTAACGGTTTCCGGAAACGTGCCTACACAATACGAAGACGAAGGAAGTAATTTAGGAACTGCCGGAACGGTTAACGAAGTGGATTTTGTTGGTGCGGGTGTATCTGCCACGCGCGTAGGAAATAAAGTTACGGTAACTATCGCGGGCGCACCAGCTTCAAACGTTCCTATTCAGTTTGAAGACGAAGGAAGTAATTTAGGAACTGCCGGTACTGTTGACGAAATTGATTTTGTTGGCGCGGGTATTACTGCCGCCAGAGTTGGAAATAAAATAACGGTGACTGTTCCCGGTGGCGCGGGTGCTGACATTACAGACAATGCAACGTTTGTAGATACGGCATTTGGAAATGACGGAACAGGAGTAATAAATAATTTCACGAAAAAGTTTGCAACATTGGGCGCGGCAATCGCGGCAACGGCTTCCGGAAGTGTCATTTATGTTTTTCCCGGAACGTATAATGAAAATATAAATCTTTGGAAGGATGGAATCACTTTTTATTTTCTTCCGGGTGTAATTATTTCAAACGGATTCTTTACCGGTGTGACCGGTGAGAGTTGCAATGTGTTTGGAGAAGCAAAATTTGCGAAGGACACAAATATTATCACGATGTCAACCGGTGGAACATTCTTTATTCAATGTGATGAATTAAAATGTACCGGTGCTTCCAACGCTATCTTAGTGACTGCCGGTGATGTAAATTTAAGTGTTCAATGCAATCGTATCTTGAGCACAGGAAAAGGAATTCGTATTAGTTCAATGACTGCCGGTTCAAATATTTTAATCCGGGCGGCTGAATATTTTTCTTGTTCGGGACAATCCGTTTATCTTAATGGAATAGTGAACGGCAATATAAATATTTATTCTCCAAGAGCAACGGCAACTTCCGGAACTGTAATTGAAATAGACGATTCAGCAACAAGCACCGGGAATATAAATATTTATTTTGATGAAATGTTTGATACCGGAGCAGGCGCGGCAAGTATTTTCCGTTGCGGAATATTTTTAATTAGTTCATCTTCTGTTAAAGTTAAAATTGTCGGCAATCTTACGTTGAATGATAATATTATCGGTGTGTCTGCTTTTAAATCGGATGCAAGTTCAAACTTTCAATTCATCGGAAACATTACGGGTACTTCAATGGCAATGCTTTTAGATAATTCAGCCGGAAGCCATGCCGGTACATTTCGCTTCAATGGTCGTTTCATCGGTGGAATTGGTACAATCGGAGCACCTTACACCGGTGTCTTCGTAATTTATACCGGTGGAACTGATACACCAAACGTTTATATCAATGGAGAGGTAAGAAATACTTCCGCAACCGGTGCGGGAGTGCAAAAGGTTTCTGTTCCGTCTTCTACATATATAATTGACACGGTGAAAGTGTTGACGAACGGTGGCGGCAGTGCTTTTAATTCTGATACATTGCTTGACACTTACAAAGTCATTCATTCTGCCGCACGTCAGGAAGCAAATGTGAACATGACAAATTCAATTATCGGTTCGGTTGACTACTTAGACGCAAACATTCAATAAATAAAAATCAAAATGGAAATCAATTCAATTACTATTTCAACTTCCGGAAAGAAAACAACGGTGAAAGTTTTTTCAAGCGAAGGAGGCAATCACCGGCACATGAATATTGACGCTGATAAGTTATCCGGGAAAACAAAAAAGGCGGCAATGGATTTGCTTAGTGAAGTTGTTGCGCTTATCCCGGAAGAAAAACCAACCATTAAAAAGAAAAAGAGCAAATGAAAATTCTAATTGCAATATTCTTTTGTCTTGCCGGAATGATTCCGGCTTTGCTTCCGGATGAAAACAAAAAAGCAACGGCAACCGTAGAGCAACACGAAGGAATATATATTTTCATGCTTAGTAAACCGGTTGCGGAGTATGAATATTTAGGTACGGTGAAAAAATCCGCGATTGAAATGTCCGGGCAATCGGATGAACGTTTTAAAGCGTTGGTGAAACATTGCAAAAAAGATTTTCCGCGCGCTGATGGTTTAATCATTCAGGATATTGATATGAAAAAAGCAGATGCAATCACGTTCAAATGATAAAGTCCTTCCTATATTATTGCTTCTTGCCGGTGCGCTTCTTTCGCTTGGCGCGAAGAAAGCAACGCGCTTCATTTCTCCGGTGAAGTCCGGGCGCACATCACAAAAATTTAAAGCAGGTGAACACAACGGAATTGATATAGCAGTTCCGGAAGGAACAAATGTCTATTCCGTTGCTTCCGGGCGCGTGGCTTCGTCATACGTCACGGATAAAGGCGGCAAACAACTTGTAATACTGCATGACAACGGCTTCCGTTCCGGGTATGCACACCTTCGGTTTCCATTGGTGAAGATTGGTGATGACGTGGAGCGCGGGCAACTGATAGCGCAATCCGGAAAGACCGGGATTGTCACCGGAGCGCATTTACATTTCACGCTAAAGAATCCAGAGGGCAACTTCATTGACCCGGAGAGGTACATAAAATTCATCGAGCAGAGTTAAGAATGTCTATAATGCATTTTACTGAAGTAAAGATGTTTTCATCTATTCTGGCCATGGAAGCGGTCAACCTGGTTGCATAGTCATTTATAACTTGAATGGATCGCTCCAGCGTAGATATGTTCATCTATTCGGGCCCACGAGATATATTTAACTATGGGTGCCGGTAACAGCTGCAATAGATGATTATGTTTTTAGGTCCCCGAGCGCGTGAAGAATTGCGTTCCGTTCTTGTGCCGGTAGTTCTTTCAGCCGGTCAACGTGCCGGGCAATCTTTCGTTTGATTCGTTGCCGGTCTGTAAAATTCTTTCCTAAGAAATTATAATCATGCAGGGTTTCCGGGATTGAATAGTTTGTATAAAGAACTTCCGTCACACTCCCGGAGCGCGTTTGATTCTTATACTTCCATTTGTTCCATTTTTTAAGCAGGGAATTGTAAATCGGATTTTCATAGTGTGAAATTGCAATCTTCGCACCCTCTGCAGATATAGACATTAATATCTTTATCAGCTGCCGGTGTTGCAGTTCCGTTAATTCAAATTTGTATCGTGTTTTACTTTTCCGCGTTGAATGTAAATAGGGCGGGTCTGCATAGATGAAATAATCTTTATCATATGTTCCGTGAAGCAATTTTTTTTTAAGGTAAGATATCGCACAGTCATTTATAACTGTGTAGCCGGCGGAATAGTGATATTCGTCTATGACTTCCTGATTGACTTCAATACCGATGTTTACTTCTGCCGGTTTCTTATTGCGAATGATTGCGCCACTACCTAAAAACGGCTCAAGATAAACTTTGTGAGGTGGAAAATGATTAATTAAAAATTGAAGTGTGCCGCTTCCGTTCTTTCCTCCGAAGTATGAAATCATTTGTTCATCTTAAAAAGAAGTGACTTCATTCTTCCGGGTGTTTGCGCTCCCGGTGGTCGAAAGAATTGAATTCGGAAATGATTCCGAAGTTCTTTCCGGCATGAAAGAATGATTCCGGGTTATCGGTTTCAAGTAAGAATTCAATTCGGTTGTCTGCCGTTGGCTTTTCAAGTGAAACAATATTGTACATAGACCGGCTTTGTGCTACGGCTTTGCGTAAATATTCCGCGTAGAGTGGTGTTACTGTTATTCTGATTTCCATTTCAGTTGAGAAAATTAATTTCTTGCCGGTCACGTCTTGAAATGGCGGTGAAGTTGTTTATATTAAAATTAGTTACAATCATTGCATTATTAAAGCACCAAATATTTTTTTTGCGCTTCGTCATTTTCATTACTGAATCGTTTTCATGTGAACGGAAAGCGATGAAAGTACAATCGGAAACATTTATACGTTCGTAGCCGTGTTCAACTTCACGCGCTGAAATTATGTACCATTCAAATATTAAGCGCGGACTAATCATTTGAAATAAGTTTTTTGTCTTCCGTTTCTTCGTGTGCCGTTTCTTCATTCATAAAGTTTTCAATATCTTCGTCTGCAACTTGCACAATTTGCATATCCGGATAGAAAAAAAGAATCGTGTCGAATTCAAATTGTGAAATCCGGATTGCGTTCGGAAATGCTTTGTAGAAAATTCTTTCTTCGGTAACGTGTACTTCTGACAAACACATATAGACGTGCTTATTCTCTATGTGCCGGTAGAATGTGACGTTTGAAAAGCGCGGTGTCGGAACTATCCGGGCAAAGTAACAAAGCCATGTGAAATATTTTTTCATGCAGTCGGAGGTAAGAATAGTTTTTTAAATTTCGTTTGAAGGTCTTTGCTTACTTTCATCTTCAACCGGTTGCCGATGTCTGCAATTAATTTGTCTTTCAATTCGTCATTCTTCGGGTTAAGTTTTTTGCCGGAATGGGCAACTTCATATTCTTGAATGATGAAGTGAATTAGTTCGTCCGGGACTGTTAGTTTGATTTCGATTTCCATGTGATTAAAAATTAAAGTTCGTGTTTTAGATTCGCGTACCGTTTTCCTAAGTGATAAAAATTTATAAGGTCTTCCGTATATACGGAATAGATTACAGAATTGTTTTTTGTTTGCTCGTAAGCAACAAATTTTATTTTCCTTCCTTCATGGCAACAATCCGTCACGGCTTTTCTGAAAATGAATTCAAAGAATACCGGGACTTCTATTTGAAGCGTTTTTTCTTCGGTAGTCATCTGATTGCAATTAAATATTGATTGCCAACCTTCCGGACTTTGATTGTGCCGCGCTTAATTCTTTCAAGTACGTTTTGCCGTGAACATTTTTTTTTCTTCGCGTATTGTGTGACTGAAAGTTCTTTCATATTCAAAAGTAAATTTTTTTTACCCAAAATAAAACTTGGCGTAACAGCCGTGATACTATCTATCATCTCTGTTGTTTCTGAACTGATTGTTTCCAAATCAGAATAGGCTAATGATTCAATCCATCGGGCTATATCTGATTTGGTTATTTTTTCTGTTCCACCGAAATGATGTCGGTGCATTTTCTTTAATTCTTTTAAACTGAACTCAATCTCAATAGTGAATTTTGTGCTTTCCATTATATTTATTTTTTAGATGTTTCTATTCAACAGCCCGCCAAGTTTTACTTCGGGTAACATAGTTTTGTATGCCAGTTGGCTTCATCATATTATTTTCTTCAATTTGTTTCATCCAACCGTTCCCTTCGGGCAACAAAACTCGCCCGTTAGCGAAAAAAAAAATCATGTGAATTTTATTTCGTATGAAGGTGGCAACCGTTTTACTTTCACCTGCGTATTCATATCCGGTTTCAGATAGACGAATGAAACATTGAAATACTTCCGGTGCTTTTCCATAACGGATGAATCAGAAAGAATATACAAAACTTCTATCTGTGAAATCGTCATGCTTCGCTTCACAACTTTATTTTTGCGCTGAATGAATACCGGGAAGCGTTTCATAATTTTTGTTTATCTCTTTCTTCCAAAATTCTTTGATACTGTTGAACGCAATCTTGAAGGTCTTTTCCTTCGCAAATGATTCTACCTTCGTAGAATGATTTTACTTTTTCTTCGTCTTCTTCGGAAAACTTCATAAAAGTTTGCCGTTCTCCCTGCTGAATTAAAATACATTTCATCATTTTTTATTTTTTAATTGTTCTATGAAAATATCCTTCATTCTCGAATCCATTAAAGATAACGGAAGCATAAATTGTTTCTTCATTTTCAGAAAGGATAAATTTTATAGTTGCAGTTCCTTCCCATTCTTTCTCCGTAAGCGGGTCGAGATAGATTTGTACTTCATCCTCAACTTTTAATTTTCTTGCAACTTTCATTTTACAAATATATTAATACTTGTCAATTAGCAAGTACCGCGCCAAAGATTTTTTTCGGCAAGAAAATAGGCGTTGCAGATGTTACACATGAATAGAAAGTCACCCGGAAGCGTGGCAATGTGTGAAGCGTTCCGGCAAGCGCAATCCGGGCAACGGAAGAAAGCCGAAAACGAATTAGAAGCGATTTGCGGAGGTCTGATTTCGGGAAGGTAGAAACTGCCGGTGTGTCGTTCGTTGCGTAGCGCGAATCTGTGCAAGCCGTATTTGATGCGTTCGTCATTCGGTTTTGAAAATTTCAAAAAAAATGCAGGTTGGCGAAAAATCCGACAACGTGCGCGCACGCGCGAGGGCAGAACAGCCAACAACAAACAACAAAGAGAACAGCAAAGAAACTTTGTGCCATGAGTAGTAATAAATTTTTAGCATTTATATAGTGAAAAGTTCATCTTTGCGTTCCGTGATATAACACACCCGGCTTTTCGCTTCACGCCACCGGAAATTGTCTTTAATGAAGCGTTCCGGGAAGACAGGGCGAACGGTGTCCGGGCAGTTGCGGAAATACTTCCGAACTGTTTTGCATTGCTTACGATAAACGTATTCGTATGAAAAAATATCAGCACGTCCGCCAAGAATCTTTTCATAGATTGCCGGTGATGTATCTTTTATTAGTTGATACTCACCTTCAACAAAAATCATTTTCTTTTCGTAAAGCAATTTCTTTTGATACTGTCCGCAACTGAATTTAGAATCTTCTTTGCTGAATAGCCGGGAGAATCCGGTATGCGATAACGTGACTTGCATATT
>Ga0315281_10008939_pt1 | contig 13955 bp, 22 predicted proteins | sample YL17G07_0_MG_FD_204540 | JGI IMG/M metagenome (GOLD analysis project Ga0315281, IMG submission 204540) | Sediment microbial communities from Yellowstone Lake, YNP, Wyoming, USA - YL17G07_0 | ecosystem: Environmental > Aquatic > Freshwater > Lake > Sediment | place: USA: Wyoming | collected...
TGACTATCGCGACAGCGAGGTGGCGGCGCAGCTCTTATGTACCGGGGAGTTTACTGAAAGCACAATACCGCAGGGCGTTTATGCTGAGCTGCGTACCGCCCACAATGCCTATCGCCGGCTGGTCAAGGAAAGGACCAGAATAACCAACCTGGTAAAAGGGCTTCTGGACGGACTCTTTCCAGAATTCACCCAGGTCTTTAAGGACCCATGTGGTCTGACATCTCTCAGCGTGCTCTCCGCCTGCGCTATCCCCGGCGTGATCGCCGGGATGAAGGAGGATGAATTTGTGGCTGCAATCGAAGCAAAACACCATGGCCGGCTTATGCGAAAGAAACTGAGAGAGCTTCATTACAAGGCGAAAACGTCAATCGGTATTGCGGCCGGTGCCCGATCGGTATCCTCCGAGATTTCATTCCTGGTAGAGAAACACGAGCTCATTAGACGGCACATTTGCATTATAGAGAGAACGCTGGTCGGTCTGGTGGATGAAACAGAAGAAGGGAAATACCTGCTCTCGATAAGGGGACTTAACTATATTGCCGTGGCCGGATTACTGGCGGAGCTTGGCTGTTTCAAGTCATACCGGAGCGCCAAGCAAATGATAAAGATGGCTGGCAGCAATCCCACCGAATCGGAATCAGCAGGGAAACGAGGCGCCCATACTCCGATGAGCAAGCAAGGGCGCCCGGTATTAAGATACTGTGCCTGGACGTCGGTTATTCCGATGCTACGATTTAACTCGGACTTTCGTGCCTGGGCCAAGCAGAGGCGAGAGCGCCCGGCTCATGCTAATCCTCTCAGTGGAAGGGAAGTGGTCGGAGCAGCACTCAACAGGCTGTTTCGTCTGGCATTTGCCATGGTGAAGAATCAGACTTATTATCTATCGCCACAACTGGTACAAGTAACCGGTTAGGAGGAATCTACCATTCATCAGGGTGGGCAGGGAGACGCCGCTGCTTGTTTTGGGGGCTCACAATCAGAGCAAACCCGTGTACACAACATGGTGCCCCTGCCCTCCTGGCCAAACCCGTATGAGGTATGATGGGACTCCCGATAGAATCGGGGTGATCCCGAATCTAACCGCTAAATTGGGAGCCAGGTGAAAAGAGGCTGGGGTCTGCCCACCGATGTGAGTGAATGAATTATAAATTCAGCTGGAGCTATTGACCTTCAGGAATATAGTATGTTGCCACCGTTCCAGGAAAGGTAAACAATTTTGCCATTCTGCTCGATCTTGAGTGTATCGTCGCCGGGTACGTACTTTAACATTTCGGCAATAGCAGAATAGGGGAGCAGCATCGGCTCTTTGGCCTCGGGCAGGTTGGCGATGACCATTGTTTCCAGGTCGGTCGCCACCGCTTTCCCATTGCCCAGGCTGAGGCAGGCGACGGACTTCACCGTGGGTTTCTTCGGGACCACCGGTTTCATCAGGTCCATGACCTCTTTTAGTTTGCTAACTTTAATTTCCAATCTTTTCACCTCCTTCGTGGCCATTTATTCAGTCTCTGGAGGCCAGCCCAAAGACTTGTTTAATTTTTGGCATTGTCCAAGAATTAGAAGAAGTTCTGTTGTGCCGGTTGGCCGGGCTTTGCGGCAGCCGGCTTACTTGCCGCTGTGGTCGCTGTCCTAACTGGAGCTACTGGCTCCGGGACGGTGGATTTGGGATTGTGCGGAGACGCGTCCCACTGCCGGTTCGCTTCCTCGATAAACGAGGGTATACGCTCGAGAGCGTTCTGAAGATTACCTTGCAGTGTCGTCATCTTCGGGTCGCAGTCGGTCGCCTGAGCCCCCAGGAAGATGCGGTCCCCCTTGATGATCATGCTTATCTTTAGTTCTTCCCTTGACATCGTTACCTCCTTTATTTCTCGATTAATTTGCTGGTCTTTATTCTCGTTAGTCGGGACACCACTTCTGGCGTGGCCATGGTCGGGGTCAGTGTGCCGGCCTCTAAATCAAGGTACAACTGCATCCACGGGCAGGTGCCTTCGATGATGCGCCTCACTACCTCGAGCACCATGGCGCCCATCGCCTGGTTGATGGTCGGGCTCTGGCCGTCGTCGGCCACCGCCTCGGCACAGCTTCTCCGTCGGGGTACCTGTGTAAGCAGCGCCGGCTGTTGAATAGTGGGCAACGGCAGTCTTACACAAAGGTCAGCGTTAAAAGACGGCCGCAGTTTCTCAACCTTTGAATTGCCGATTAGCACTTGCCCGAAATTAGGGCCATTACCTGAATCAACCCACCACTGTCCATCATGGATGCGGTCGGCGATCGCCTGCCGAGCCAGACCGTTATCGACGCACCCGACCACTATTCCCCGGGGTAAATCGGCAGCGCCAACAGGAAAAACACTGTATTGCACCGGACGCTGGTATTTACCTGCCAGCCGTTTTGCCAGCGCCTCACTCTTAAATAACCCCACATCGGCCGCGGTAAAACTCTGCCGGTTCAGGTTGCGTTCCTCTACCCTGTCCATATCAATGAGTATCAGGCCTATGTTTGGCGGGAGCATCCTGGCGAGTCCGTCGGCGGCAAACCCGCCGGTGCCACCGCAACCCACGACTATAATTGCAGGTATGCGTGAGGAGTTTGATACCTCGAATTTGTCGTTCCACGCTAAGGCGATCTTATACAAAGATATCCTCCTTCTCGAGGGGTATGAAGTAACCGTATATCCCTAACCGGAGATCTATTGTCGGGCAAAGGTTACGGAGATCTCCCACTACGGCATACAGGCAAAGCCCCTGCTCATCATGGTCATCGATACTGCTAAAACAAGCTGGCACGCCGCCGACGTGACTGTGGATATCCAGCACTGTACCGGGCGATGTCTCATATGTCACCGAGACGGCAGTCTGTATCTGAGATGGAACATTAAGGCTGTAATTTCCCTGCCAGGTGACCGCCAGGTACTGCTCGATATCCGGCTTAATGCATAGTATCGACAGTGCCAAGTTGAGGAAATACAAAGGTATTTTGCCATGCAGCAGTTGTATTTCCTCTTTCAACGGCGCCAGTCCTCTAATCTTCTGGGCAGCAATGCAAACGGTAACCGCAAGCTGATGGTTATTCGCTCTGAGATACAGTCCATTCCCAGCCATGATGTAGTCATAAAAGACGCCGGCTTCTCCCCCGAGTCCTGTCAAGGAATTGGTCAAATAATTTACTGGTTTAACCATTGTCTTCTACCTCAGGAGGTCTGCCACCTTGCCGCACGGCAGGAGGTCCCGCAGCGGGTACCTCTTTTTGCCGTCAATACTCTCCCACAACTTGAGCAAGTCGCTTCCGTATAGCCGGGATACCGCACCGCCAAGGGATTGCGTGAAGAAGGCAGTGAAAAACTCCTCCGGAATTTTAGCGATATCGTCCGAATAGCGGTGACTGCCGGGGCAGGTATTCCCATCTGCATACACGTTGTAGAGCGGAACGCGGTAGACCGCCTCCTCGGGTGTTGTTGGCCGTTTCTTTACAGTGACTACTCTGGGAGGACTCCCCGGACGGCACATAAAGATCAGTCCGGGCATCGGTAACCTGAAGCGCCGCGGCGGTTTGAAAGGCTCCAGCTGCAATGCTACGGGCCAGACCTGGGGAGGGCGCCATAATGCCGCTACCGGTGCGCCGTCCTGTCTGTGCTGCCACCAGAGGGTATTTTCGGGCAGTACTCCCGACCCGAGCGGTATGTCCCTGAGCAGCGCCAGCGCGATATCCTGAGCGCTCACCATCCTGGTGGTAACAATTCCTTCCTCCAGAACATACATCACCACGCTTTGGCCGTAGAAGTCCAGCCGTACTTTAAGCTCGTCGCGTGGGATATCGACATTTTCCGGCAGCGCCCACTGGTAGCCGACAGGTTCTTTAGTTAGCTCCTGTACCATTTACACCTCCTCGTTCCTTTTTGGCTAGAAGGAAATCTACCGTTTGTTTGAAATGAGCGACTCCGTCTTTCTTATCCTCCAGCCACGAAGCGAACTCCATGATCTGGTCGTAAAAAGCATTGGCTTTCAGCCACCCCTGGGTCATCGATGCCACGGTTTCCTTGTCCCATTCCTCGTTCTGCATGCTGCCTCTCATCTCCTCGTCGGTATCGAGGAACCAATTATCCGTAGCCTGGTTGATATATCCCGCGCAATTACGTAAGCCGATCCATTTCTTGCCCTTGAATATGAGCCTGGCAGCCTCAAGGCTAATGCCCCCTGCCGGGACTTTCCGGGCCTCAAGCTGGTATTCTGGCGGGAATCCGTCAGCCAAGGCGACTCTCTCACCTGCCTGTTCGCCATCCCCTTCAAAAGGCGGCTCGAAAAGGTAACACATCAGCTGCAGTCCCAGCCGAGCATTGTTCAACTCGTGGTAATCTTCCCAGCCAAAGCCCATCACCATGACCGGAATGTCACGCAGGAGCTCATAATAGTCATCCTCTACCTCACCGTCCTTGAAGACTGGATGTAACGGGAGGTACCTGTCCTCAAAATATGAGGCGAAGGCGGCCATCTGTGCTGAGGGGGATGTTTTCTCCAGTATCTCCTTCTCCCTCTCAGGCAAGAAGTCTCTGACCAGTTTCACGAAGTCATTGTAAGTTTCGACATTCTGGAACAGACTCAGGATTAAAGAGATGGAAGGAGGATGAACATTGCTCAGTTTTTCCCGGAGTGCCGCCAACGGAGTACTGGGTTTTTGTCTCAGATATTCCTGGTGCGCACGTTCTTCCATGTCATGGATGGTATTCAAGTCCCACATCTTCCCTACCTCTGTTCTCGAAGGAGATTCTTCAGACGCTGAACGGCGCTCCCTGTTTGCCGAGCGTAATCCTCAGCCTCATCTAAGGCAACATCGACCTCTGTGGTATCGTAGGATGCCTTTCTGATGTCGATACGGCCGTCTTCACCCAGCAGTTTCCAGGTAAGCGGTATGACCTTGAGGTTGACTTCTGGGACGCTCTTCAGAATTTTGCTAATGTCGCCCATGTTTAGCCCTTGACTCCCACGCGCTTTCGGAATCGATAGATGGTATCTTCGCCCTGTTTTTCCTCTGCCATTTCGGCGGTGGCCAACTCCGGTAAAAAGCCAGCCATCATCTGCTTGAACTGGTCCGGGGTTACTTCAGGACCCGGGTCTGGGTAATCAGTCCCATCAACCACAAATTTTCTTGCCACGTTACACCTCCTTTCTTCCGTATTTCTTTTTTATTAGAGCTTGCCGGTATGTTTACCCATAATCAGTCCAACTTGCCAACCGATTCTTTCTGCGTCGTCGCCAGTTAGTAATTGGAGTTAGTTCTTGAGAGCGAAATTGATGGCTACCTTCACAACATCAGACCAGCACTCAAGCCCGAATTCCACGCCTTTCTTCACCATGGCAAGAACATCATCGGTTATCGCTTCTTCGGGGATGCCCATCTCACCGACGCAATCAATGACATCTTCCCTGGTGAGGACAAAGATAGTATTAGCGTCTGCCATATCGGACTCCTCTTAAAAGTTGTCTGGTCATAGGCACAAAAATTGTGCTTACGCTGAAGCCTACCAGATGTTCGCTGATAGGCTTCTACGTGAGTACAAAGCCCTTTGTAAGAGCTAATCGTAAGGCTCTAGTGCCAAGAGACAAGGCATATATAATTCTGCCTTATCTTCTTCAGTAAGCCTGGCGTATTCCTCCGGAGTGACGTTCTCAAAGTAATTGCAAATGAAGGCTTCGGTTGCGGTGGCGTACTTGTCATTGAATCTTTGGCTGGTCTGCTCGGTCATCATAGGCACACCTCCAGTTTAGTCTGCCCGTAGGCACAAAGAGAGGGCGGTACTTTCGTAACGCCCTCAAATATGCGTGTAGATAGCAAAAGACGCCCCTAGTAAACTAGAAGCGTCTTTATGTTTGCGCTTTTTAGTAGTTTAGATAATGCTTGACCGATTCCCAGACCTTGTCAGCTATTCTATTGTCAACCGACTTTGGAAGTGGCTTTCCGTACCTGATAGCCTTGCGCCGTTTATTTTTACTGATACCCCTCAAGCTGTCTTTTAAGTCAACGTGTAATCGCATATAGCTTGAAGATAGCTTGACCTTAGCAAACGGTGTCAGGGTTACACCACTCATTCCTAGAGCTTCAATGTAAAATATCGGTTGCTTATCGTGCCATATATCGGCAGAGATATTATTAAACCGACCTCTTAACGGTGCTTTGCGCTCGCCTAATGAGTGCATATCCCTACGTTCTGCTAACCAGTCTAGGCGTGTTTGCGCTCTGGTGTCCGCTTTCCAACCGTCAATAGCGTTCTCTGAAAGTAGTTCGTATTGAGTAACAAGTTCCGTTTCCGATTCAATTACTGGTTGCGACTGGTAAACGGTAATAAATAGTTCGTTTCCGTCTTTGTCTTTTAACACATTACCGTTACTATCAAAACACCGCACGTCTACCGCTTTAGCAACCGATGATAGCTTACGTTCAGTATGTGCGTAGTGTTCTAGTATCGGGCAGTTCACGTGTCCTAACAGGCACTTGTTACCGCTTTCAGTAAATAGCCTGACAAGGCAAGTCTGACGCTCTGAAGTTATCCACTTCGGTTTTGTCATAAACTCACCTCACTTTAGTTAAGCCGTAGAATGTGGGGGTTACGCCCTTGATACTTTTAGGCTGTGACTAATTCCTTGTCGGTGTGTGCATCGGCTACCGCTTCGGCTTCGTCTACCGTGTTGGCTTTGGCTACCGCTTCGGCTTTGGCTATGGTTGCCTTGTTCAATTCGGCTATATCGTGGTTGTAGATAGGCTCTCCCGCTTTTTGTGCGCTTGCGACCTGCGCTTTGTACGCTTCTGGATTATCTCGCATCACTTCACCAGCGTAGTTGATAAGATTGGCTGTGAAGTTGTCACGCACTAGGCGCACGTTGTCACTAATCTCTTTGGCGACTCTGACAACTGGGCGTCCCGCTTGCGAGAAGCGTACCGCACCAGCCTTGTCATATCCGAGCCTTAACGGACAGCCGAGCGCATCGGACGGGATAGCCGTATCTTGCATAGCATTGGTAGCCGTAAAGAACGGCAACCACGTTGTCAGCAAGTCTATTGACCAGACCTTGCGACCTTGTGGCTTTTTGGTGGTGGGTGTTAAAAGAGCTTTGATGTAACTGGGTGTAGGATTCACTTCGTTCAATTCCTCCCTTTCATATTTTCCCGGAGCTTTGAACGTAACCCCCACACTGTACGGCTTAACTGCTAATTCCTATTCGGTTACTCAATAACACCCTCTAGTTTTCGGTTGTGCGCTGTTAGAGCCTATTCTCTGTCAGGTATCACCCACCCTAGATTTTTAGTGGTAAGAGCAATTTTTTAACGTACTCAAAAAATCTGATGTTATTGAGGCTGTTTTACACACGCTTGACCTTACTCTGGTAAGGTTGAATCTAGCCTCAAATCCAGCATAAAGCCTAACAGGGTAAAAGTCAATAGGCAAAAGCATCAAAAATAAAATAAATTTTGAAAATTGAGGCTATTTTCAGGTCGGTAGACTATCCACATATAAGTCAGAAAATTTGAACTTTGCTCGGAAAATGCAGGTCTACTCCGAGGGGCTGGTTGTGGCGATATTTGAGGGCTTAAACAGTACCTGGCAAGTGGATAAGGTCGTCAGTGTACTTGTAAAGAGCCTAAAGCCCAATGTTTTAATAGTATGTTTTGTAGCTAAAATTGCCAACCTTAAAACGGCTGTTATTATTTTCGTTAACTATTGTTAAAGCGTAAAACGTTGACAGTTGTCAACCAGTTTGTTTTCCTCGTAAATGAGGCTGGCTCTTGTTGACAGTCTAAAACAATGTCAACTTTCAGTTTTCTTTAGTGGCCGCTTTGACTTTAACAGTAGGCTTTAACCAACACTTAATAAAGGGGTGAACATCGATGATAAGCCTCTCCGGGCGCCATGGGTCTTTAGTTGCCTCACTACCATGCTCGTAGACGCCGGCCATCGGAGAGCCGGAATACATCCTTCCTACCGATTCTTGGGACCATGCCATATAAATCGCGGCCCATGATTCCTTCAACCGGTTAGCAGCCAGGGCTTCTTCGAGTGCTGTCTTTACCATGCGGCGGAAAGAATGCCAACCCCAACCTACTGGATGAGAGACGCCTGCCTTTTCACAAATTCTGTGGTAAGCATAGGAGAGGGCAGAGGTCGTAATATGGGCCGGGTGGTAGGCGTTAAATATCGGCTTGAGGACTTCTGGAATAAGGTGGTCTATATCGATATTGCGTTTGGCAATATGCAAGGTGATTGTTTCGTTATTGTAATCCCGTTTACCGATGCGGGAAAGTTCCTCCCGGCGGCAGCCCCAGGTGGTTGAGCAAGCCAGGAAAAACCGCTCGGCTTTTGTGAATTGGTCCCTGGTGGCGATGATTTTTTCTATATCTTCGATGCTGTGTGCGGGGGCAAAGGCTTTCTTGTTCGATACCGGGGTTTCCTCCTTGATAAATGGCCAAGGCCAGTGATTAGCCTCAGCTAGTTTTTTAATCTCGAAATATTCTGTACGTAAGGAACGTTCTGAGATATTTTTCCCGCGCCGCCAAGTAAAGAAATCGCGGAAGTCGGCATCGGTAGCTGGCGGATCATGGGGAAGCCATTCCATAAATATCTTAGCCATCTGAAGGTATCCCGCCAGCGTCCTGGGGGACCGAAGGCGCGGGGATTGTAGCCGCCTACGCAAATTATCGATGGCCAGCATTTGTACTTCATGTTTGATCCGTTGTTGGTGAGGTTGATTGGAGACATTTACCACTGTCCCAGCTAACGGCCTTCGTGGCCCTGACCGTTTGACTCTGGGCCGGTTCCAATAGGGTGAACGGCAAGCCGGACATTGCTTGGGTAGCCTTTCGAGTCTACTAGGCCATTCATGTTCACAACGTAGGCATTTATGAATCTTAATCATGTTGTCCCTATTATATGAGTCTTAATCATAGAATGTCAATACCCTTTCCACCTATTTTCTCAAGGTTTTATCCTCCTAAAATCGTTCCCTTTAGTTTTCTATACCTACACTTGAAGTGATAGGCTCATTTGTTAGCGGACGTTTTAGCCAACGGCGCGCCCGCTTCCCGCTTATCAGAGCCGCGCCGCCCACCACCATCAGCCCGAGCTCGCGCCAGCCCCGCCCGCGTGCGCTCTGACCGGCGCTTGCTTTCCCACTGCGCTATCCACGCCGTGATTGCATAAAGCACCGAGGCAAATTCCCCGGCCGCTTCTGTCCAGCTCTCTTGAACGGATACCAGTTTTATGCCGCGCTTCCGCAGGTGTTCAATGAGCGACAACACCCGTAACGGTCCCTCACGGCTTACTCTATCCAGCGACCAGACAACCATCGCCTCATGGTGATGGTGTTCAGCGTCACGGATGCACCGGGCAAGCTCTATCTGCCGTCCGCTTGTCCAGGCGCTTGCGTGTTCGGAGTAGACTTTGACCAGCTCCCAGCCCCGCGCCCTGCATAAAGCCTCAATTGCCGGTAACTGGTTGTCTACCGTCTGACCTTCGGTGCTAACTCTGACGTATCCCGCCGCTCTCACTGTTTTCCGCCCTCGAACGTTCGCGCCAATTCCTTATCCCAAAGTTCATAATAAGTATTCGTTCCCTTTTTGATAGTTTTGATTGTTGACATTTACTACCTTTCTCACACGTAACAGTGGTAGTAATTTACTACCACTGTCAAGGCTAACACTGGTAGCACGTCCTCGAACAACTTTTCCGGCCAAGCGTCAATCACGCCAGCGAGCCACTTGTCCAGCACGTGCAGTGGCCCGCACAACCATGACAGCACGGTTAGAGCCGCAAGCATCAAACGCCTCATGCTGTCACCGCCCGGCGCAGCCGCCGCTGTATTGTCTTACAACTGACGGAAAGTCCTTCACCCTGTAATTTGCTGGCGATTGACTTACTGCCCATGCCGGATAACGCGAGCTGTCTTATCTTTTCGACCGGCAAGGTATGGCTTTTCGGACCGCGCCGGGTGGTGGGTGTCGGGTGAATTATGTCCACTTCGGTTTTTTGGTCATTTACAGTGGACATAATTCCGCGCCCCTGTAATACCGCATCGCTGGTCATTTGGTGGGTGCTTTCAATGACTGGCAACCACCAGGGCGCCCGTTTACCGCGACGGATACCCCCGTCTTTTGCTTCCTGGTTGAGAAAGTCACAACACGCCCTGCAGAAACGCGGGTCCAGCGATTGCTCACTGAGCGGTAGGTCCGCCAGGTGGGTATAGCACCAGAAATGACCGGGCTTTGACGCTATTAGTGTTGTCATTTGCTCACCTTTGTGTGGTGAGATAATCGTTTTCCCTCTGCCGCATCAATCAGATATGCCCGGCGTGCCCTGTTCTCGCATTCTTCGTTTTTGCCCCTTGGTTTACCGAGTAGTAATTCATAGGCACAATCGCCTTCCATATTGCCAGGACTTATGTATCCGCTCTTCTTCTTGTAACGACCACCTTTCCACAAATTACAACCTTCACGGAACCGATATTTCATAGAGCAGGAATAACAGCGTATTGTTCTAGCAACACCTGTTTTCGAGTTAGTAAGTTCAACCCAGCGTTCTTTTCCACAATCAGCTCAAGGCTGCCAGATAAAATAATGTCCGCCCTTTTTACCAATAGCCGTAGCAATTCTAATTTCCCCGATATTCGGCAAAAGACGGTCCGGTATCGCTTTCTTAATTTCGACGTCGTAAACTATCATGCTTACTCTCCTTCGGGGTGTCCGGATGTTTCCTATATTTCGGGCAGGGATTGGGCAACGGCGTACCGGCTATCAAATGTTCTTCGACATCGACACAGAAAATGTGAACGAATGTCGGGCACCACTTTTCCTCAGTTCTCTTTTTCTTCGCTGGCATTACCGGCTCCTCACATTGATATATGCCGGGGCAGTAATATTGATAATCCTACCATCACGGTCAAGCCGGCTGGCGATACGCGGTGGCAACTCCTCCAGAAGCAGGTTGGTAGTTATCACCGTAAAAAGTCCATTAACCAAGCGGTAATCAATAAGCGTGTCTAGCCGTTCCTGAACCCAGGGCGTGGAGTTTTCAGTACCGAGATCATCTAGCGCCAGCAGGGGAATATTAAGGAACTTCTGCCAACGCTCCTCATAGGTCCCATCACCGCCCTGGCGAAATCCCGCCCGGAGCTCATCCAGCAGAAGCGGGACAAAGGCATACCGGGCAAGCCTCCCTTGGGCGAGCCAATGCCGGCAGATACCGATCAGTAGGTGGGACTTACCACGGTCAGATGGACCCTTGAAGGTGAGAAACGTATACTTTGCCTTGCCATCGGCCATCTCCACCGCGGCATCATGAGCCTCTTTCAGCTTCGGAGAAACCTTGAAGGTAGCGAAGGTGAACTTCTCCGTCTTCTTGGGAAGCTCGCACCACTGGATCAATGCCTGTCTTCTCTTAGCTGCCATCTCTTCCTTAACGCACACACAGTCGACGATGCATGAGTAGTCGACTGATAGGTCGACTCTTAAAGGGTGAACGAAATGATCGTCATGGCAAATAGAACACTTGTATTGTGGTTCATTCTGCCCCATGGCGTTGTCTCCATGCTGCGTCCCTCTTGTCGTATTCTTCTGCTGGGGGCTGTGCTTGGATAGCAGGTCTTTTATATGTACCATAAGGTCCTGCGGGCCGGCTCGGCGATGTTCCTGTCCCATTCCTACCTCCATTAAATTGCATCTTCTTAGCAAGAGATATTTTTAGCCAGTTATTTAATGCGGTCTTCGGCAGTTTAATTTCTTTGCCTTTTTCACTATACCAAACCTGGCATGATTCCCACTCTTTCGGAACATCTAAGTCTGGAAATTCCTTAACCTTTTTTTGCAGATATTCGTCGAAGGATTCTTTTGAGAAAACGTTACCTAGTTTTCCGTAAGCTTTTCTAACCCCTTTTACTGCCGATACTGCCGAATCATCTACTGTTTGATCATTTACTGTAGATACTTTACTGTTGTGTATCTTTTTGTGTACTAGGGTCGTATCTTTTTGTGTACTAGGGGGGGTATTCGTTTGTGTACTAGTATCTTTTTGTGTACTAGTATCTTTTTGTGTACTAGTCGAATCCACTCTACCAGTCCAGCAGCCTACATTCTCGTTGAATTTATAACGATTGCCGAATCGGGTAGCAAATATTTCTTTTTTGATTATTTTTTTCGACAGCAGCAGTCTTACGGACTTTTTAATTGCATTAGGCTTAAATCCGAGTATTTTACCTATGTGTCCGTAGCCGGCACTATCCCCATCAATGCCCTTATCGGCGGTATATCCATACTGCTGGTCGAGTAAATATAGACAAAAAGAGTGTTCGCCGGGTGTTAAGTGAATCCCAATTAAACTTCTAATTATAAGCTTGGACTTATCATAATTTGTGGTTGATTCAGGAGCGTTGTTAATTTCAGACCTTCCGTTTGGATAATGGCAAGTAATCCAATTTTTTGATCAGTCTACATTTGGGGCAACGCTTCGTTATTGTTAAATTGTGAAGAAAATAGTATTTTTGCTCGCTGGCAGTAAAAAGAAATTGGTCCCCACAATCGCAACAAGTCAGGTCGCGGTCCTGAAATTCCGGTATGCTTTCCTTTCCCATACCCTTTTCTCCCTTCTTTTTCTCTCTTTTCTTCGTTGCTAAAAAATGACGGATGTAGCCTCAGCCCTTTGTGGCTGAGTGTCACCCCCGTCCATTACCGACATTTATTTTTTAAGCCCTCTATTTACGCAAGCGGGCGAGCGGCTTAGAACTAACTAGGTTTGAGCTGGAATCATTAGGCTCCTGTTTACTATCGAAGCTTCAGGCATAAGGTCAAAAGTGCCGTCCTTGTTTTTGTACAACCCGATGTTGGTATCTGTGGCTCCAGGTGTGGCAGAGCTTCCCCGAATATCGAAATAAATCTTATTTTCATCTATCCGACCTCCCAAATTTCGTTACCTTCCAGCCGGAGCCGATGGGGGATTAATGTAGGATTGGCTGCCCAACCATTTGCGGAGCTCAATAACAGATATCAGGTATTTTCTTCCCAATTTAATAGCCGGTAATTTCCCATTGTGAATGAGTGCCCTTACCGAATTGACATGAAGCCCCAACACTTGTGCGGTTTCCTCTGGCGAAAGCGCCATTTTTTCGAGTTTATTTGTTACCATTTGTCTCTCACCCCCTTGACAAACCTATCCTATTTGTTGTTTAATCTCCGTGAAAGTACTATGGCATACTTCTGAATTACACACAATAATTATTCAGAATTATGAAAGTTCTGAACAATTCGGAAGAAAGGGGGTATGTAATTATGAGTGCAGGAAGACTGCCGATATTGACAGAGCCTATGGAGAGCGAAATCACCCGGATTCTCAATGAAAACCCGAAGTTATCAGTTAGGAGAATTCGTGAATATTTACGGCAATACCTAATAGAAAAACTAAAAACAGACTACCCACGTTTGTCCGATACTGAAGTGATTGTGGCGGTTGATAATGGCGAAGAGGAATTATATGGCTATAAACTGCCGAGCGCCAGCAGTATCGATTATTACATCAGGGATAATGGAATGAGGGAGGAGATTCTAAGAAGGAAGAAAAAACCCGATAAATTAGATACACCCTGGACTTCAGCCGCATTAAACGAGGAACCTATAAGTCCTGATGTAATCCCTCAGCTAACGTGGATGCAGGTTTGCAGAAAAGTGGCCTATTCAAAACCGCTTACCATCCGAGAAGCCAGATGGTTCTATCGTCTATCAGGTTTCCGAGAGAGGTTCTCGGACCTATTCCTATTGAAGATAGGGATACCACCGGAGCAAAATAAGTTATTCATTTACCATTTAATCGCCACCTGGGCGGAACTGTATGCCTATCGTGAGAAGATCGACACCATCGCCGGTATCAAAGAGCCTGACTACAGTGACTTGGATAGTCTTTGTCCAACCGGCAATCTGCCAGATCTGCT
>Ga0315281_10008941_pt1 | contig 13953 bp, 4 predicted proteins | sample YL17G07_0_MG_FD_204540 | JGI IMG/M metagenome (GOLD analysis project Ga0315281, IMG submission 204540) | Sediment microbial communities from Yellowstone Lake, YNP, Wyoming, USA - YL17G07_0 | ecosystem: Environmental > Aquatic > Freshwater > Lake > Sediment | place: USA: Wyoming | collected...
GGGGGCTAAAATCGAGAACGATAGCTTTCCGATCACCCTCACCTCAATCCTCTCCCGTCGAGGGAGAGGATGAACAACATTCTACCATTGATACCGCGCAGCTTGCTGCGCGGAGGTTCAAATTTATATTATAGGCTTCGCTGTCAAAGTGAGACGGTTATATCAGCGACAGAAAGATCCTGTATCCGATCATCAGGCCGCTCCGAGAAGTGTTCTGAGCGAACCGTTGTTGATACTTCCAGCTTGTCCCGCTTTCATCAGCTTTTCCTGCCATGCCGGATTGTAGGGGTCAAGATTGTCATCGAGCACTCTGAACAACTCAGCGACCGAAGCGGCAAACGATATTCCTTTTGCGGATTTGTAGGGAGCGGTGTCTGTAATTTCCATTGGGAGAATACCGTCCTTGATGAAGCGGTGCATCAGCGGCTTGATAATCCCCCTGATCATCTGATGCATTTGTGCAGGATTGAGTTTGTTGCCATATGCGGCTTTCTTGGCGTCGATGTAATGCCCTATCATCATCGGCCAAACGGTGTTATCCCCGTTCCTTTGTTTAATTCCATAGGGCGCCTGTGCCGGTGACAGCAGTGCATCAACCGCCCTAAGAACTAATAGCTTATCTTCATCTGACAGCAATCCTCTATTGTGGCTCAGCGAGATGGCAAAGAGCCAATTCACATTCACCTTGTTGTCCGCCAATTCTCCCGAATATTGTTTCAAATATTGTTGTATGCGCTTATTTGATCCAACTGCCACTATATTTGCAGCTTTTCTTCTCTGAGTCGCATCTGTGGCCCATTCCATGAATATTTGGGCGGTATTATGGTAAAGCGCGTTACTGCCGATATCATCCAATTCGCCGTTCCCCGTTTTATCATAACCGTCCAACGCCAAACCGATAACAGCCACGATATCTTGTTTGCGGATAAATTCCTCCGCATCTTCGCCCCTTGCTCTGCGGTAATTAAATACTGCTTCTGCAAACATATGAGCGGCATTAACTTTTTCACCTTTCAATTCGTTGTTCCCAGCCCAGGTTTTTATTTTGTTTGCAGCTTCAAGGAGAATATCTTCGGCCGCATCATATCTGCCTTTGGCCAGCATGCTCCCCTGAATGGCGAGCATCTTATAGTACATATTTGTCGCTTCATCCCCGGGGTCGGCGCCCGTTATCATTATTGCTTTTCCGCTTTCATCCCGGGCGACAAATGAAGACAACTGAGCGCTTAACCTGAGATATGCTTCTTCCTCGAACGCGTTGGGAAAGGCCTTCTTTTCGCTGGTGCCGTATTTCCTGTCATCCAGATGCGCCAGCAATCCCTCCGCAAGCGGTTCCAGCATCTGGTTGTACACTTTTTTGGCGTTAATTTCATCAGAGATGGATGCTTTCCGTTCCAATTCCAGCACATAATCCTTCAATACAAGCAATTCTTTCCCGTGCTTTTCGATTCCCATGCCGGAAACTTCGCTCGATGTCAGCATATACTCAACTATTCTCTTGAACTCTTTGAACAAGGTCCCTTCTCTGGCAAGTTTGTCAAGCAATTCGTCCCGGTCAGCGACGTTGAGGCTATGCAGATATTCAAACGCTTTCAGAAACACGTTCAAACCGCTGGACGCAACCGTGTGGCCGGGTGCAACCTGTATGGTCCGAATATTTTCCATAAACGTCGCAACTTTATCAAAAACGCCACTGTCGAGCCCGGAAAGCACGGTTATGCCTTTCCCGTAAGCCTGCTCGTACATCATCGCCGGGTTCTTCGGATCGGCGATTCTCGTGCGGATGAGTCCGGCAAGGACTTCCGTGATTTCGAGTTTCTTCAGGAACCTGGTTTGCCCTGCAACTTTATCTCTGGGGAATTTGGGATATTCTTCCAGATAGCCGCTGAGAACGGAGCCGGGCAGGATTACTCCACGCGCCTCCGAATTGATGGCTTTGTCGAGTTTTTTCGCAAAATCCTGTTCGCTCTTGAAATCATCATCCTCATTTACCGCCACTTCAAGGGAGACATTCCCGTTTTTGCTCAGGTAAATTCCAGGTTCTTCGCCGAGCCGGTATTTTGCAATGAATGTGAAGCCGAACGTTTCGGAAACATCTCTCAGCGCTTCCCTGTTTTGCTCTGACGGCTCTATCATAATTACTGCCTCGGGGACCGCCGCTTCAAGCGCGGCAAATCCGGCCATTGATGGTATTTTCTTTGTTTTGCTGAAATCAAGCCTTATCCCCGCCGCACCGAGCTTGACCGTCCGTCTTATAAGATCAGTGTCCAATGTGCCGTTTTCATTCACCGCAATGGTAACCAGAATCTGGACATCTTTCTGCTTTGCGAGCGCAAAGGCTTCTTTCAACTGCGTTGCGGCAAGCCATTGTTCCTTGTACACATTTTCATTATCGGTTCCTTTCAACCATTCGGCTTCACTCTTGAAATTCTCAAAATCATCCCTGTTCCCGGCAATTATTTTGTCGATCCGGGACATGCTTGACTCGTCAATATTGCCGGTATTGATCTTCCTCGCGTCCCGCCGGTCAAGCAGGTCGGTCAGATGTATCCTGCTGAACCCGATTTCGCCTGCCGCGTTTATATAGTCTTTGAGAATATTCAATGTCCCTCTGCCGGGATCACTATCTTTTCTGTACGGAGTGGGAATCATCTGGGCTATCGCTACCTTTATGTCAACGCCGGGCTTAACGCGCATGACGGATTGTGAATTCTTCCTGTTCCGTAGCGGTGATACGAAAGAAAACATTTCCGCTCTTATCGTATCAATGCTAAACTCAAACATCTTGCGCCTGGGTTCACGTCCGGATATATAAGCGTTCCTTTTTGCAAATTCTTCGGTATCAAAATCATTGCCTTCAACGGAATCTCTGTTAATTCCCAGCAAGTCGAACAAATGATGCGGGATGCTCGAAGGCCACTCGTCGCCTATTACCGGAACGGTTTGAATAACTACTCGCCTTTTGATCCTGTCTCCAAGATCATGCATGCCGTTCTGCATGTCGTTAATTGACCAGCCCGGTATTGCAAGAGCGCCCGAACGTCCGTTGACAAACATTATTCTGGGGTCATCAAGGCCAAGTTGATGCAGCTCCTTGATTAATACCGGCGGAATATCTTTTCCCGGTTCGCCTTCACCGGGCAATTCACGGATAAGCTGATCGATGGAACTATACGTGCCGGGATCCATCATCAGGCCCACAAGAACCTGGGTCCCACCGCCCAACAACTGCATCTTTCTTGCGGTTATGACCTGAGAGTTTTCACCTTCATAATTGTCTTTAATATAGATAACAGAGGCATTGCCGTTCGCCGTTTTGAGTTTTTGAGCGTAAACCATAAACGTGTTATTCAATCCGCCGACATTAGCCACAGGAACAACGATATTCCCGATGTATTCCAACCCGGCTTTTTTTGCGTCAGCTATTGATTGAGGATACAGCGAAACGGCGGCTGCATTTGTCCCGAGATTTGCGCGTGCGACTAATTCATTAATCACTGATTCATTGATGGTGTCATACACGGCAACGCTTGTAATATTGTCTATCTCGGTGCCTCTTGATTCATACTCGGGGGCCTTTACCATTTCTTCCACCGCGCTTCTGGCAAAACTTCCGTTAGGCGCGGTTGCGGCTGATTTCACAACCGCCATGCCTGCTTGCAGAGCGTTAGGCTCTTGGGGTGCTTCTCTGTCCGAGAGCACTTCAATTCCGGGCAGGTTACCGGAAACCTTACCTAACGCAGTATTCTCAAACAGGATAACGCCTGCTTTGTTGTGTTCGGGAACATCCGCCATGGTGAAAACTTTGGCATCGAAAAATACGTCTTCTCCCAGGAGATCCTGAAGCCTTTTGCCGGCGGCGTTTAAACCAAGTGTCGCTTCCACTCCCCTTTTAGCCAGCGGTTTCGCAACTGTTTCATCCAGGCCCAGTTTGAGGTATTCATCCTCGAGTGCCTGTATGCTCGCCCCTGGTTTTTCAAGATGCGAATAAAGCACTACCCGCGCGCCTTTTAACCGCAATAACTTAATGGTATCAACCAGCGCCTGCACGTGCGAATCGTCCTTCATGTCGCCGTGTTCGTTCACCGTGACGTTGAAATCACCGCGAACAGCCACGGTTTTGCCCTCAAGGTTCACGTTCAGCAAATCCCAAAGCGCCGTTTTAAGTTGCAGGATTGTCATGTCCGTATTGAGTAATACAAAGCTGTCCCCTGCCCATTCTCCGGGGGCCTTGTTTTCCCATACGGAACTTTGCTCAGGGGCAACACTTTCAACCGTTTTTGTTCCGGCGGCCTTTTCGTCCCTCAACTTTATTGCTTCCGGGGACAGAACGGACTGCCATTCGGATATAATTTTTTCCCGTTCTTTCGTTAACAATCTCGCCTCTATCAACTCCTGCATTTTAAAGGAAAAGCTCATCTCGTTATCGTAGCCGACAATAAGGCGGTAAGTGTTATTGATAGTGTGTTTTATCAGGTCTCTGAATACTATAGAACCCGTCCTTTTTCCGGAAATATTTTCTTTCCACGTATATCGGCCCTCTCCATCGGCTTTCCCTTTCCCTACCATATTAATATCATCGGGGAACTCAAGGCCGACTCTGTCGAGATATTTAAGCATGACGTCTTTCGGCACAGCATACGGCACGCCAAGCTCAAAATCAAATACTGAACCGCCGACTACAACCGTTTTGCCGTGCCGGTAGCCCGTCGGCACCCGGATTGACGCAAAGAAGGCTATTATGTTTGGCAGATGCAATATTACGCCTTCCGCCGCGCCGGTCTTCTGGGCGCTGGTATGGCCGAACTGGTTTTTGGCATCAGTACCGGAAGTGTACATATGGTCCGTGAGCCCTATAAGCGACAACGTCCGCCTTCCAAAACCAAAGAATACCGTCAATATCCGTGCCACATAAGACGCCCCGTTGGTGCTGCAGGATGTCGGGGTTATAAAGGTAAGTCCGCCTCTGGAAACCTTGCCGACTTTCTGCAGGTAAGAACCCAGGTTATGCAAACTGCCGCCGCCGGGATACGTGAAGGGCGTGATCTGTGTTTTTACGAACAACAACTCCTGCAATTTCCCGTTGTCATCCAGTCTTCCTTCATTTGCCTGCTTTATCAACTCGTGCAGTCTTGCGTCTTCCGATTTGTTGTTTGCCGTGTATCTCCCCCGCGCATCGAAAAATGCACCGGTAAGTTTCATAAGTCCTATCTGATGCCAGAGTGTCGGCGACTTAACTTTAATGGCCAGTTTCTTAAGCGTTTCATCGTTCAACCAGCCGTCACCCATATCCACCGCGCCGGGGGTCGCCTCTATCGTCAACCCAAAATAGATGTCACTGCCCTCTTCATCCTCAACTATGATGGGCCGGGGAATGTTGTCACGCGCGGTTCCGGTTTTGGTCATCCCTGCGGTAAATTCTCCGCAGTCTATGACGTAAATCGTTCCTATTACATTCCCGTCGAGTTTGATGATAACGGGATATACGGATTGAATCGGTTCTTTTGTTTTAAAATCCTGTTTGGCGTTCAATGTTTCTTTCGATGCTTCAAACGACAATATGTTGCTTCCTACCAGCTCGGACAGCGGCTTCTTCCCTTTGCGAGTGTCAACCTCAAGCCCGGAAGTATGCACAACTTCGTCATTAAACATTTCTACAACTTTATTTAATGCAACCTGGTGTTTCTCTTCGGCAGATGCCCCCGCAATCTTCTGCGTCCGCAAGGCATATTTCGCGCGATAACCCGCTTCTTTTGCGTTGATATCCGATACGAGTTTCAACGCTATCGCCATGTTGGCTATGCGCCCGGAACCGTCTACTGCCATATTGGGTTTGCGGGAAGGCAATACCTTTATGGGTGAAACCTTTATCAGAGGAAACGCTTTGACGAAGTTGTCTTCGCTCAGGATCATCTGTAACTGCATAATGTCGAAACACCATCTCCCGCCATCGTAATGGTTGATTATCTTTTCCAGTTTGGATTTTTCTTCACCGGACAATTCAACGCTCTTTTCAGTAAAGAGTTGAAGCATTTCCGCGTAGCCGGCGGAACTTATGTCTTTTGCGTCGGGATGCCGGGACGCTCTGTTAAATCTGTACGCATAGTCGCCGATCTCTTTGCGCAGAGGCTCAAACATGCGAAGGTCGTTGCCGAATTGTTCGGACAAGGCAAGATCAACGAAATGTTTGTAGACCCTGTAGTAGAACCGCACAAAAGAATTCCTGAGCGCTGAATTGTTTGTTGCAATCCCCGTCCCTGATACCTTGTCAAATTTGGGAACAGCCAGGTTGTACAACGCATTGCTCAGAAAAAATACCTCGTTCAGGCTGTTCTGGAACTTTTCGGCGTGTTTCCCGTGATACGTCACTTCCGTTCCCCTTTCGGTGTCCATGCGGGAAGCAAATTCCCCTATCTCTTTCTCATAGAATATTCCCGCCGTATCAACAATATCATTGACGTCTATTTTGTCAATTATTTCGGCCAAAACCGTCGCCGCATGGTTGGATGAGGGGGCATTCGCTTCGATTGTCTCTTTGGTGAACACATCAAAGAAATGCCACTGGTTGGACGCAAACCACTCCAACGCCTCTCTCGAGTTTGAATATCTTGCGTCACTGAGCCAATTCTCGTCGGCGTGAACCTTAACCTCGGTGAAGTTTCTTTCGTTTTCCATGTTCCATTCGTCAAATACCGATTCATAACCGTCGATGCTCCTCACCCAAACCGGGACCTCGATGTTCATCCCGACTATTACATCGCGGTTTTCCCCGTCTTTCGCTATTACGGGCACGGCCATCACGGATTTCGTATTTAAATACACAACGTTCTTCCGGTCCAACAACGTCGTGTCAATGGATTTGGCGTCCTTGTCAAGAATTGGTATCGAACTGTCCTTAAATTGGTTTTTTATATAAGCCTGCACCAACTCGCTGATTTCTCTCCCGGGTTTTGCCGCAATCGAAAACCTCTCTGAAACGGATTTCATCAGGCCCCCAGGAATCGCCGAGGCAGGAAGCGCCAGCGGCAGCACAAAATATTGGTACGGATTCTTCTCCCCCTCCTTACCCTCGGCGACCTCGTATATTATTCCAGCGCCGTTTGAAACGATATCAAGGGCCGGCTCGATGTCACCGCCGGGCAGCGTCTTGTCCCTGCTCCTGGTCGTAGATGCCGGAGATATGACGGCCCCGGGGAATGATTCACCCAAAACAGTCTTTATCTCAGCCAATTTGGAGCGCATCTCGCCCGCCTCGCTTGACGGGGTATTGCCTTCATTGCCGGGTGTGCCGGGCCCGGCGGCGACACTGTCGGCAATGAGCGTTGGTTCCTCACCCCTATGCAGCTTAAATTCATAATTATGCGTGACACCGTTAATTGTTATATTAAATATGAATTTGTCTTTTCCTGCCGCCTGCAAACCGTTAAATTGAACGTCTTTGTTTTTTTTCCATGCGGTGAGCCATGCCCTTACACCGTTTTCTATGGCTTCAATTGAAAGATTATTTCCATCGATAAGTTTTGATAATTCCACAAAAAGAACTTTTTGTGTTTGCACATCGAGGGGTTTAATGGACAATGCCAATACGGCCATGGTTTGGACAAATATCCTGTTCTGTTCTTTCATCAGTTTGCCGTAAGCAATGTCGGAAAATTTTGTATTTTCCGTGACGTTGGGTGTTATTGTAATGAAAGAAGTGTTTCTTTCGGCAAATATTTTTTCAATATCCGGTGTATGAAAACCTCCGGTTACAACCACTTCAATGGATTTCGCGCCCGCGAGAGATGAGATGGTTTTGTCCGTTTCGTCCTCAAACGACAAGGATTTGTGTAATGCTTTTGAGTTCTCTGCGGAGTCGCCCATGATATTCTTGATAAACCACTGGTTTCTTGCTATGTTAACCTGATAGAACTTGTTCAACAGATTATAATATGCATCAAGTTTTGCGACCGCCTTGCTGTTGGTATAGTTCTCAAACAAAAGCTTAAATTTCTCAATATTTTTGATGAAATATTCATAGTTATCAGGGGAAATCCTGTTGTTGAAAAAATCTTCAAAATGTCTGAGAAAGTTTATAAGGAATACGACGTCCCGTTCGCTGCTGTTTCGGGACAATCTTGTGTTCATCTCAAACAATAACCTGTTTTCTTCTTCCGGCAGGCCGGTCGGGTTAATTTGTTGACTTTCGTTTACATAGGTAAAGAATTTGTTGAGTTCAGGGAAATTACTTGCGATATTTATGTTATAGCGGCGGGAGAGGCTTGAAAGATATACGTACAATTCGTCCGACTTTGAAAAATTCTTTGTTTTATCAAGAAGCGCGTTGTAGGCGTTGTACGGCAGTTTCTGCTTGAGCAGTGCAACAAGATTCTGCATCTGCCGTGACACCTTATTGTAATTCATCTTTTTTTGCAGATCAAACAGATCTAATAAACCTACCAGATTGGTATAACCGTAAACGTCCACATCAAGGTTATTTCCGTATTTCTTGAGCATGGAGTAATACTTAACGCTGTCCAACTTGCCCGCGCGGTGGTTGAGCGCGTTCTTTTCAAGATTCATCTGCGCGCGGTTGTAATACAGTCCCTTTGCTTTGTTTAGTTTCTTGCTCACTTCCTGAACGAGGGAATCGATTTCGGCGCGGTTATCCGTTATTTGTTGCAGCCTGAGAGAGTTGTCTTTGTAAACCTTTTCGTTCTCAAGGCCGTGAATCCTGCAGTTTTTGTTCGAATTCGCCGAATAATACTCCACGCCGGTAAGTTCACCGTTTTTGAGAAGAGCGTCGGTTATTTCCAGCCGTATCTTCTTGTCTTCAATGGAAGTAATCCAGGAAGTGTCGATATCGCCGTATGCCCCTTCCATATAAATGCCGGAGACCCCGTACTTTTCATCCAAGGCAGAGATTATCCTGCTTATGTTCTTCTGGACCTCCGGATGGCAATGCAGGTCTTGAATGTTAATTATCACCTTATCGCTCCCGAAATACCTTGCTTTGGTGACCTTGCCGGCACTTGACGGGATGATAAAATCATTCATAAGATGCTTGTATTGTGAATCGCCTGACTCCATATTTGAAATGGCGGAGATAGCCTGTCCGAATGCACTCGCGAGAAGAAAACAGACGGTTGTGATAACGGCCGTCATTTTCCTCAAATTAAATCCCGAACGTTTGGTGGCATGATTGACGCTGCCGGCAACCCGCTTAAAGACAAGATTTTCAAGCAAATCTTTCGCCCTCATGACTGCCTCCCTTGAATTTCCCCGTTATAACTATTTCTAATCAAACCTTAAAAGTTCCCCGGTCGTAAGACCGGGGGTGTATCGGGTTCCGCCGAAGGCGGACAGGCAAAGCCTGCAATCCGATTTCATACTACGGACGTAAGTCCGTAGTGATTGATTGATGTGAAAAATTGCGACTTGGACTCCGGATATCATTTTATCCATAACAATGAAAAACCCAATTTGGCTTATTCCAAATTGGGTTTTTATCAATCTATGGCTCAGCGTTTTTATGCTTGCTTCCGACAGCGCACTCCTCGGTAGCATAATAAAGAGCATCAATATTAGAGAAATGAAGGGGCTATCCAACATGGTTCCTGAAACTGTGCGCAAGACATATAAAATATATCCATGGCCCGGAAAGACGGCAGCGTTTGAGTGAAGAGTGGTATTAGTGAGAGGAGAGGCGTTGAGTTTTTTGCCGACGAATTGCCCGGAAGCCAGTAATGAGAACTCGGCTGAGGTTTTCGCAGGAGTAGCTTTCCGTCTTTCCGAATGTTCGGAAGCGCTTGCATGAAGGTTGATATTTTCTGAAAGCAGCGCAGTGACGATATTAATAGGTATTGACGAGAGCGAGAAATAGCATTGCAACAGCGGCTGATTCTCAAGTATGGACAACATGTTGTCGTATTCCGTCGAAAGAATGGAATACTTCGGCAATAAGCCGTTCATGAATAGTGAGAGGGCCAGGATAAGGATGATATTCTTTTTCATGTCAAACCGTCGGGCAGGAATCATCTGAAAAAATTATCCGAGCATTCCTGCAAACATGGGCAAATTATAGCATTTCGACATGAAATTATGCGGTAAAAGTTGCGAAATATTTGTAAAACCGGTTTCGTCGAAATAGCCCCGGTTTGTCCGTCATCCGGTTTTGCCGGCCTAAGGGTTCGTTAAGAAATAACTGTCTCAATTTTGCCGGAGGCTTTTGACCCATGGCAGCGTTGCTCATCGCTTACATACCCGTCGGAGTATGCTCGCTCTTCGCGCCTTGCCCTGGGCCAAAATCCTAGCGGCAAAATAGGACACTTATTTCTTAACGAACCCTAACAGGCGGCTCTCGCGTCTATTGCAGATTCCTCCTTAGAAACCACCTCCAAGAAAAGATAGAAGGATCGGGCCAAAAAGAATTATGAAGATTGTCGGGAAAATCAAAATAACGAGAGGCAACAGGAGTTTGACCGGCGCTTCATTCGCCGCCTTTTCGGCCAGTTGCATTCTCTCAACCCTGAACTGTTCGGATAGCGCTTTTAATGTAGGAGCCAGGCTTGATCCGGTTTTAAATGCCAGCAGGAAAGAATTTACGACGTTGGTCAGCGGCAGGAATTCAAGGCGTTTTGTCATGTCGGTGTATGCGTCACTCCTCGATTTGCCAAGCCGGATCTCTTTTTGAACTACGGAGAATTCGTTGATGAGAGGGCCTTTGTCAGAATTGACGATTCTATTGATGGCGGTATTGAAATCGAGCCCGGCCTCCATCATGAGCGTCAGCAGATCAAGGACATCCGGTATTTGCCTGAAAATCCGTTTATGTTTTTCTTTGACTTTTGACTTGATGAAAAGATAAGGAAGCAGAAAGCCGCTGAAGAATGATATCGTCATGAGAAAAACATCGAAACTATTGAAAAGGTAAGAAAAAAAAGGTATGAGAAAAAGCCCCGCAAGAATTTGTATTCCGAGAAAAGTTGAAGGCGGAATTGTATAGGGTTCTCCGAGAATAGATAAAGCTTTTTCAATTCTTTCAAGAAGCCGGTTGATGTGCTTGTTCTGAAGTTTGACGAAAGTATTCCCTATTTTACCGGAAATAAAGACCATACTGCCCGATATGCCTTTTTGATGAATTATTCTTGCCCCATCAATTCTTTCTTTTATCTTTTTCTCCAATTGGAGTTGCACGATGTAGTGAAATATTCTTCGGCAAAGCGCCATGACGAGTGTCCCGCAGAGCAGGGCAATCACTAAAACAAGCATACTCCACCTCCAGGCCCTAAAAATCAATTTTAGTTATCCGGTCGATGAAAAAGGCGCCGAAACCGACCATGATACATACTATAGACAGCATGACGTTTCCGGCAAGAGTTGTGAAAAGCAGTCCCATAATGTCCGGTTCCATAAAATACAGCACAAACAGCAGCAGGAAAGGCACACAGCTCATGACGATGCCGGATGCCTTGCCCTGCGCGGTCAACGATTTTATTTTTCCTTGAATCTTTTTGCGTTCCCGCATTGTCTCCGCCAGCCGCGACAAAATTTCCCCCATGCTCCCTCCAGATTCTTTGGCCAGGTTAAGCGACAGGACGGCTATACGCAAATCCCGGCTATTGTTTTTCTGTGAAAGAGTGTCGAGGGCCTGGGCGAGCGGCGTGCCGAGTCTTGTTTGTCGCAAAACGTCGGCGAAAGCGTCAGACAGCGGCGGGCGGGTGCTGGTAACGAGCGTGTCAAGGGCCTGCATGAGCGACTGTCCTGAAGCTACGGAATTCTTGATAATTCCAAGGCCCTCTATCAATTGATCATTGAATGATTCCGTGCGCTTTTTATCTATTTTACTGCAGTAGAGTTTCAGCCCCGAATAACTTCCGACGCCGCCAAGGACAATGAAGACCACGTTCGCCGTAACGATAAGCAGAATAATCGAAACGATAAACGATACCGACAAAATAAATTTGCGGCCTTCGGGTGAGTTATGATTATCGGGGAATGACCTTGCGAGGCGTTTTAAGTACTGAACAATAGTAGTATTCCTGCGGCCAGAATGTGCGGCTGTGGTGGCGCTGCGCTGAGTTTTTGACTTGATGTGTTTATGTATTGTGAGCAGAGACAATGAAACGAAAACGCCGCAGGATAGAGAGACAGGGACGATCAGTAGTTGTGTCATGACGATTCCCCCCCGATCCCCTGCTCCTGGAACCCCCCGGCAGAGTCGGGGGAGGAATGATTTATGAAGTCGCGGGAGGGCGCGTTATTGAAGGAGCCTCCGGTACCGCAAAGCGGTACTCCATGAACATTATTTGGAAGTCGTCCCGACGGAGGGGCGCCACTAAAAATTTCTGGATTGTAAGGTATCCCATATCTTGATATGTCGTTGGCGAAAGAGGGAGTTATTCCGGTTGCGCTGAAGCCGCCGATGACCTTCCCTTCGCGGATGCCCGTTTGTTCGAACGTAAATATGGATTCAAGTTCTATCGCGTCTCCCCGCAGCCCGCGTATTTCGGCAATATCTACGATTTTCCGCGATCCGTCGGACAGCCGTGAAAGCTGCACAATAAGGTGTATTGCCGAGGCGATCTGTTCTCGGATAGATTTTTCCGGCAGTTCGGCGCCGGACATAAGCGCCATGGTCCCGATACGCTGCAAAGCGTCGCGGGGCGAATTGGAATGAATGGTGGTCAGTGAGCCGTCGTGGCCTGTGTTCATCGCCTGCAGCATGTCGAGCGTTTCCCCCGCGCGGCACTCGCCGATGATGATCCTGTCCGGCCGCATGCGGAGAGCATTGATGACCAGGTGCCGGATAGACACCTCGCCGGTTCCCTCGACCGAAGGCCGGCGCGATTCAAGACGCACGACATGATCCTGCGACAAACGCAGTTCAGCCGAATCTTCAATTGTTAAAATACGTTCACGGCACGGAATGAACGATGATATGACATTAAGCAATGTTGTTTTTCCGGATCCCGTCCCGCCTGAAATAACTATATTTTTCCGGAGAAGCACACAAATCTTTAAGAATTCCATCATCGAGGGGTTAGCTGCGTCCGCTTTGACGAGATCTTCGGCAGTCAGTTTGTTCCTGGAGAATTTCCTGATCGTAAGAGTCGGGCCGCCCAAAGACAATGGGGGTATAATGACGTTGACGCGCGATCCATCCGGCAATCGGGCATCGACCAGCGGCGACGATTCGTCAATTCGTTTTCCCAGCGGAGACACGATACGGTCGATGATCGTCGAAAGCTGCGCCGAAGATGTGAATTGGGCATCGGCAAGCAGTATTTTCCCTTTCTTCTCGATGAACACGGTTTCCGGGCCGTTGACCATAATTTCGGTTACTTCGGGATCCTTGAGGAAATTTTCGATGCAGCCAAGGCCGAGTACTTCATCAAGGAGTTCTTCGACAAGGCGGGCGCGTTCATCACGGTTCAATGCGATATCTTCCGTTGCCAGGAGGTCATTGATAATTTTTCGCGCGCTGTCGCGCATATTCCGGCTGTCCGGCAATGCTTTACCATTTTCTGTAGAGAGGTTGAGCTTCACAATGAGTTTGCCGTGAATGCGTGTTTTAAGGCGGCGAAGCGCATCTTTTGTAATACAACATGGGCCGGTATCCCCGTCACTACCTGATGAAGGGGTTCGGGTGTCAACCCCCTGCTCCTGGAATCCCCCGGCTCCTGCCCGGGGTGACGGACTGCGAGGGTAGGATGTATCCTTAAGCAGATAGTCTCCCAGTGATTTGATATCTCGTGAAAAAGCGCTATGAGGCATGAATGATAATGCCGATGTGCCCGCGTTCAGCGATGCAATCATGAGATCGGGTTCGAGGGTAATTTCCAGAGCGTCTCCAATAGCCAGGAGATCTTCTGTCATGTCTTTTGAAAGATATGAAGCGACGCCCCTGGCTTTTGTTATGACCGTTTTAAGACGGTTTAGAGGGAAATGATGTGTCTTGAGCGATGAGATGTA
>Ga0315281_10008942_pt1 | contig 13952 bp, 12 predicted proteins | sample YL17G07_0_MG_FD_204540 | JGI IMG/M metagenome (GOLD analysis project Ga0315281, IMG submission 204540) | Sediment microbial communities from Yellowstone Lake, YNP, Wyoming, USA - YL17G07_0 | ecosystem: Environmental > Aquatic > Freshwater > Lake > Sediment | place: USA: Wyoming | collected...
GCTGCGATCACGCCCGATGCCGGGCCGGACATGACCGTGTTCACGGCATGCTCCGAAACGATGGCTGAGGACACGGTGCCGCCGTTGCCCTGCATCACCAGCAGGTCGTTGTTGAATCCCCGGGCGCGCAGTTCGCTGCGCAGGCGCTCGATATATCGGGCGAGTATCGGCTGCACCGCGGCATTGACGCAGGCCGTGGTGCCGCGCTCGTATTCGCGGTATTCGGACAGGATCATGTGTCCGGCGGTGAGGTAGGCGTTGGGCCACAGGCCGCGCGCGATGTCCAGCGCGCGGCGCTCGTGCGCCGGATTGATGTAGCTATGCAGGAAATGAATCACCAGCGCTTCGCAGCCTTTCGCGATCAGCTCCTGCACCGCGGTATTCACTGCCGCGTCGTCCAGCGGCGTCACTACTTCGCCCTCCGCGTCCATGCGCTCGGGCACTTCGAGGCGCAACTCGCGCGGCACCAGCGGCTCGAACGAGCCGGTGAGCCCATAAGGCTTGGGGCGGGTGCGCCGGCCCAGTTCGAGGGAGTCGCGGAAACCCCGCGTGGTGATCAGGCCGACCTTCGCCAGCTTGCGCTCGAGGATGGCGTTGGTGGTGGTGGTGGTGCCGTGCACGATCACCTGCAGGTCGGCGAGCTTGGCGCCCGCGGCCGCCAGCGCCGCGACCACGCCGTAGGCCTGGTTGTGCATGGTCGTCGGCACCTTGGCCATGCGCACCGTCGCGTCATCGGTGTTGAGCATGATGAGGTCGGTGAAAGTGCCGCCGACATCGATGCCTACCACCCAGCTTGATTTGTGCGTGCTCATATTTCAGATCGACAAGTAAGTCGCGCGCACTTCATCGTTCGCGGCAAGTTCGGCCATCGTGCCCTGATAGCGGATATGACCTTTCTCGATGATATACGCGCGATCGGCGACCAGGTTGGCGAAATGCAGGTTCTGCTCGGAGAGTAGCACGCACAGTCCTTTCCGCTTCAGTTCCAGGATGGTCCTCGCCATCTGCTCGACGATCACCGGCGCCAGGCCTTCGGAGGGCTCGTCCAGCAGGATGGCGGACGGGTTGCCCATCAGCGTGCGCGCGATGGTGAGCATCTGCTGCTCACCGCCAGACATGTGCGCGCCGCGCCGCTCGCACATGCCGGCCAGATTCGGGAACAGCCCGAACAGTTTCTCCGGCGTCCACGGCGGCGCGCCCGCGCGCGGCGCCTGCCGGCCTACCTCGAGGTTTTCCATGACGCTGAGATCGGTGAATATGCGCCGCTCCTCGGGCACGTAACCCAGCCCGAGGCGGGCGATCTGGTAGGGTTCCAGGCGCTCAATGCGGCGGCCGCCGAAGCTGATTTCGCCCGCGAGCGGCCGCACCAGGCCGATGAGGGTTTTCAGGGTGGTGGACTTGCCCGCACCGTTGCGGCCCAGCAGCACCACCACTTCGCCGCGCTGCGCCGACAGGCTGAGGTCGTAGAGAATATGCGCCCGGCCGTAGGCGCTGTTGACGCCTTTCACCTCAAGCATGCGCGGCCCCGTAGAGGCTACCCGAACCGAGGTAGACTTCCTGCACTTCGCGGTTCGCGCGCACTTCGGCCGGCTTGCCTTCGGCGATGATGCGCCCACGGTTCAAAACGATAATGCGGTCGGCGTGGGCGAATACCACGTCCATGTCGTGCTCGGTGAACAGCACGGCGATGCCGGATGCGCGCGCGAGCTCGGCGGTGAGTTGCATCAGCGCCACGCGCTCCTGCGGTGCCATGCCCGCGGTGGGCTCGTCCATCAGCAGCAGGCGCGGTTGGTTGGCGAGCGCAATGGCGAGTTCCACGCGTTTCAAGTCGCCGTAGGCGAGCACGGCGCAGGGCCGTGCGGCCTGCTCGGCAATACCGACGCGCGCCAGCAATTCCATCGCCTCATCCACGTACAGCCGCCCGGCTAGTGATGTGACCGAGTTGAGTCTGCCGTGAAAATTGAGCAGGGCGGTCTGCACGTTTTCGCGCACCGTCATGGACGAGAAGGTGGCGGTGATCTGAAACGTGCGGCCCACTCCCAGGCGCCAGATCTGGCGCGGCTTCAAGCCGATCAGGCTGCGGCTTTCGAATTCGGCGCTGCCGCTGTCGGCCGCGATCTGGCCGTTGAGCAGATTGAAGCAGGTGGTCTTGCCCGCGCCGTTGGGTCCGATCAGCGCCAGCAATTCGCCCGAGGCAAGGCTGAAGCTCACCTCGTTGACAGCCTGCACTCCGCCGTAGGCCTTGGACAGATGCGACACGCGTAACACCGTCATAGCTCGCTCCTTCCCGAGCGCATTTCCCAGCGCTCGCGGATGAAGCCGGCGACGCCCTGCGGGAACGCGAGTACCAGGAACAGGATGATGCCGCCGAGCACTGCGCGCCAGAACTCGGTCTGGCGCGCGATGGTGTCCTGCAGCCAGGTGAACACCGCGGCGCCGGCCACCGCGCCGGTGAGTGTCTGGATGCCGCCCATCAGCACCATCACCAGGCCATCCACCGAGCGCGGGATCGACAGCGTGTCGGGCGAGATGCTGCCTTTGGAGAAGGCATACATCGCTCCTGCGAGGCCGGCGAACGCGCCCGCCAACGCGAAGCCCAGCCATTGCTGCCGGCGCACGTCGATACCGATGGCGTCGGCGCGCAGCGGCGAATCGCGGCCGGCACGCAGGGCGTAGCCGAAGGGCGAGAAGACGACGCGCCATAGCGCAAGGACGCCGCCGGCGCACAGCGCGAGCGCAAGGTAGTAGAACGCAGCCTTGGAGGCGAGCCATTCCGCGGGCCAGATCCCGACCAGTCCGTTCGAGCCACCGGTGTAGGCATCCCACTGGTACACCACCGACCAGGCGATCTGCGCGAAGGCGAGCGTCAGCATGGCGAGATACACGCCCGAGAGGCGCACGCAGAACCAGCCGAAGCCCAGCGCCCCCAGACCGCCGACTAGCGGCGCGAGCAGCAACGCCGCCTCCATCGGTACCGCGTGTTTGAACAAGAGAGCTGCGGCATAGGCGCCAAGACCGAAGTAGGCCGCGTGGCCGAAGGAATGCATGCCCGCCGGGCCCATGAGGAAATGCAGGCTGACCGCGAACAGCGCGAACACCAGGATGTCGGTGAGGAGTACCAGGGTGTAGCGGTCGGAGACGAGTGGCAGCAGCGCCAGCGCGAGCAGCGCTGCGGCGAGCCCTTTGAGCATGGCGGGCGAGGGGAAGTGCAAAGGCGGTTCGATCGACGCCGCGCCGCGCGGCATGCCCTGCTGCCGTCCAAACAAACCCCAGGGCCGGATCACCAGCACCACCGCCATGACGACGAACTCCACCACCAGCGTCAGCTTGGAAAACGAGAAATCGATGCCGAATGCGCTGACGTTGCCTATGCCTATGCACATGGCCTTGAGTACGCCGATGATCACTGCGGCGAGGAAGGCGCCAGGGATGCTGCCCATGCCGCCGACCACCACCACCACGAACACGTCGGACAGGATGGAGAGGTCCATGGTCAGCACCGCCGGCTCGCGCGGGATCTGGATCGCGCCGCCCAGGCCGGCGAGAAAGGAGCCGAGCGCGAATACGCTGGTGAACAGCCACGCCTGATTCACGCCCAGGGCGCCAGCCATCTCGCGGTCTTCCGTCGCCGCGCGCACCAGTGTGCCCCAGCGCGTGCGTGTGAGCAGCAGCCACAGCAGGCCCAGCACCAGCGGGCCGAGCAGGATCAGCAGCAGGTCGTATTCGGGGACTTGGCGCCCGGCGATGGCCACCGCTCCTCTCAGGCCGGGGGCGCGTGGACCCAGCAGGTCTTCCGGACCCCAGGTCCAGAGCGCAAAGTCGCGAATGATGAGCACCAGGGCGAAGGTGGCGAGCAGTTGCAGCAGTTCCGGCGCATGGTACAGGCGCCGCAGCAGCAGGCGCTCGAGCAGTGCGCCGAACACGCCCACAATCAGGCCCGCGACCAGCACCGCGGTCCAGAAGCCGAGGATGCCGCCGCCGAGTATTTTCACCAGGCTGTAGGCGGTGTAGGTGCCCAGCATGTAGAGCGAGCCATGGGCGAAGTTGACAATGCGGGTGACGCCGAAAATCAGCGACAGTCCGGCCGCGACCAGGAACAGAGACGAGGCCGCAGCGAGTCCGTTGAGAAGTTGGACGAGAATGGCGCTAAGGCTCAAATCTGGCTCTTTGTGTTTTTCTTGAGAAACCGACAATCAGGCATTCCCTCTCCCGGCGCGGGAGAGGGAAAAGGGGAGGTATGGTGTACCGCGCTTACTCCGCCGGCCGCATGGCTTTGATCTCGGCGTCGGTGGGCAGGTAATTCGCGCCGTCGGCGTATTTCCAGTCGATCATCACGCCTTTGCCGTCCTTCAGCGCCAGGCGTCCGACATAAGCGCCCATGGTGGACTGGTGATCGAGCGCGCGATAGCTGAACTTGCCCAGCGGAGAATCCATCTGCAACCCCTTCAGGGCGGCGATCATTTTCTCGGTGTCGATAGACCCCGCCTTTTTCATCGCTTCGGCCGCAGTCATTAGGGTGGAGTAGCCGACAATCGAGCCCAGGCGTGGATAGTCGTTCCACTTGGCGCGGTAGGCTGCCAGGAACTTCGCGTGCTCGGGCGTGTTGATCTGCTCCCAGGGATAACCGGTCACATACCAGCCGGCAGGCGTCTCGTCCTTGAGCGGATCGAGATATTCCGGCTCGCCCGCAAGCAGGTTGAACACCGGGCGGTCCTTGAACAGCCCGCGCTGGTTGCCTTCGCGCACGAACTTCTGCAGGTCGGGGCCGAACAGCGAGGAGAAGATGGCGTCCGGCTTGGCGTCGATCAAGGCTTGAACCACCGCGCCGGCCTCGATTTTGCCCAGCGCCGGCGCCTGCTCGGTGATGAACTCTACGCCGGGTTGTTTGGCGGCGAGCAGTTTCTTGAAACCGGCGGTGGCGGACTGGCCATACTCGTAGTTGGGATAGACGATGGCCCAGCGTTTCTTGTTTAGTTTCGCCGCTTCCGGCACCAGCATGGCGGTCTGCATGTAGGTCGAAGGGCGCAGGCGGAACGTGTAGTGGTTGCCCTTGTTCCACACGATCTGGTCGGTCAGGGGTTCCGCCGCGATGAACAGCGTTTTCCTTTGCTTGGCGAAATCGCTTACCGCGAGGCCCACGTGCGAGGCGAAAGTGCCGATGAGGAAGGAGACGTTCTCGCGCGACAGCAGTTCCTCGGCTACGCGCACCGCGTCGCCTGGAGTACCGTTGTCGTCGCGCGATATCACTTCGACTTTCTTGCCGAGGATGCCGCCGGCCTTGTTGATTTCCTCCAGCGCCAGTTCCCAGCCCTTCTTGTACGGTTCGAGGAAAGCGGGGAAGTTCTTGTAGCTGTTCATTTCCCCGATTTTGATCGTGTTTTGCGCGGCCGCGCGCCCGCTGACAACTGCGGCCATTGCCAGTGCAACCGTGCCCAACAAGAAAGTTCTGCGTGCAATCATGTCGTTCTCCCTATGGTTCGTTATCGCTGGCTGTTTCAGTGTCTAACTTCCGGCGGCCGGTGGCCGCCGCGTCGCGCTGTGCCGGTCAGCACAGGAATATACACAATTTTGATTCATTGTCACGCCGGCCGGACGCCACGGCAGCGATTCGTCAAGCAGCAGGCGCATGCTCCGACTTCAACTCCGATACGGAGCATGATAGCGCGGAGCGGGGTGGAGCGGCCAGTTGGATTGCATCCGGTTCCGACCCCAAGCAAACAGGGTCACGCCTTGCTGATGATCGTCCGGTCCGCACCACAGAGCGGACGTCTCTAAAGCCGGCCTTGCAACAGGACTGTTAATGAACTATATTCAGTCTTCATTAACCGTCCAGGAGGGGCCATGGATTACGCGTCTCAAATCAAACCAATCAGCTATCTGAAGGCCAATGCTGCCGAGGTGCTTCACCAATTGACCGAAAAGCGCAAACCGCTCGTAATCACCCAAAACGGCGAGGCCAAAGCTGTCATCCAAGACATTGCCTCCTACGATGAGACGCAGGAAACGCTCGCTCTGCTGAAAATATTGGCCCTTGGCAATCGCGAGATCGAAGATGGCAAGCTCAAACCTGTCGCCGAGGTTGTGAACCGACTTCGTGCCAAGAAACCTCGCGCGTGATGCGATACAAGGTACTCCTCACCGAGGGCGCGGAACACGATCTCGAAAATATTCACAGCTATATCGCGGAGTATGATTCACCAAACAGTGCGGACTACGTGCTTGACGGGTTGACGGAAGTAGCTGAGAGCTTGTCTACTTTCCCGGAGCGCGGTTCGCATCCGCAAGAATTGTCGGCACTTGGCATCCGGGAGTATCGCCAATCATTCTTTAAGCCCTATAGGATTATCTACCGAGTAATCGGGAAGCAAGTGATCATTTACGTGATTGCCGATGGCAGGCGGGACATGCAGTCACTACTGCTTTATCGCCTGCTCGGAGCATAGCCGCACTGACTTATAGATCATTGCGTTGGCTCCTCGATCATCGTTTCTACTGCACTGGGTCGCGCAGACGCAGACCAGAACAGACCAAAGCTCCTTACTCGCACTACCCGAATCATGGTTTCATCCGCCCACAGTCCGATGGACCGCTTGCGCGACGAGGGTGCCGGCAGGCAGCACCGCTAGCACTTCGCCTTGCAGCGCCAGATAGGCGGCGTATATCAACCCTTGCCGTTGCAGTTCCTGCGCTCGCTCGCAGCCTTTCTCCAGCGCTGCGGCCCGGGCGGAAGCGGGCAGGGCGCCGACCGCCACCGTAACCGGCAGATCGCCCAGATCGCTATCCGCGCGCAGTTCGCAGGCGCGCGCCCTGGTGATGGCCGGGTGCTCGACATTCACTGCGTTGGCGACCATGGTGGCGGCGGCGTCGGCGGCTGCCGCATCGGCGGCGAATACCGTGACGGCATCGGCGATGCCCAGCGATTGCGAACGCCCGCGCCAGCCCGAGGTGGCTAGGCCGCGCACCGGCATGAAGGCGGCTAGCCTAACCGTGGCATCGATCGCGGGATTGTCGGCGTTATTGACCACGCCCAGCGTAAGTTCTGCGCCTTGCGCAAGATGCAGGGCGATGTCGCCGCCGTTGTTGACGTAGGCCTTGAGAAGGTCGCGCCCGGTCAGCATCGCCTGGAGAATTTCGTCTGCAACGGCGCCGGCAACTGCGGCCATGGGCGTAATGTAGATCGCGCGGTGCGGCCAGCAGGCCGCCAGCATGCGCCGCGCAACTGGGCCGCGCAGCAGGGGATAAGCCCCGGCGAGCGGCGCGCGCAACTGCGCCAATTCCTGCACCAGCACCTCAAGGACGTCGTGAAAGCGCGCGCTCGCCTGCTGGTAAGCGGTGGCTACCTCGGCGCGTTCGCCCCAGGCCTCGATGATCAGATCGATAGGCCCGTGCTGCAGATGCAAGCGTCCGTCCGCGAGCAGCGCCGAGTTTGGAGTGTTCCCGCTCAAGTCAGATCCTTCGTCAGCGGCCAGGGGTTTTCCTCGCGCCAAGGCTGATTGACATAGGCGGTTTGCTTCAGCACGTCTTCCACTGTCACAACCCGGTCGGTGTAGCCGCCCAGGGCGGCGTAGCGGTCCAGGCGCAGCGTGAATTCGATCGGCGCGACGATGGCGGGCGTGGGCACGTAGCCGAAAGACTTGTCGGGCATGCGCGTCACGTCCACCATCAGGGTGATGCCGCCGCCGGGCCAGATGTATACCGGTGCGCCGCCGCAGGTGACGCGGGTCAACGCGGCTTTTACCGATTGCGTCAGCCTGACCGGATTTTCCGTGACACCGGCGCGCAGCGAGCCGCCGGCGCCGGCCATGAACAGCACGGTGCACAGCGCCGGTTCGCAATTCTCGGCGATGCGCTCCACCACGGCTTTGATCGCTGCGGGCATGGCTTGCGGCTGCGGCTTCAGTTCCTGGTCCAGCACGAACCAGGCCGCGTGTTCGCCCGTGGTCGATACCATCAGCAGGCGCAGGCCGGGCCATGCGGTCTTAGGGTCGATTCTTTCGATGATGGAAAGCGGATCGGTCAGATTGGTGCCGCCCCAGCCCAGGCCCGGTTCGGCAACCTGGAAGTAACGCCCGGGCGTGGAGCGCTTGCCGCGTATTTTCACGCCTGCGGGGCGCAGGTCGAGGAATTTCCCCGCCTGGTGCTCGGACAGGACACCCGTGATGTGATCGTCGACGACGACGACTTCGTCCGCATGGCCTATCCACTGCGGCGCGAATATGCCTATGGTGGCCGAGCCGCAGCCCACGCGCATGCGCGCTTCCACGACGCCGTTGACGATCGGCGCCTTGCCCGCCTGCACCATTACGCTAGCGCCGCCGTCTATGGCCAGTTCCAGCGCCTCCTTGTTGCACAGACGCAGCAGCGAATCGCAGGTGACCCGGCCTTCCTTCTTGCCGCCGCCGGTGAGATGGTGCACGCCGCCGATAGCCAGCATCTGCGAGCCGTATTCGGCGGTGGTCACGTGGCCGACCTGCTCGCCGTCCACGCGCACCGCCGCCTGCTCGGGGCCGAGGTAGCGGTCGGTGTCGATTTTAAGCTTCACGCCGCAGTAGCTGAAAATGCCTTCGGTGACCACGGTCACCATGTCCACGCCTTCGACCTTGGAGGATACGATGAAGGGTGCGGGCTTGTAGTCGGGGTAGGTGGTGGTGGCGCCGACGCCGGTCACGAATACCGGCGCATCGGGCAGGATGCTGCCGTCCCAGTCCTTCGCCAGGAAGGGCACCAGTTTGGCATCGGCTTTCTGCGTGATCACCAGCGGATCGACCCGGGTGAGCTTGCCCTCGGCGTTGGTATAACGGTCGCAGGCGCCGAAGTCGTTCGGTTTTACCAGGCACAGCACCGGGCAGGCATCGCAGCGTATGCCTTTAGCAGTTCTCTCCTTCGGACTGTCGACGACTTCGCCCTGGTAGGTATCTTCGCGCATCATTCAGTCTCCGCCTGTTTGAGCGCCGCGCGCAGCCGGTGCGGCAGCACCGGCACCTGCCGCATGCGCACGCCGGTGGCGTGGTGGATCGCGCCCAGTATCGCCGGCGCGGTCGGGATCAGTCCCGGCTCGCCCACACCTTTCGCGCCGGAAGGGCCGAGGGGTTCTGCATCCTCGATCAGGATGCACTTCATGTCAGGTATGTCGCCTATCGTGGGGATCAGGTAATCGTGCAAGTTCTCGGTCCTGCCCGGTAGATACTCTTCCATCAACGCCAAGCCCAGGCCCTGGATGGTGCCGCCCTGGATCTGCCCTTCGACCTGGGTCGGGTTGATGGCCTTGCCTACATCGTGCGCGGCGACAATGTCGATCACCTTGACCGTGCCGAGGTCGCAGTCGACTTCGACCACCGCCATCTGCGCCGCGAATGCATAGGTGGCATAGGGCACACCCTGGCCGTCGGCATCCTGCGGGCTGGTGGGCGGATCGAATGTGCCCTCGCCGCGCAGCACGTCGGTCCCATGGCGTGCCGGCAACCAGGAGAGATCGTAGCGGTGCTCGCCATTCACGTCCCGCGCCTTGATCACGCTGCCTTCCAGGCTCAGCGCCGCGTCGGAGGAAGCCTCCAGCAATTCAAGCAACCTGCGGCGTAAATCGCGCCCGGCGAGTTCGGTCGCTTTGCCCGAGACAAAAGTCTGGCGCGAAGCCGAGGTCTTGCCCGCGTCGGCGGTGAGGTCGGTGTCGCCCATGACGATCCTGAACTGTCCCATCGGCAGGCCCAGCGCGTCGGCGGCAATCTGGGTGAGGATGGTGTTCGAGCCTTGGCCGATGTCGACCGCGCCGTTGTACAGCGTCAGTTCGCCGCAGGCCGAAAGGCCGATGCGCATGGTCGAGGGATTGGAGAGGGAAGTGTTGCCTATGCCGTACCACATGCAGCCTATGCCCGCGCCGCGTCGCTGCCTGCCCGAGGTCTGGTTGTACGCGGCGCAGGCTGCGAGCGCCTCATCCCAATGCGGTTTCAAGGCATCGAGGCATTGCGGCAGGCCGGCGGAATGTTGCAATACCTGCCCGGTGGCCGTGGCATCGCCCGCCTTGAGCGCATTCAGGCGACGAAACGCCAGCCGGTCCATACCGAGTTTGTGCGCGAGTTCGTCCATCATCGCTTCGTGCGCGATCGCGCCCTGCGGCACGCCGAAGCCGCGGAAAGCGCCGGAGGGATGGCAGTGGGTGAAATAGGCGCGGCCGCGCGCCGTGACGTGCGGCACGAAGTAGGGGCCGCTCGCATGGATGGGCACGCGCGTGGCCACAGTCGGGCCCCAGCTCGCGTAAGCGCCGGTGTCGAAATCGGCCTGGGTCTCGATCGCGATCAGCTTGCCGCTTGCGTCGCAGCCGGATTTGATGCGGATGAGCGCGGGATGGCGCTTGGTGCTCGAGGCCATGCTCTCCGGCCGGCTATAGACGCAGGCCACCGGCCTATCGAGCAGCCACGCCGCCATGCCGATCAGCGGCTGCACCGACATATCGAGCTTGCCACCGAAACCGCCGCCGCAGGCGCTGGGCACGATGTGGATCTGCTCGCGTGCCAGCTTCATCACCAGCGCCATTTCGTCGCGGTCCATATAAGGCGTCTGCGTGCTGACGTGAATTTCCAGGCGCTCGCCCACGCGCCGCGCCCAGCCTGCTTCGGGCTCGATATAGGCGTGCTCGACGAATCCGGTCTCGAACTCCGCTTCGGCGATGGCGGCGCAGTTCGCGAAGGCCGAGGCCGCGTCGCCTTTTTTCACGCCGCCGTCGAGCAGGATGTTGCCCGGTTTGTCTTCTTGCACCAGCGGCGCGCCCGCGGCTGCCGCCGCGGCTATGCCCATCACCGGCGGCAACGCCGTATAGCGGATCGGCAGTTCGGCATCGCTTACCGATTCGACTGCCGCGCGCGTGCCCACCAATGCGAGCACGGCCTCGCCGCGAAAGCGCACCAGGCCGTCGGCAAGCACCGGCTGGTCCTTGATATGCGGGTAGATGCCGAAACCGTTGCTGGGCACGTCGTGCGCGCTGAGCACACGTACGATGCCCGGATGCGCGGTGTCGAAAGCGGCGGGATCGTCCAGCTCGAAGCTTGCGTGATGGTGCGGCGAGCGCACCACACGCAGCCACAAAGCGTCGGCGGGGATGTCGTCGGCGCCGTAGCGTTCCTCGCCGGTAAGCTTGGCCACGCCGTCCACCTTGGGCGCGCGCGCGCCGACGGCGGCGCCGGCTGCGGGCAAGGGCTGGAGCTCAGCCTGTGCCGTGTCCAGCACCGCTTCGATAATCTTCTGGTAGCCGGTGCAACGGCACAACACGCCGCCCAACGCGTCTTTCACCTGGTCCGCGCTCGGCTGCCGATTTCGGGAAAGCAGATCGGCTGCCGCCATCAGCATGCCCGGCGTGCAGATGCCGCACTGCGCCGCGCCGTGTTTGTGAAAGGCGCGCTGCAGGCCGGACAATGTTGCTTTTCCGGCCAAGCCCTCCACCGTGGTCACCGCACGCCCGTCAACCTGGGCGACCGCGGTGAGGCAGGAGCACAATTGCCTGCCATCGACCAAAACAGTGCACGCCCCGCAGTCGCCGGCGTTGCAGCCGATCTTGGTGCCGGTCAAGCCGAAATCGTCGCGCAGCACGTCGGCGAGTCTTTTCGCCGGGCTGCCCGAATATTCGCGCGCCTGGCCGTTGACGACGAAGCGTATCGTACTAGCGTCGAACTCCGATCGTGGCCGGTTCATGCGCGTGCCCCCAACCGGCTCAACACCCGCCGCACCAGGGTAAGGCCCGCATCCAGCCTGTATTCCCGGCTGGCGCGCACATCATCGATGGGCGCCAGCGGCGCCAGATGCTCAGGCCCTGCGTGTTCTCCCAGGCTCGCGTCGCAAGCTTGGCCAATGAGCGCGGCTTCGAGCAGCGGCAGCCGTAGTGCCACGGCGGAAGCCGCGCCGACCGCTACCCTTGCGGCCCTCACGCGCGCGGCGTCGATCTCCAGCGTGGCCGCGACCATGACGATGGAAACGACGAGGTATTTGCGCGCGCCGAGCTTGGCGAAGTGACTGCGCGCCGCATGCGCAGGCTTGGGAATTAGGATCGCAGTCAGAAGCTGGTCCTGGCGCAACAATGTCCTGCGGCTGCCGCGGACGAAATCGGCGAGCGCTATGCTGGCGCTGCCGGCGATGTCCGCGATTTCGACGCGCGCATCGAGTGCGAGCAGCGGCGGTACGCCGTCGGCGGCGGGCGAGGCGTTGCAAAGATTGCCGGCGACAGTGCCGGCATTCTGGATCTGCACGCCGCCGATTTCGCGCGCGGCGAGCTTGAGGCCGTCGAACAGCGGCGGCAGCCCGGCTGCGATGATGTCGCTCCATGTAGTGGTGGCGCCGATGCGCCAGTGGCTGCCCTCGTCGCGTATGCCGCGCAGGCTGGCGATGGCGCTGATGTCGAGGATGTCGTCCGCAAGCGGTTTGCCCACCTTGGATGGATAGTAATCCGTGCCGCCCGCCAGGACGGTCAGCCTGGCATTTGCGAGCGCCGCCATGGCTTCGCCCAGGCTGGCTGGGCGCAGGTACGTGGACACGGGAAGACTCCGGTTGATTTCGAGTCTAATCTATCACAAGGGGCAGGACTTGCTCAGCTTGCCGGAAGACGGCCGCATGACAGGACATCATCGTAGTGCGCTATCAGTCGGGCGACCAGTCCGACAGTAGGATAATTCGCCCTTCGCCGCGGGCCTTGTCGTAGTAGCGCCGGTCGGCGGTGATGAGGTTGGCGCCCGGGACGTGCAGAGCCACGGCGTGATAAAGGGTGTCGAACAGGTGATGCTGGTGACGAATGGAGATCTCGAGCGCCGTGGCATAGGTCTCCGGAGTTTCGACAGTGCTGTACTCGACGTTCAACAGATCCAGCAGGTCATCTTCGGCATCATCCGGCTTTGCGCGTGCAAGCACCGCCGCGACCTCGGCGATAAAATGGGCCGGCTGAACCAATTGGACGCTCTCATGGTCGACGCCGGCCAAGAGAGCCAATGCACGGTCGCTATCGGACTCGCTGTCACCGACATGCAGGAACCATTTCAGCGCAACGCTGGCATCCGCCACCAGAATCACGGGCGTCCTTCTTCTCGCGCCGCGCGAAGGTCCTCCTCCGTCATTGAGGGCGCTTTCTTGTGTCGATCAAGAATTCGCGCAATGGCCCGATGATGGCGTTGTTTGCGCTCGGCCCGTTCTACCGCTTCGCGCATTAGGCCGGCGATGATTGCACTCTTGTTCTGCCCCTGAAAGGTCTCGTTGAAAGCTTGTTTCACGTCCTCGGGAACGCTGAAATTGACGGTGCTCATAAGGCGGAACCTCTGTAATTGTTGAAGTTTTCAACAATGTAATTGTGATGGACGAGGCGGGGGGTGTCAATAGCGCATGTGCCGCGCATATGCCACCCGCCAGCGCATGTTTGCTGTTCGCATTTCCGATAGAATCGCCCGGTGACCAGTGCGGCTTGATGCCAGGGAGTCCATGACCATGACCAGTGCTGCTATCGCCGCTACGACAACCGGCCTGCCGCGCTGGGCATGGCTGCCTGCTCCGGGCACGGTCGGATATCACGCGCTCCTGCTCGGTCTCGGCGTTTTCGTGCTCGGGCCGCTGGGTGGAATTGCCGCCGCCTACATGAACTTCTCCCTCGGGTTTTTCGTGGGAGGGCAGGTTCTCGCGGGCATCCTCGGTTCGACGGTGACGCTAGGCTATGGCGCCGAGGGCAAGCACGGCGCGAATTTCATTCAGACCTCGGCGGCCTCGGTGGCGGGCATGAGTGCCATGGGCGTGCTGATCCAGGCGATGGTGTGGATGGGCCTGCCGCAGCCGCCGGCATGGCAGCTGGTACTGTACATGCTTTGCATCGGCATGTTCGGCGCAGGCGTCGGCATGCTATATACGCCGATCCTCGTCGATCGCATGCAGCTCGCCTATCCATCGGGTCTTGCCGTGGCGAACATCCTGCGCGCCCTGACCGATCCGGT
>Ga0315281_10008943_pt1 | contig 13950 bp, 7 predicted proteins | sample YL17G07_0_MG_FD_204540 | JGI IMG/M metagenome (GOLD analysis project Ga0315281, IMG submission 204540) | Sediment microbial communities from Yellowstone Lake, YNP, Wyoming, USA - YL17G07_0 | ecosystem: Environmental > Aquatic > Freshwater > Lake > Sediment | place: USA: Wyoming | collected...
GTAGGCGAACTCGCCTACATCCGGGTCACTGGGCAGTAACTCCGACAGTCGTGCCGCGTGCCCCAGGATTTGGTTAAACGTTGTGCCTGTGGCCCAGGGGCTGTGCCGTAGTAGTTCAGCGTATTGGGCCACGGTGACATCTAATTGATACCGGGCTGAGGCATTTTCAAAGACGGGCGTCACGTCCCACGTATTAAAGTTGCCGTTGATTTCCGTCACCTGATGCGATTGCGGGTCTTCCCAGCGCATTTGCACGGTGGCCACGCGACCCTGTGCGCCGGGCTTGAACTGCACGGCGTATAGGGCGGTTGCGGTGTGGCCCGCGCCGATCTCGCCTGCATCCACCGTGTTGTTGCGGAAGTCCTGGTCGGCCACTGCGCGGTTCTCATAACCGATGAGGCGGTAACGAGCGACCACGTCCGGGTTGAAGTCCACTTGCACTTTGGCGTTGAGCGCAATCACTTGCAGAGTCGAGACCAGGTCCTCGACGAAAAGCTTTTGCGCTTCGTCTATGTCGTCCACGTAAGCGTAGTTGCCGTCGCCCTTGTCGGCTAACTGCTCCATCAGCGTGTCGTTGAAATTCCCCAGGCCAAAGCCAACCGTAGTGAGCGCGATGCCCTGCTCGGCGTAACCGCGAATGGATTCGAGAATCGCGTCGGGGCCGGTGTTGCCCACGTTGGCGACGCCGTCTGAGCAGAGGACGACGCGGTTGATCGCCTCCGGGCGGAAGGCTCGCCACGCCATTTGATAGCCGAGGCGCAATCCGGCTTCGGCGTTGGTTGCGCCCTCGGGCTGGAGCGAGTAAATGGCGTTGAGGATGGTGGCCTGGTCTTCGCCGCTGGTGGGGTTGAGTACCACGCGGGCGTCGGTCCCATAGACCACGATGCCCACCGAGTCATCCGGGCGCAGGCGGTCCACCAACAACTGCAGGGATTGCTTCACCAGTTCCAACCTGTTCTCCATCGCCATTGAGCCGGACACGTCAATCACGAAAACGAGCGAGGCCGGCTTGCGTGCAATCTCCGAAACCTCGTAGCCTTGAACGCCGAAGCGCAAGATGTACGAGCCATCGGTGTGAAAGGGCGACGGCGCGCCGTCGGCGTAGATGCCAAAGGCGACATTCGAGGGGATGGCGTAGTCCTGTTTGAAGTAGTTGACGTACTCCTCCACCCGCACCGATTCGGCTGGGGGCAGATGGCCTTCGTTAATGTAACGACGCATGACGCTGTAGGATGCCGTATCCACGTCGAGGGCGAAGGTGGACAGGTGATCTTCGTAGGTATCCACGAAAGGATTGACGCCATAGGTCTGGAAAAAATTATCGGGCGGCAGGGTGGGAACAGGCGTGGGATAGAAGCCCAGCGGTGCGGGCGTGGCCGTAGGCGGGTAATACAGCACCGGTGGCTGGGTGGCATAGGCCACCTGGGTAGCGGCTGGGGCCCCTATTGGCTGGGTGGCTAACGGCGCCTGCGTTGGGTAAACCAGATTGCTCTGTGGGGTTCCGGCCACAACTTGGGTGGAATAAGCCACTTGGGTAGGCGCGGCAGCGCCACAGGCCGACAACACCCCGGCAAATACGATGGATACGATAAGCAGATGTTTGGCGTTCATAGTGATTCTCCTCGCTACAGATTGCCTAAACCTGCTCATAGGGTAGCCGGAACGGGTGCCAGCACCTTGATAAAGTGTTGATAAAGTCCTGATAAAAAAACGCCACCCAGCGACCGCCCATAACCACCATGTTTCCCCCGCCGCGCGTAGCAGGAAATAGACGCCTGCCAAGACAGGCAAGCCGATAAGAGCAGTCAGGAGCAAGTTGAGCAATTGGTCTTTCGCCCCGCCGCCAAGCGTCTGTGTGGATTAGTCGTAACGATGCGGGAGGATGAAGCCGGAGTAGTAGGCGAGTAGCAGTTCGAGAATTTCGTAGATGATAAAATCCAGATAACTGTCCGGTTGTAGAGCGATGAAGCGCAGGCTTTCAAGCGCCAAACTATCGGCGACGCGCTCGGGTAGCGGCTTGGCTCATTCTTGCTCAATCCGTTGACGCTGGGCATCGCGCTCGTCCAGCACGAAGCGGCGCAGGCGGAGGATGAATTGGGCGAGGGTCGAGCATCGTTTCAACCAAGTTTCATTCCGCCCTGTTAGCCCCCCGGTGTCTAACGGTTTGACGCTTCTGGCACACATGGTTGATTTTTCGTTCAACCCAAGTCGCTAATTCACCCCAGAGCGAATTATCCGGCGCGACCTCGCACGTCATGGCTACAATCTGTTGGAATGAAACCGCCTTGAAGCTGATGATCTCCGAGCGGATGTGTCCTAACAATCGTAGCCACTCTGGCGACTTAATATGACTCGCGACGGGCAAGGTTGGGCCATCGGCATAAACCAACACAAACGCGGGTTGCTTGCCTTGTTTGCGCGCGACTTCGTGGCAGACGGTGAGATTGCGCATCCACTGAAACCACGGCCCGGCAAAGGGACACGGGTAATAATCCGCATCGGCTAAGAAATCCGTCACCTGTGGTATCACTTCCCAATACCGGATTCCCTTGGCCGTCAACGCACACCGCGCCGTCAGGCCATTTGCCCGGTTGGTCTGCATCGCATAATGGCCATCGCATTGGACAATCCCCTTATGCCCGCCCCGCGCAATCGGCTTAGGCTGCGAACACTTGCCGCCGTTTGGCTCAGTAAACTTGCATTCGCAGAAAATAACAACGTGCGGGCTAGAGAGCAGGACATCCGCCTCGGTGAGGGCCGTTTCGCGGAGGTGGTTGTGAACATCGTCCTTCCATTCCAACTGCACCGCCCACGGGCCACCGCTCGGAAGTCCCAACCGCATCGCGAGCGCGTCCAGCACTATATCTCGGTGAATTTCTTCATTTTTTCTTCTCCGTATTCTTGGTGTGTTCTCTGCCTAAATATTGAGCATAGTTTTCTAAAGTCTCTTCATCTTTGCCCTAGTAAGGGTGATAATGCTTTAGCCAATCTTGAAGACCACGTAATGATTCTCGGTTGAGTGTAAGAAAATTGGTTTGCCTGATTTTCTTACGGATTATCATGTCTCCTTTTGTTTAAATGTCGACGTATCTATAAGTAACTCTCGCGGTAGAATTGTTTTTGGTGGTTATGCCGTTTTGGCTTTTTGGTCAAATAATTGAATGGGTTTCATTTTTTTTACATTTAGCGGTGTCGTCAGTGCGTTTCAACGCACTTCCCCGTTTCAGCCGCGAAATTCATTTCGCGGACTGGCAGGCGTGAGCAGTTACAGGAGTAACAACAGATGAACGACATCAATCCTCGCATACAACAGCACGCCGACATCCGGCGGGCGGTGCGCGACGTGTGCCGCCCGTTTGACAGCGCGTACTGGCAGAAGGTCGAGGAATCGTCGGGATACCCGGAAGCGTTTGTGCAGGCGCTGACTCAAGCGGGGTGGCTGGCGGCGTTGATCCCGGAAGAGTATGGCGGCGCCGGCTCCAGCCTGACTGAAGCCTCAGTCATCCTCGAAGAGATCAATCGCTCCGGCGCGAACTCCGGCGCCTGTCACGCGCAGATGTATATCATGGGCACGGTGTTGCGGCACGGCTCACCCGAACAGAAACGCGCCTACCTGCCGCTGATTGCGTCGGGCCAACTCCGCCTGCAGTCATTTGCGGTCACCGAGCCATCCACCGGCACCGACACCACCAAAACCAAGACCGTGGCCGAGAAGCGCGGCAACCGATACCTCGTTAACGGGCAGAAGGTGTGGATCTCGCGGGTGCAGCATTCGGACTTGATGTTGCTGCTGGCGCGGACGACCCCGCTGGCGCAGGTGAAGAAGAAGACCGAGGGGCTGTCGGTGTTCCTCGTTGATTTGCGCGAGAGCGCCGGGAAGGGATTGACCGTGCGGCCCATCCGCAACATGGTGAACCACGAGACGAATGAATTGTTCTTCGACAATTTTGAAATGCCCGCCGAGGCCTTGATTGGCGAAGAGGGCCAGGGTTTCAAGTACCTCCTCGACGGCCTGAACGCCGAGCGCATTCTCATTGCGGCGGAGTGCATCGGCGACGGCTACTGGTTCATTGACAAGGCGCGGCGTTACGCCAACGAGCGCATCGTGTTCGACCGTCCCATTGGGCAGAACCAGGGCGTGCAGTTTCCGATGGCGCAGGCCTACGCCAACGTGCGCGCGGCGGATTTGATGCGTTACGAGGCGGCCCAGCTTTTCGACGCGAAACAGCCCTGCGGCGCGGAGGCCAATCTGGCGAAGTTGTTGGCGGCGGACGCTTCGTGGCAGGCGGCTAATGTGTGCTTGCAAACGCACGGCGGATACGGGTTTGCTACGGAATACGATGTGGAACGCAAGTTCCGCGAGACGCGGTTGTATCAGGTCGCGCCCATTTCTACTAATCTTATCCTGTCGTACCTGAGCGAGCACGTGCTGGGCTTGCCGCGCTCCTTCTAAAGGAAGGTCTCACGTGACACAATCCAATGGACGTTGCTACGAGGACTTTGAAGTGGGGATGGTGATGCGCCACGCGTTGGGACGCACCATCAACAGCACCGACAATACGTGGTTCACCTTGCTGACCAACAACAGCAACCCGATCCACTTCGATCGCCATTACGCGGCGCAGACCGAGTTCGGACAACCGTTGGTGAACTCTACACTGACACTGGCGATTGTGGTGGGGTTGTCAGTCGCTGACGTGTCGCAAAACGCAGTCAATCTCGGCTGGCAGGACATCGCCCTGCCAGCGCCCGTATTCGAAGGCGACACGCTGTACGCTCAGACTGAAGTCTTGAGCACCCGCGAATCCAAGTCGCGCCCGCACATGGGCCTCGTGGAGATCAAGACCACCGGTTTCAAACAGGATGGCACGGTGGTGATGACGTTCCGGCGCACGATCCTGGTTTACAAGCGCGGGCACGCGCCCCAGCACCCGCCCCCCGCCCTCAAAGGACAGTGAACTGCCGCGCGGGTTGCCGCCGCGCTACCGGGTGCGGAAAGAGCGTTGGAGGCGTGAGCGGGATGACCCCCGACGAGTTTGGCATTACGCATTTTCCAGCGGCGCGCGGCACGCACGAGCGAGGCATTCCCGAGGCATCATTGTCAGGCGCGGGACTGGTCAGATAAGGCCGACCATTCACTCATCACTCTCCGATTCGCCGGGACCTTCTGCAACATTCCCTCGCGAAGAGCCGGGTCGCTAATGGCGTTGGCGCGTTGGACCAGGAGAGCGTGGGCATTTTCCAATGCCTGCCGGGCCTCGGCCTGAGCCTGGCTGGCTTGATAAACATCGTAGCAAGTGAGATAAACACCGATAGGGAACTCAATGCCCTCAACCCCGGTGCTTGTCATATAAGCTAGGCACGTGTCGGCGTGTTGACGGGCGTCCGCCAGGCCTCCTTGAACCAGGGCCACCCGTGCCAAACCTGCCGTGTCTTCAATCGCCGCCGCGGTGGCTTTGAGTTCGTGGCGGATGGCCAGGGCCGCTTGATAGGCAGTCGCGGCGGCGGCCCAATCTTTTTCGTGTTCGGAAAGAGTGCCTTGATAACTGAGGGCGTAGGCTTCGGCGTCGCGGTTGCCGGTTTCGCGGGCATAAGCCAGGGCTTGGGCGTAACACTGGCGCGCGGCGGTCAAATCATTTTGCAAACGCGCCAGGCCCAGGTTGAGATAGGTGTACGTCGCATAACTCCGATTACCAATTGCTTCCTGAATGACAAGGGCCTGCTCAAAATATTGTTGAGCCTGGCGATCGTCGCCGATATCGCGCCACACCATGCCCAGCATATTGTGACACTCAGCCTCACGCAGTCGCGCGCCCATGGTGTGATGCAAACGCAGAGCTTGTTGGAGGTAACGCTGGGCGGTCGCGTAGTCCCCCTGCATGAGATGGCCCAGCCCCAGCACATTCAGACTCAAAGCTTCGCTGGCCCGATCGCCAATCGCCCGCGCAATTTGCGCGGCTTGTTGCCGATACGCTCTGGCCGCCTCGACTTCTCCCAATTCGGCGCAAATTAAGCCCAGGTTGTTCAGACTGGTGGCTTCGCTGGCGCGATCGCCGAGGCTCTGGCGGAGGCGCAAAGCTTCCAGCGCGTAATCGCGCGCGGCGAGCTTGTCCCCCAAATAACGGCTAATGTTGCTCAAGCGGCTGAGGTTGTTAGCCTCGCCACGTTGATATTGGATTTGGCGATAGAGCACCAGGGACTGCTGGAAGTAATCTTTGGCCTCGCGATAAGCACCCTGATGTTCCAGCACTTGCCCCCACAAAGTCAGACTACGCGCTTCGGCGGCTGGGTCGCGGGCCTGTTGCGCCAAAGCCCGGGCGCGCTGGAGCGTCTCCAAAGCCGCCGGATAGTCGCTCATGTTGCGATAGTAGTCGGCCTGCGCGTTGGCCAGCTGGGCTTGCCGCTTGAAGTCGTCATGTTCTGCGGCCAATGTCTGCAGTTGGGCGAGATCAGCCTGTTGCGCTTGCCGGTCTCCAACGCGATCGTGCAATTCCATGCGGAGCCACAACAGGTCGTAGCGTTGAGCCGGATCTTGAGCCAACTGCAAGGCTCGCTCCAAAAAACTGAGGGCTTCGTTGTTGGCGTAACTCGCGGCCAATTCCTGGCTGGCCCGGGTGGCATAGTGCAATTCACGCTCGGCGTTGTGAGCCTGCCGCCAGTGATAAGCCAGCAGGGCAGAGAGAGTCGTCTGGTCGTCCTCGGTGTGATCTTCGTACCAGCGCGCTACGCGCTCGTGCAGCTCGCGGGCTTGCGTTTGCAGAAGCGTGCTGTAGGTCACTTCCTGAGTGACGGCTTGTCTGAAGGCATGGCTTCGAAACAGTGTCGGGGGAGTGAGCGTCTCGACGAGTTCATGCTGGGTCAGGTATTCCAGCGAGGCGTGAATTTGCAATTCGTTCACCGGCGGCGGGTGAATGTCCCGCAAAGTGGTGTGACCAAACGTCCGCCCGATGACCGAGGCGATCTTGAGCGTGAATTGGTCTCCGGCGGGCAGGCGGTCAATGCGGCTCAACACCAGGCCCTGCAAGGTGTCGGGCACTTGCAGTTCGCTGAGATAACCGGCGAGGACGCACTCCCCCTCTTCAATGCGAATGATGCCGCGTTCCCGCAGACTCAGCGCCAGTTCTTCAGCGATGAAAGGATTGCCGGAGGCTCTCTGCTCGATCAGGTGGGCGACCTCAGCCGGCAAATCGTCCACCCCTAACCGGGCCGCCGCCAGCGCCGTTAATTCCGCCGGGGCGAGCGGGCCTAAACTTACTCGCACGCATTGAGGCAACTCGCGCAGAGTCAGATAAGGATGATCGGCGGGGAGGTCCGGCAGAGGGGGGAGGGTGAGCATCAGTAATACGGGCCGATCACTCAGACTGCGCGCGGCTTGGAGGGTCAATTGCCAGGACAGCGAGTCTTGCCATTGGGCATCTTCGAATAGCAACACCAGCGGGCGCTCGTTGGCCCAGAGGGTCAGCAAGTCCACCAGCAGGGCCGAGAGGCTGGCCTGTCTCAGTTTGGGTTCCAAATGAGCGATCAAATCCGTTTCCGGCAGGTCAAGATCAAGCAGGTCATTGAGCAGGGGCGCGCGGGGCAACAAGTCGGGCGCGATGTCCGCGAGGTGAGCGAGCACTATAGCCGGATAGGTAGAGGCGTCTGGCGCATTTTCCAGATCGAAATAACCGCGGAAGATTTCGCGCCAGATATTGTAAGCGCCTTGCTCCAGCGCATCGCCATTGCTGAAGAGGCCGGCCACCCCGTGTTCGCGCATCCGGTGGGTCAGTTCGGTGACCAGACGGCTTTTGCCCAGGCCCGCTTCGGCTTCGAGACAAACCACTTGCAACCGTCCGGCCAGACTCGCTTCCAAAGCGCGTTCGATTTGCGCCATTTCGGCGGCGCGCCCGACGAGCCCCCGGCCTTCGCGGCGAGGGGCGCGGCTAGTGTGGAGCGCGAGCGGTTGATAGACCCGGACCGCGGCGGCCTTGCCCTTGACCATTTGCGGCGGAAGCGCCTCCCAGTGGATGGCGTCTTGAGTGGCGTGGAAAGTCGCGTGATCGCCGCGCAGGCCGCCGCCGCTTTTCGCGGCCAATTGCATGAGCCGGGCCGCCAGATTAACGGCATCGCCCATCACCGTGTACTCGCGGCGGGTCTCGCTCCCGACCGGCCCGGCGAACACCTGCCCGGTGGTGAGGCCAATGGAGAGTTGCAGCTTTTGCTTGACGGCTGCTTGATGCAGGGCCAACGCACAGCGCACGGCGCGCAATGAATCGTCTTGATGAGACAGGGGTGGCGCGCCGAACAGCACGATGCCAATCGTGCCTTTGTCGTCCACCAGCAGTTTGTTTAAGATACCCTCGAACCGATAGACAATTCCCTGGCAAACGGCAATCCAGGCTTGGGCTTGCGCCAGCGCCTCGGGGGCTTCGTAATCCAGCCCGCTCACCCCTAAAAAGAGGACGCTCAAGTGGCGCAGTTCGGCCAACCAGTCCGCCTGACCGGCCTCGAGGCGGTAGCTGATTACTTGCGGCACTTGAGCGCGAAGGGCGGCGATGGCCTCGGTTGGCGCGTCGGGCCAGTGAAACGGCGCCAATGGATGTGGCGGCGCAAGTTCGGTGGGGAGCAAATTCTGCGCCTCGGGGCTAAGGACGATCTCCCCCCTTTGGGCGTGATGTTCGGCCTCGGCGACTTGCCGGAGCGGGTCTCCAGCGATGAGGTATGGCCAGCGCCCCTCCACGCCGCCCAGCGAGAGGCCGAAGACTTCGCCCGCGCCGATGGAAATCTTCATGCCCAACTCCACCGGGCCGACACTCGTGGCGAGCGTGGAGAATTCACCCATGGCGATTTGCATCTGCGTAGCGGCCTGCCAGGCCCGGCGCACATTGGCGGCCAGAGCGGCTTTCTCAACAGTTTCAGTGGCGGCCACCGGAAAGACCGTCAGCAATGCATCGCCGCTGAATTGCACCACTTCTCCCCCTTCGTTTTCGAGCAAACCGATCATGCGACTGAAGTAGCGATTGAGCAGTAAGGTGAGTTCTTCGGCGCCGTGCGGGCCATAGGCGACCAGCTTTTCGGTGAGGGCCGTAAAGCCGGAGACATCCATAAAAAGCACCGCCGCCGCCCCGCGCGTGAGCGTGGGCGCTTGCCAGGGGAGGCGCGTGGAGCGCATAGCCCGCGCGACCGCCGGGGGCAGGTAGCGAATCAGGGCTTGCAAAAGTTGTTCGTTGGCGATTATCTCGCTCATGTGTTTGGGGTCGAATAAACACCGGGTGTCTCAGCGACACCCGGCATCAAAATGTTGGGCTGGTGGCGGGTGTCGCTAGCGCCGAATGAGCGGCAAGAAGAGCGCGTTCACCGCTGGCAAGGCGCCGCTGGCTGGGCGCGCACCGGATTGGACACTGGCTGGCCCCCCGCTGATATCGCCGCTCACGTACACTCGCACAAAATCATCCCATTGCGTCGCGTTATTATAGGTCTGGTAATTATTCTTGTTGAGATAGGCGTTGGTCAGAGTGGGCTGTTGGCCGGTGTTCTGCCCATTCGGGAAGTAAACGGAGAGACCGTAGGCGTTGCTCAAATTATCCGTGCCGCTTGCGCCGTTGCGGCCCGTCACCTGCTGGCTGGCGATGACGAGCGACGACCCACCGCCGACCGGGCCAAGCTGGGTGAGCAGATTGCTCGCCGCCGTCTTGATTGAGGTGGTGGCGGAGGGGGAGGTTTGAAGCCGGGTGGCGAGGTCGCGCAGATCTACAAAGGCATCCTCCGCGCCGATCTGGCTGTCCACCGAGGAGTCGTAGAGCTGGACTTGACCGCGCACACCGTCAATCACACTGCGGCTGTAGGACAGGTCGTTGCTCATGGCGGTCGCCAACGCGGAGAGCGCCGTGTTCACCGGACTGACGCGCGCGAGATCGTAAGCCGCGCTCGAGACGAAGTAGCCGGACGCGATGGCGTCCACCGCTTGCTTGTAGGCAGAGACGATACCGATCGCTACATCCCGCGGCTGGGCGGTGCTGGTGAGCAGGGGCAGGAGGCGGGAATAGATATTGAGGACCCAGACTTCATTGGCGCTGGCGACGAGATAGTTGGCGAAAGAACTGGCGTCGTACACGGCTTCGAAGTTGCCCAGCAGACAGGCGTTGTAAAACAAGATGTCCACCTTGTTCGTGCTGAGGTTGGCGTTTTGGAGCGCTTGCCGGAGGCCGTCCGGGGTCATTTGAGCGGTCCGGCTCGTGGTTTCGTCGGCGGCCAGGCCCGTGATGCCGTGACCATGATCGGCAATGACGAGCATGGTGTGCGTTGCCGGGAAGTTGGTGGTGGCGGTGATGATGAAACTCGTCAGAGTCGCTGGGTTGGAGGTGTCCTGTTCGCCAAGTTGCTGGCAATTCTGGGTGCCATCGGGTTTAAGATGGCAAAGTTGCGTCCCGCTGTCGTCGTAGAAATCTGTCAGCGTGACGAGGTTGATATTCGGATAACTGGCCGCCAGTTGTTTGAGCGAGGCGAACTGGCCCTGTAAATTGTTGTTGGGGTTAGTATAACGCTCGGGATCACCCAGATTGTTGTCTCCCGCTATGTAGATCATCACCGTCCAGTCCTGGGTGGCACCGGTCGGCGGCGAACCGCTGGGTGGAGGCGGGTTGCTGGGAGGCGTGCTCAGGCTGGCAACAAAAGTCACAGCGCGGGCGGAGTATGAAAACCCGATGCCGCTTGAGCCTGACCCGACGGCCCAGAGATACCAGCCATAGCGCCGTCCGTAGCCAAAGGTAAAGCCGGTGATGCCTTGTAAATCAGAAGCATTGAGGGTGAAACTGATGTCATTGATCGCCTGAGTGGAACAAACCTCTTCCAGCGTTTGCATGTCGTAGATACACAAGTAATAGCTATCACCAGAAAGGCGGCTGTTCCAGTTAAATGTCACCGGGAAGGCGGCCTCGGCCTCGTGCGCCGGACTGACGAGGGTGACATCTTTGATGTCAAAATTGACGCCGGTCAGGTCGCTACTGCCTCCCAGACTGCTAATCGCTGACGTCGCCCATAGACTAACGGCATTGGCATTGGTTCCATCGTTGAGATACCACACGTTGTAGTATTCATTCGTGCCGGGAGAGACGAGGTTGGTGAACTCGTAGTTGCCCGTGCCGACTTCAGGGTAAGTTACATCAACAATGTCCAGCGTGCCGTCGGCCTCGGTGTAAGTGAGCAGGAGCGATGAGTCATCGGCCGGCGGAACGGCGGAGTTTTGGCTCACCTGCCCGCTGATGCGGCCCGTGGGCAGGATGGTGGGCGTGCAGAGTTTCATGGAAATGTCGTCAAAGGAGACGTCGAACGACGCCCCGGAGCCATCCATCTCGGTTTGGAATACCAGCGCGATCAGATTGCCGCGCATGGCATTAATGATGGCGCTACCTCCAGTAAAGGAGAAATCCACGTAGGTCGCTTGAGAATACCAACTGCCGGTGGTGGTGTATTGAGTGACCTCGGCATACGCCAAGAATGAGCCTAAGGTGCCATTCGCGTTGACGGGATAAAAGACGGCATAGACGTGGTCGCCGGAAGTCCGGTTGAGCATGGCGATTTTGAAATCCACTTGTAGACTGTTAATGCCGCTACTGGGGAAGACAAATTCCTGACCAAAACTGTCTGCATCGTACAACCCCCCTAAAGTATAGCCATCACTATCTTGAAGCACTCGGAGCGAGTTCGGCGGGGTGAAGTAGGCCGAGGTGTCAATGTAAACAGCGGGAACAAAGGAATACCAGCCATATCCCTCGAACAAGGAAGGATTGTAGACCCACGAATAACAGCGATCAACGGCTAAGGGGCTTTGAGGCGCGAGGGTGGGGGTGGGCGCAGAGGCCGGACGTGGCGCGCCCAAAGCAGTTCCCCGCGTCCCTGCCAGGCTTTTGAAAGGGAGATTTTGACCGTCGCTGGCGCTCACGGCCACGGGCTTGGCCAGAACCGGTTCTGGCTGTTTGAGGCTCACCCCGTTATAGGGTTTCGTGAGGGCTACCTGTGAGGCGGCTTGCAAAACCGGCTTGATTTGCATCGCCCGGTATTGATCCAACAAGGGCCGCGCATCTATGCTCGGAATCTGCATCGGCCCCCCGGCTTGCAAGCGCGGCGGCGGTTGTTTGGCAGAGGGAGAAGGCGTGGGAGGAAAGCCAACCTGTGTAGTGAGAGGCTGTAGCGCGGGAGAGAACGACAGAGCCACCATCAGTGGGACGAACCAGACTAAAACCGCCCGACGGAGCCATCTGGAGATGGTCCACTTGTGAAACAAGCGAGGCGAGGACATGAGACAAATCTCCCTTCCCGTATATTGTTTGCACAAAGAAGCGTGGCGACTTCTTCTCTAAGCTAATTGTTATGCCGAATAATAGTGTAGCACCAATCGAGTCGAGCGACAATTACAAGTCAGTTACAGGGTGCATTTCACGCTGGGGGCGAAAATAAGGCATACTCGGGCGGCATCTCATTCTGGAGGAGTGCCATGCCCCGCACGCGTGCCAAGTTGAAAGTCGAATTGGAAGCCGAAGCCGCCCGGTTGATCGAAGAAGCGTTGGCTTGGATAGCGGAGGCTCCACCCCGCAACTCATCGGCTCGTACCCGAAAGGCGCAGCCTCCGCGCCCACCTACGCCGCCCGGCGATTTGCTCGTCGTCTACGCCACGCGCCTCGAGCTCGAAGTCGCCGACACCAGCACCGCCGCGCGCCTCGCCAGCGACATCGCTTACAACTATGGCGGTTATCTCGTCAGTTCCCAATCGAATCTCAAATACACCACGCTCACCCTCGCCATACTGGCGGCTCAATTTGATGCCGCGCGCCGCTCGCTCCTCAGCCTCGGCACGCTCCGCGCCGAGCGCGTCTCTGGCGATTTGGTCGGCGCCGGCTCCGGCGCAACTGAGTGGAACATCTTCTCGAACATCACCATTGAACTTCACCCATCGGCGTATTCCTACGCGCCGCCGCCCGCCCCGCGTTACGGCTGGAGTCCCGCCCGCACCTTCGAGAAAGCTTTCGGCGTGTTCGCTTCCATCTTCCGCTTCCTCATAGATGCGGTCATCTGGCTCGCCGTTGTCGTCGGGCCGTTTGTGCTGATGGGGCTGGGCATGCGGGCGCTTCTGCGGCGGCAGAAGTCCCAGTAATTCTGAGTTTGGAGTCAGTGAGGCTGGTCATGGCGGCGCTATTTTTGCGCTATACTCACCCCAACGTTTGTCACGCTCGCATTCCAAAATTTTTCTGTCATGGGCGAATTCCCTGAACCCCCGGAAGTCATCGTCTACACCGACGGCGCGTGTGACCCCAACCCCGGGCCCGGCGGCTGGGCCGCCTGGCTCATGTTCGGCACGCATCGCAAGACCTTGAGCGGCAGTGAACCCGAGACGACCAACAACCGGATGGAATTGCAGGCCATCATTGCGGCGCTTGGCGCGCTTAAAAAGCCCTGCCGCGTAACGCTGCATACGGACTCCGAGTACGTCCATAAGGGCATCACCGAATATATCGCTCGCTGGAAAGCAAAAGGTTGGCGCACATCGGACAAGAAGTCCGTCGCCAATCGCGACTTGTGGGAGGCGCTGGATGAAGCCCTGCAGCGGCATCAAGTTGAATGGGTATGGGTCAAGGGCCACGCGGGCGAAGTATTCAACGAAGAAGTTGACCGCCTCGCTGTCAGCATGATTCCGCGTCCCGCCTTGCCACTTGATGACCGGGAAGCTCTGCATATCTTTACGGGCGTTTCCTGCCTCGGCCCCAGCGGCCCGGGTGGCTGGGCGGTGGTGGTGCGCGCCGGAGAGTCAGTGGAAGAGATCACTGGCCGTGAATCGCAAACCTCAGCCAACCGATTGCACCTGTTGGCGATCGTGCAAGGACTCGCCACCGCCACCGCCCCGGCGGGCGGAACCACGCACGTCTACACGCCCTCCGACTACGCGGCGCAAGGTGCCCAGCAGTGGATGGCAGCCTG
>Ga0315281_10008944_pt1 | contig 13949 bp, 11 predicted proteins | sample YL17G07_0_MG_FD_204540 | JGI IMG/M metagenome (GOLD analysis project Ga0315281, IMG submission 204540) | Sediment microbial communities from Yellowstone Lake, YNP, Wyoming, USA - YL17G07_0 | ecosystem: Environmental > Aquatic > Freshwater > Lake > Sediment | place: USA: Wyoming | collected...
GGCTGCCCTTTAATGTCAACTCTCTTTCCCAAAAGATTGCAGGAGAGGCGTTAAAAGACAGAAAGGAATTGCAGTCCCGGATTAAGTCAATCATTTCCGAAAGAGAAAGACTTTTTAATGAATTATTTGAGATAGAAGGAATAAAGCCCTATCCATCAGAGGCTAACTTTATCCTATTCAGGATTAAAAATCCAGATAGAATATATCAAGCGCTTCTAAAGAAAGGAGTGCTTATAAGGAATATGAAGGGTGTTGTGGATGGTTGTTTAAGAGTGACTGTTGGAACACCGGAGGAGAATAGAATTTTTATAAGGGATCTGAAAGATGCAGGAGCAATGTAAAAAGTTAACATATATTATAAAGTATTATTAGGGCATGAATTGATGGAGGCATAGATGAGAACAGCTAAGGTTGAAAGGAAGACAAGGGAGACCGATATAAAGCTCACTCTTAATCTTGACGGGAAGGGGTTATACTCGATAGATACCTCAATCCCATTCCTTGACCATATGCTGTCCCTTATGTGCAAACACGGTATTTTTGATATAAAACTAAAGGCTAAGGGAGATATAAATGTAGATTTTCACCATACAGTAGAGGACATTGGAATAGTTCTCGGCAAGGCGGTTAAACAGGCCCTTGGAGGCATGAAAGGGATTTCACGGTTTGGACAGGCAACGGTTCCAATGGATGAGGCCATTGCTTCAATAAGTCTTGATATAAGCGGAAGACCATATCTTGTTTATAAAGTTGGAATTCCTAAAAAAAATAAGATTAAGAATTTTGACATTGACCTTATCGAGGACTTTCTTCAGGCCTTTGCGAGCAACAGCGGTATAACACTTCATGTAGGATCTTCTTATGGCAGAAATACGCATCACATCATTGAGGCGGTATTCAAGGCACTGGGAAGAGCACTAAAAGAAGCTGTGTCTATTGATTCGAGGATGAGAGGAATACCAACCACAAAGGGAAAGTTATGAGTGGAAGCCCCGGGAAAAACCGCTCAAACCTTTATGCCAATTCTTCGGCACAAAGGCTTACGGAAATTATTAATCCCCCCGCTCCCCCCTTTAGAAAAGGGGGGTTGAAGGGGGATTTGAAAGTATTTTCAAGACAAATACTATATCCTGCCACTACAAAATCGAATATGAGTACATTAAGAGTTTTAATATGTCTTTAATTCCTTTTAAAGAGATAGAACATGTCCTCCTTGATATGGATGGTACTCTCCTTGACAGGTACTTCGATGATTATTTCTGGGAACACTTAGTTCCTGAAAGATATGCTGAGAAACATAAGATCACCTTTGGAAATGCGAGAGAACAACTCTTCAAAAGATACAAGGCTCATGAGGGGACTCTTAACTGGACAGATATTGATTTTTGGTCAAAGGAGCTCGACCTCGACATCCTTGCATTAAAAGAGCAGATAAGACACCTCATAGAAGTTCATACCCATGTTGAGGATTTCCTCAGAATGCTGAGGTCACGGAAAATCAAGACTTTTATCGTCACAAATGCTCACTACAAAGTACTTGATATGAAGCTGAAGAAGACTGACCTTGGCAGGTTTCTGACAGGTGCAATAACTTCCTTTGAGATTGGGTTCCCCAAAGAGAAGATTGACTTCTGGCGAATTGCAGAGCAGAGGCTCGGTTTTCAAAAAGAAAAGACGATGCTTGTAGATGATACACTTGAGATATTGAAAACAGCAAAAAAATACGGGATAAAATTTTTGATCTATAAGGCAAAATCGAATTCAAGGATTAAACCGCTGCCTTCTTCGGAATTTAAGACAATCCTTGATTTTGGTGAGCTCATGAGAGACGAAGGAGTTCGTTTGGCAATATCATGAGTTCTGTTGCTGGGAAAATTGTCCTTTACCTCAGAATGATAAAATTTCCTCATTCCATTTTTGCCCTTCCTTTTGCATTCACAGGTGCAGTTATTGCAGCAGAAGGAATCCCTTCCCTTAGGGAAATTGTATGGATAACAGTTGCAATGGTTGGAGCAAGATCAGGAGCCATGGGCATTAACAGGGTCATCGACAGGAAAATAGATCGGGAGAATCCCAGAACCAAGAACAGGGAGCTCCCAAAAGGTGAGATAAGACTATCCGAGGCAATATTATTTACAGGGGTATCCATAGCAATTTTTATATTTGCAGCGTATATGTTAAATCCTTTGTGTCTTAAGCTTTCTCCTATTGCCCTTGCAGTGCTATTTATTTATTCCTATACAAAAAGGTTTACCTGGACTACCCATTTTGTATTAGGATTGGCATTATCTGCTGCGCCTCTCGGCGCATGGATAGCTGTGAGAGGGACATTTGATACAGAGATTATCCCGATGGGGATTGCTGTCATTTTCTGGCTTGCAGGTTTCGACACACTCTATGCCCTTCAGGATATAGAGTTTGATAAATCCCATGGCCTTTATTCCATTCCTAAAAGGTTTGGCATAAAAAATGCTTTGTTACTGGCAAAGTTATTCCATCTGATGACATTCATTATGCTTTTAGCTACTGGTGTATTATTCAAGATGGGTATCTTTTATTGGCTTGGGATGATGATTGTTGCAGGGCTCTTTATATATGAACATTCCCTTGTAAGAGAGAGCGACCTTAACAAGCTTGATATAGCATTCTTCAACATGAATGGGTATATAAGCATAACGGTCTTTATTTTCACATTAATGGATTATATTTTTCTTTACGGGTCTTGATGAAGCATCAATTTATATCATGAAAAAGTCAACTGAAAGAATGAGTTCTAAGAAGTATTGGATTAATACCATATTGCCGATTATTGGCATAGGAATGGTCTTCCTTTATGACATGTGCGGAGATGCATGCTCATATCTGAGAGGCAGCATTTTTTCTATAGACCTGAAATATTTAGGGATACTTTACATGGGCCTGTTACTCCTTCTTAATCTCATGAAGAGAAGTACAATTTTCCTGCTTTTCCTTTCCTTTGGCCTGGGGGCTGAAATATACCTTATAGGATTTCAGATAAAGAATGAGGTTATCTGTTATTACTGTCTGACTTTTGGGGCTGTAATCCTAATCCTTTTTCTGTTAAACTTTGATATGTCTAAGAAATTCCTTATTGGTGCTTTTATGATACTTGGTTTTATCCTCTTCTCGATTTTATTGCAAGGTAATGTTGCTCCTCTGTATGCAGAAGAGATTCTTATTCCTTCTTTCGGAGAGGGAAAGACACAGGTGAGACTATATACCGATTATTTTTGCGGGCCATGTAGTACTTTGGAACCGAAATTAGAACCTTTAATTGTTAATTTAATAAAAAAGAAAATAATAAGCATCACTTTTATTGATACACCAGTCCATACTTATTCTCCTCTCTATGCAAGATATTTTCTCTATATTTTGAATGAGAAAAATGAGTTCAATCATGCTACCAAGGCAAGGGCTGTCCTCTTTGAAGCTGCGAAGAACAAAATGACAAAAAAGGAAGAGCTGGAAAATGTTTTAAAGAAACGAAATATAAAATTCAGGGCTCTAAATGAATCACCAACATTTAATATCATGAATAGTTATTTAAAAGAAGACAAGATCAGTGCAACACCAACCTGTGTTATATTCAATGGAGAAAAGAAAAATTATACAGGTTCCACTGATATAATAAAGGCCCTCGAAAATCTAAATGCGGCTCATAAATGAGTTGCTAAAGCTATTGACAATTTTAGTTTTTAGTATTAGAGTTAAGACCAGTTAGCAGCCGAAATCCATTAAGAAATGGATGCGGGGGAACCATCATCGGGGCGTATTCCATAATATGGATAGGGTACTTCCAAGCCCGAGCCCGACAGCTAACCTCGTAGGCATTTGGAAGGGCAACGGAAAAGGATTTTTACCGCTGCCTTGCCAGCGGTTTTTATTTTTCCTTCTTTGCCCTTAAAAATGGAATATGCTTAATATGAAGATTACCGCAAAGGGGATAATAAAATCCTTTGGCCTTGTCTTCGGGGATATTGGGACGAGCCCCATTTATACATTGACCGTTGTTTTCCTTCTTACAAAACCTACAGAACAAAACATTATTGGAGTCCTCTCCCTCATCTTTTGGACCCTCACTATACTTGTTACCATAGAATATGCATGGCTTGCCATGGGTCTGGGGCAGAAAGGAGAGGGAGGCACCATTGTTCTGAAGGAGTTACTCACCTCTTTTTTAAGGTCACGGAAAAAAACAGCTTTTGTTACGTTCCTTTCCTTCATCGGTATATCTCTTCTTGTCGGTGATGGCGTAATTACTCCTGCTATAAGCATACTAAGTGCTGTAGAAGGCACACTTCTTATCCCTGGATTAGAGAACACCCGTCAGACGACCCTTATTCTTATTGCAAGTATCATTGCAATAATTCTCTTTGTTATTCAGAGAAAAGGGACTGAAAAAGTTGCCGGGATGTTTGGACCCTTTACGCTCCTGTGGTTTTTTTCTCTGTCTCTTTCAGGCATTGTCTCAATACTCAATGAGCCCTTTGTGCTCAAGGCCGTAAACCCATATTATGCTTTTAAATTCCTTTTTGAAAATGGTATTGCAGGGTTTTTTATACTCTCTGAAGTTTTTCTATGTGCTACTGGTGGAGAAGCTCTCTATGCAGATATGGGACACCTGGGCAGAAAGCCCATTGTCAGGGCATGGTATATTGTATTTGTAGCCCTTGTTCTCAATTACTTCGGTCAAGGGGCCTTTCTCATCAGACATCCTGAAACAAAGACTGTGCTTTACGGAATGATATTCAACGAAGCACAGATTCTGTTTGTCCCTTTTCTCCTCCTCAGCATCATTGCTACTGTCATAGCCTCACAGGCGATGATTAGCGGAATGTTCTCTATCGTCTATCAGGGGATAACTACTCATATTATGCCAATATTCAAAGTTGATTATACTTCAGCGGAACTGAGGTCCCAGATATATATAGGCGCTGTGAACTGGTTTCTGCTTCTTGCTGTTTTATTCATTATGTTTGAATTCAAGGAATCACATCGCCTCGCTGCTGCTTATGGTCTTGCAGTTACAGGTACCATGACCCTTACCGGCATAATGATGACATGGATATTTTATTTAAGAAGGAAAATATCTCTGACCATTATCTCTTTATTTGTGACCCTTGTCGATATCATTTTTCTTTTATCAAACTCTTTCAAGATACCTCATGGTGGTTACTGGTCTCTCATCATTGCCGCTATTCCGTTTTTCATCATCATGATATATACCTCCGGACAAAAGAAACTGTACAGGTCACTTAAGCCCATTGATCTGGAAGTCTTCCTTGACAGGTACAGACTTATTTACAAGAGTATGAACAAGATTAAAGGAACCGCCCTCTTTTTCTTAAGAGAGAAAGAAAAAATCCCTCCCTATATTGTCCGTACAATGCTCATGAACAATATTCTCTATGAGGATAATATTCTTGTTTCAATTGTAAGAAGTGATGAGCCCTTCGGCGCTGCAGGACATTTCATGGATGAGCTTGCACCTGGTTTACGAACCTTTGAGATATATCAAGGATATATGGAGGTAATAGATGTTGAAGAAATATTGAGAGGGGCAGGGGTGGATGAAAAAGCCATATTCTATGGACTTGAAGATATCATTACAAGAAAACCTCAGTGGAGGATATTCTCGATTATTAAGAGATTAAGTCCATCCTTTGTGCAGTTTTATAAACTCCCTGCACATAAACTCCATGGAGTTATTTCAAGGGTCGAGATGTAGCAGAATCGGATAAGCGGCTGTGTTTAATTCCGTAAAGGAAATAAATAAATAACCCTACTATGAGCCATGCGCCAAATCGAATCCAGGTGATCTTGGGCAAAGAGAACATTAAACTAACACAGAAACCGATGCCTAAGAGTGGAATCAAAGGTACCAGGGGACAACGAAAGGGACGGTGAAGTTTGGGATGGATAATCCGCAGCGCTATGATACCTGCGCAAACAATTGTAAATGCAAATAGTGTTCCTATATTGCATAGTTCTGCAGCAGTTCCAATATCGATAAATCCAGCAAAACCTGCTACAACTGCTCCTGTAATGCACTGCGAGACGTAAGGGGTACGCAATCGGGGATGAACTTTTGAAATCCATGGCCATAGGAGTCCGTCGCGGGACATGGAAAAAAAGATTCTTGGCTGGCCCATGAGCATTACCAGGAGAACGCTGGTAATACCTGCGACTGCACCTGCAGAAACCAAAGCCGATCCCCACCGGAAACCGATATGATTCAAGGCAAGTGCAACAGGGGCTGGGTCATTTAATTTTCCATATGGAATTATTCCAGTAAGAATAGCGGAAGCAACAATATAAAAGACCGTACAGATACCCAAAGAAAGGATAATCCCTTTCGGCATATTCCGTTGGGGATCCTTTGTTTCCTCAGCAGCAGTTGATATTGCATCAAATCCTATATATGCAAAAAAGACAATGGCAGCACCTGTCATCACTCCTTTAAACCCAAAGGGCAAGAAAGGAATCCAGTTTGAAGGGTTTATGTTAAAAATCCCTATCAGGATGAAGACGAGCAGAGCTGCCAATTTTACAAAGACCATCAAGCTTGTGAAGCGGGCACTTTCCTTGATCCCTATGACCAGAATGGCGGTAAGGAACAGTACAATGACGATTGCGGGAAGATTTACTATTGCTCCCGGTGCTGTTCCCGGAGTCGCAGAACACCAGGCAGGCAGAGAAATTCCTATTGCTTTCATGATATTTACGAAATACCCCGACCACCCTATGGCAACCGCTATTGAGGATACGACATATTCCAGTATGAGATCCCAGCCAATTATCCAGGCGATTATCTCTCCAAGAGTTGCATATGCATAATTGTAAGCACTTCCTGCTACCGGAATTAAGGAGGCGAACTCCGCGTAGCACAGTGCTGCAAAAGCACAGGCGAAACCGGATATTACGAATGAGAGGACAATTCCAGGACCTGCAAAGCGCGCCGAAGCTACCCCTGTTAAGACAAAAATTCCAACGCCAATTATTGCTCCAATTCCCAGAATGGTAAGATCGAAAGCATTCAGTACCCGGCGCAAACGATGCTTCTCACTGTTAATGTCCTCTAAAATATGGTGAAGAAATTTACGGCGGAAAATTCTCCTTACCATAATGACACTTCCTGTTTAACTCTTCTTAAAATCATAAAGATTGATTAGGGTTTTCGAAAATTATACCATTTGAATGAGTAATTAGTTAAAAAATATATGCCTTCAATACATGTTGAGATGTGAGATATGTTTTTCCTTATGGTGAGGACCTTTCCTGCACTCTCCGTACGATAAATTTTCTCAGTTCTTCAGCGGAAAAGAGCAAGAATGCAAAAGGGATAAGGATTAACCATGTATTTAATGAAATAGGGTGGGTCGAAAATATTTTATTTCCAAAAGGGTGACAGACAATAAATAGCTGCAGGAGGATTTCGAATGCTATTCCTCCAAAGATCAATCTGTTTGTGAAAAAACCAAGGCTAAAGACGGATTCTTTAGAAGACCTGCACACAAAGACATTGGCAATCTGTGTGACGATAATTGCTGTAAGGCATGCTGTTGTTGCCTGTAGATAAAGGACATTGTTCGATGCAAGCATCTGTCCCCATTGCCAGCCACCAGTATTCAATACGTAGAAGAACCCAAAGAGCCCGGCTGCAGCTTCAATAGGTCCGAGAAACAAGTATGCTCTTGTAAGTAAAGGAAGAGTTAGAAGTCTCTCTTTCGGATTCCTTGGAGGCATTTTCATGATACCAGGAGAGGGTTTCTCTGCACCAAGTGCAAGGGCTGGAAGCATATCAGTTCCCAGATCAACGGCGAGTATCTGCATAATTGTAAGGGGAAGGGGTATCCTCAAAAGGACGTATGCAAGATAAGGAACTATTTCAGGGATATTGGAAGAAAAGATATAGCTTATGAACTTTCTGATATTGTCATAAATAGCCCTGCCTTCCTCAATGGCATTCACAATTGTGGCAAAATTATCATCAAGAAGTATCATGTCAGCCGCCTCTTTCGCAACATCTGTTCCCACTATACCCATAGCAATCCCTATGTCTGCTCTTTTCAGGGCAGGAGCGTCGTTGACCCCGTCACCTGTAACGGCAACTATTTCGCCTTCTTCCTTCAGTATATTTACAACCCTGAGCTTATGTTTTGGTGTCATCCTCGAGAAGATGATTTCATCTTTAGAAAAAACCATGCCGAGTTGTTCATCAGACATTTTTAAAAAATCACCGCCTTCTACTATTGCAGGTTCTCCCTTTACAAGACCTATTTCCCTTGCAATGGCAAGTGCTGTTCTTGAGCCATCACCTGTAATCATTATTATCCTTATCCCTGCCTCCCTGCATTTCTTTATTGCATCTGGTACTTCTGGCCTCGGGGGATCTTCAAGACCAATCAGGCCCAGAAAAATCATATCTTTTTCTGCATCGTCCATCCTCGTAATCTCTTCGTCAGTCTTTACTTCTTTATATGCAAATGCAAGGACCCTTAAGCCCTCATCCATCATCGAATGGAAGAGAGAGACTGCCTTATCTTTAAGCGTTTCATCGAAATTCAAGATTTTGTCTTTAATAATGCAATAGCTGCTGATACCGAACATACTTTCTGGTGCACCTTTTGTCATGACGTAAGTATTGCCATTTAAGAGATTTATTGTGCTCATCCGTTTTCTATCAGGATCAAAGGGAAATTCCTTTACCCTTTTACTTTCAATATGTCCTATGGACTTAATTGCTGCACTGTAAAGTGCAGTTTCCGTAGGTTCACCCTTTAAATCATCTTCGACTTCTTTTGTGTTGTTACATAGGAGAGCGACAGCAAGCAGGGAAGGTTTTTGGTTTTCTATTTTTTGTGCTTCGTCAATGTAGGACAATCTTCTTACAGCCATTTTGTTCTGGGTTAATGTGCCTGTTTTATCTGTGCAGATGACACTAACAGATCCAAGGGTCTCAACGGATGTCAGCGTTTTTATCAACGCATTTCTCTTTGCCATTCTCTGACTTCCTATAGCGAGTGAAAGGGTAACAGTTGGAAGCAATCCCTCCGGAACATTAGCAACGATTATCCCTACTGCAAAAAGGAAGTTTTCCCAGAATGTTCTGCCGATGAAATGTCCTGCTGCAAAGAATACGATACCCATGATGGTGGCTATAGCTGCAATAATTCTCGTTATCTTTATTATTTCTTTCTGAAGAGGGCTGAGGCCTGAGGTAACTGTACCTGTAAGGTGAGCAATCCTTCCAAACTCTGTCCTCATACCTGTTGCAAAGACAATCCCTTTTCCTGAACCACTGACAACAGTTGTTCCAGCAAAGGAGATGTTCCTGCTTTGAATTGGCTCTCCATCGCGAGGCTCGTGATCTAAAGGCACTGGTTCTGATTCTCCTGTCAGAGGTGCATTATTTACCATGAGGTATGTTGTTTCGATGAGTCTTGAATCTGCTGGAACCTTATCTCCTTCGGACAGGATTATTAAATCACCTGGTACTATTTCTCTTGCAGGTATCTCCTTTTCTTTTCCCTCTCTTATCACCTTTACATAAAAAGGCAGAAGGAGTTTCAATTTCTCTACTGCTTTCTCAGCTCTGTATTCCTGAATAAATGTAAAAATGGCATTAATAAATATCACACCTACAATTGCTAATCCGAGAGTTAGCATACCCTGCCCGGGGCGCAGAGATTCTGATAGAATGGCAAGCCCTGCTCCTATCCAGAGGAGGATGGCGAGAAAGTGAGTGAATTGTTTAAGGAATTTTATGAATAAAGATGTTTTTTCAACTTCTTTAAGCTCATTTGAACCGAACTCAATAAATCGTTTTTTAGCTTCTTCTTCGGTAAGGCCAGTTTCTGATGTTACGAGAGTTCGGAAGACTTCTTCTTTCGTGAGATTGTTAATCTTCATGTCTTGGCTTGAGTATTATGAGGTCGCAGGGTGTCTCTCTGAGAACATCCTCCACAGGGTTGCCTTTCAGAAAAGAACTCAGAAGACTTCTCTCACTGGCACCCATTATTATGAGGTCATGTCTTTTTGAAGCAGCCTCTACCGTTATACTCCTTGCTATAGAACCCGGTAAGAGACTGCCTTCGAAGGCAATTTCATATTTTCTGAGATATTCCATAAAATCTGAAATATCTTTAGGTAGTCTTTTTTTCCATTCAACAGGGGTAAGATGTATCTCACCATGGAAAAAACTTGTTATTGGTTTTGCTGCATGGAGGACAAAAACCTTTGAACCAAAACCCTCTGCCATCTTTGCAGTAAAATAAGCCCTTTCTCTCGCATGGTTAATTTTTGCCTTCAGAGGAACAAGGATATTTTTTGGACGCACCCTTCCAGCATGCACAACCCTCACAAGCGCTACAGAACAGGGAAGATGTAAAGATAAACTTCTTGCAATAGTACCAGTATAAAATCTCTTTTCGATATCCTCTCTTCTTGTAGACGCAAAAACGATGTTTATTCCTTCATTCCTAACTATCTTGCCGATTACTCTTACAGGTTCTCCTGTCTCTGTGATGCTCTCTACCTGTATATCCATATCTTTTGCTTTAATGAAAAGTCTTTTTATAGCATCCTCAGCTCTGTCAAGGCTTGAACGGGGCGTATCCTTCTCCTCAATGAAACAAAGAAATAATTTTGCTTCACATGCTTTTGCAAGATTCAGCGCATATCGCGCAGAGATTTCGGAATTCAGGTGTTCATTAATAGCTGCAAGTATTTTTGTATACATTTTAAACTCCGACTTATTCTAACTAAACGCTGCATGATTTGCATATTTAGGGGGAAAAAGTAAGAATATCTTTATGAATTTTGATGAGATAATTGCAATTAGAGATGCTTTTAAAACTGTCAGAAAAAGGCAGTTAGAAAATGTGCCTCCGGATCTTAATGAAAAGATGAAGAGACTGAGAGATGTGAGAGAACTTTCAGTAGGCAACGAAGAACTCCTGAGAAAGGCTGTCCTGAAAGCGGAGGAAAATGGTATCAGGGTGTTTATAACAAAGAACAGTAATGATGCTATTCAACTAATACTGAAAGAGACAGAGAGCGAGAGGCTTATTGTTAAGTCGAAATCAAATGTAACAAAGGAGATTAAGCTAACTGAAGAGTTAGAGTCACGAGGAGTAGAAGTTATAGAAACAGATATCGGAGACAGGATACTTCAGGTCTTGAAAGAAAGGCCTTCTCACCCTACTGGTCCCATTTCACACCTGTCAGCCAAAAAAATATCAGAAGGACTTTCAAAAATCTATGGAGTGCAAATAAAAGATACTCCTGAAGATATTGTTAAATTCGTAAGAAAGGAGATACGAGATTATATAGAGAAAGCACACGTAGGGATAACAGGTGCTAATGCTATCACTGCAGAGGAAGGCTCAATAGTGCTGGCCCATAACGAGGGGAATATTTCAGAGGTGATACGCAAGGAAAAGCACATTGTGGTTACAGCCATTGACAAGGTGTATCCTGCAATCGAGGATGCGATAAACATGTTGAAAGTTATAACTTACAATGCCACAGGTTCTCTTATACCCTCTTTCATTGAGATAATAAGTGGCGTTAGTAAGACTGCTGATGTTGAAAAAAAGTTCTTTAAAGGTGTTCATTCACCGGGGGAGGTAGTGCTTATCCTGCTCGATAATAAAAGGACAGAGATTATAGAAAAGGGTTTCAAAGAATTACTCTTATGCATTGACTGTGGAAACTGTCTCCTCCATTGCCCCATGTATAATACAGTCGGGAATTACTTTGCAGAAGAGAAATATCTCGGAGGCAAGGGACTTGCAAACAAGAGCCTTACAAAAGAAGAGGTTAATAAGAAACTTGAGTTCTGTCTCACCTGCGGAAAGTGCAGGGAAAATTGTCCTCTCTCGATAGATATCCCTTCAGTAATAAGAAGCATTAGAAGTGAAAGTTACCCTGAAGAAGCTTATTATTTCTTAAAGTCCCATCTCATTTGGCTTTACTATATGGTGAGGCTGAAGATATGGTCGAACCTGAAAATTTAAAAATTCTGAGGCATCTATTGTATCTATCGGGTTATTCGAATTAAGGCATTCTCAAAATCTTGAAAGTGAGCCATAAAGAATTTTTTGACTTTATTCCAGGATGCCGATTTATTTAAAAGCAGAGGATCAGGATTCTTTTCCGCATCCTCAAAATAGGTTAGCCCTTTAACGAGATGAAAAAAATTAACATTCTTCCCGAATTTTTTATAAGCCGATTCTACTATGTTATCAATACCCAGTTTTTGAACTCCAAAATAAAGGTCAAGAAAATCTTTCTTTTGCCCTCTGTCGCCGACAGTACGCAGTTTCTCGGTTACAATGTCACGCCAGTCTGCTATGGTTATGGATTCTAATGATATTTGCGGAAAAATTAAGAGGCAATCATAAAAAATAAAAGACGTTTTAACGCCTTCAATGATACAGTATAAAGTGCCATGGCTTTGCATCTCACCTTCAGTTGATAAATTATGTTTCTTAATGACAGCAGCAAGTTCGTCGGGGGAGAATTCTTTGGCGGTAAAAAAATCAAGATCAAAGGATCTCCTATGGCCTATTTGTAATGCTAAGCCTGTCCCGCCTGCAAGGTAAAATGAGAAGTCATGAAGAAATCCCAGCTTCTTGCTGAGATGAAGCATGCTGTCGGAGATTGTCTCAAGATGCATAGCCTGCGGCTTTACAGTAAGAATGTGTTCGTTTTGAAAGGATTCGGCTCTTTTTAACAGTATTTTTGATTTTATCCTGAGAAAAAATCTGCTTCATCCAAAATAGATCATCGATGTCCCCGAATTCCAATATCCTTTCAATGATGAAAAACCAGTCTTTATCAACTGACAGTTTCTTTCTGTCAACGTCCCAGAAAAGGCTTTGTTTTTTAAGGGGTTCCACGGAATTATTATATCACAAGCAATGATTAAACAGGCTGAGCTTCTATAGGCAGTTTAGGGATGTTCTATAATATTTAAGAGAAAAAATATGAAAAAGAAATCTAAGGAGCCCTTTGTACCTGTTGAAAGGTATGAGACCATCCGCCAGAAAATAATATCTTTACTTGATGCTAAGACCTTCTCATCCAGAGAAATATCCGTTGAAGTTAGTGTTTCTGAGAAAGAAGTTTATGAGCACCTTGAACATATCCAGAGGACAATAAATAAAAGAGAACATAATTTTATTGTTACACCTGCTGTATGTAAAAAATGTGGCTTTGTATTCAGAAAGAGGGATAGGCTTAAAAAGCCAGGTAAATGTCCTGTGTGCCGTAATGAGGTAATACAGGAGCCTCTTTTCTCTGTAAGGAAAACTACTTAATTGATTCAAGGAGGTTATGGTGAAAGGTAAATCAAGGATAGCATTATCATTATTCTTCATATGTCTTCTTGCATTTTTGAACTTCATTCTCTTACATTATGGTACTTTTGGACTATGGAACTTTAGAACTTAATTTCTTTGAAAACATCATAAAAAGCGATATTGGACGGCTGCCCGTATAATTAAAGATATACCTTGCAAATTGAAAGCTATACTTTTAAAATACAAGCATGATAAAGAGGTTATTGCAGAAGATAGTCGAAAAATCCCTGATTAAATATCCTGTTGTAGGTATACTGGGTTCGCGTCAGGTCGGGAAAACAACACTCGCAAAAATGATTAAGAACAGGATGAAAAGAAAGGTTATTTATCTTGATCTGGAACTTCCTTCTGACCTGAATAAACTGCAAGACCCGGAGTTATATCTCGGACGTTTTGAAGATACACTCGTGATCATTGATGAGATCCAGCGTATGCTCTCACTCTTCCCTCTGTTGCGCGCTCTTGTTGACAGAAAGAGGACAGCAGGCAGATTTCTTATATTGGGATCAGCATCGCCTGAACTAATACGGCACTCATCCGAGAGCCTGGCAGGACGCATTA
>Ga0315281_10008945_pt1 | contig 13948 bp, 14 predicted proteins | sample YL17G07_0_MG_FD_204540 | JGI IMG/M metagenome (GOLD analysis project Ga0315281, IMG submission 204540) | Sediment microbial communities from Yellowstone Lake, YNP, Wyoming, USA - YL17G07_0 | ecosystem: Environmental > Aquatic > Freshwater > Lake > Sediment | place: USA: Wyoming | collected...
GGGGCGTATAACACAGCATATCTGGCTCGCTCCTGCCGTCGCTCGACCCATATTTGCCTCCGTTTCACTACGGCAAACATCAGATATACTGAAACGTTAGCTGAAATAAATTTTTTTACAGAGAGACTTTTTCTTTGAATAAGGAAAGAAAATTTAATTTTACTTTTTTTATAGAGAGGGGAAATCGGTGTGCTAACGCACGCTTTATTTGAATTTATTTTCTCAAGCAGATACAATCAAATCATCATTATTCAAAACTCATGACTAACAAAAAAGATAATTTCATCGTACTTTTTCACGAAAAAAAAAGTTCGTCGTCACTGGGACGAAGAAAAAGAACTTTGGTATTTTTCAGTTGTAGATGTCATTGCTGTTTTGACAGACAGTGCTAATCCAAATAACTACTGGAAAGTTCTCAAACACAGATTAAAAAGGGAAGGAAGTGAGTCGGTTACAAATTGTAACCAACTGAAATTAACCGCTTCTGATGGTAAAAAATACCTTACTGATGTGGCTGATACTGAAACTCTTTTAAGACTTATTCAATCAATTCCTTCTCCCAAAGCCGAGCCATTCAAAATATGGCTGGCAAAAGTTGGTTATGAAAGAGGTGAAAGCGTAGTGTCGTCGAAAAATGCGAAGTTGTTTCAGAATAGGCAACGAAAAATTTCTCAATAAAATTTTCTCTTTATTTCTCTTTTAACTCTCATGTCTCAAAAAAACGAAACTATTCTTAGATTCGAAGATGTATCCTTTGGATTTAATCAAAAAGTAATCTTAGATAATGTTAATTTTAATCTGCGTTCTGGCTGGAAGGTTACCTTAATGGGACAAAATGGCGCAGGGAAAAGTACTATTTTTCGACTCATTACCGGTGACCACAAACCCGAACATGGCAAAATTCATCTCGATTCGAATTTTACTATTGGGATTGCGGAACAAGTTATTCAGCCTGATCTTAAAGAACTTTCTGTACGTGATTTTTTTCAACGAAATTTTAAAGAAAAAATTTATGATCTTGATCGACGAATTAATGATGTGCTTGAGATAGTCAATTTGCATGCTCCTTTGGATCGCATAGTAAAATCTTTTTCTGGCGGACAACAAGCAAGATTGCTTCTTGCTTCCGCCTTGATTCAAGATCCCGATTTACTCCTTTTGGATGAACCAACTAACAATCTAGATAAAACTGGCATTGCGCATTTGACTGATTTTCTCATAAATTATTGGAAATCCTGCATTGTTATTTCTCATGATGCGGAATTTCTCAATGCTTTTACACAAGGAGTGCTTTATTTGGATGTTCATACGCACAAAATTGAGCAATATGTTGGCGATTATTTTGATGTTGTCAGAGAAATCAGTGCACGAATTGAAAAAGAAAATATAAAAAATGCCCGACTTGCCAAAGAAGCGCAAGCTAATAAAGAACAAGCTAATGTCTTCGCTCACAAAGGAGGGAAGCTCCGTGCTGTTGCTAAAAAAATGCGAGAAAAGGCGGCAGAATTTGAAGAAAATAAAGTTGAGGTGCGGAAAGAAGATAAAACAATTCGCAAATTTATCATCCCAAATCAACAAGATTTGAAGGGAGATCTTTTAAGAATTGAATCATTTTCCGTCATTAAAAATCATGAACCCGTCATTCGCAAAAAAAATATTACATTGCAAAAAAACGAACATCTCTTATTAACCGGACCTAATGGAATCGGCAAAAGTACTTTACTAGAAGCACTAGCTTCAGGAAAAGCTCCTGGAGCAAAAATTAAATCAGATGTTATTGTTGGTTATTATCGTCAGGATTTTTCTATGCTCAATTTCAAACAAACTGTCATGCAATCTTTCATGGAAATAAGCGGTGGCAAACTTAGTGAACAAGAAATCCGTAGCGCTGCAGCTGGTTTTCTCATCACGGGAGATTTGATTGGAACTAAAATTGGCAATCTTTCTGAAGGACAAAAAGGGCTCGTAGCATTCACTCGGCTCGTGTTGCAACGACCAGGTTTACTTATCCTTGATGAACCGACCAATCATATTAACTTTCGACATATACCAATAATCGCCTCAGCACTTGATGCCTATGAAGGAGCAATGATTCTCGTCTCTCATGTCCCTGAATTTGTCGCACAAATCCGGATTGATGATGTATTAGATTTGGGGGAATGAAATATATTAAATTATTTTTTACAAAAACTGCTTTTAATTAATGATCTCATCTGATCATTAAGCTTGGGATAATCTTTACAATCTGTTGAATTTTCTAAATTTTTTTCCATTTGTTAAAAAATATTTTAATAATAAAATTGATTCTTTTTATTTTAACTTTAACCACTTCCCTTTAGCTCCTCCACTGTAGTGAAGAAAGTTTGGAATTCTTTTTTTATGTTTCAAGTTCCACGTTTCACGTTCCAAGCTTCACAATCTACTCAACAGGGACCAGGTGCCCTAAAAAGGGACACCTGCTCCCGCGTTAGTGAAGAAAGTTTGGAATTCTTTTTTTATGTTTCAAGTTCCAAACTCCAAGTTCCACGTTTCACGTTCCAAGCTTCACAATCTACTCAACAGGGACCAGGTGCCCTAAAAAGGGACACCTGCTCCCGCGTTAGGGACACCTGCTCCCGCGTTAATAAATTTAAACTCTATTTAACATTGAGCATTCTAGAACTAAAAGGTTCAAGTTACAAACTTGAACCAGCGAAGTTGCACTTGATTCTAGAATGTAGGAATTAACAATTCACCATTTACAATTTACCATTATTTTCCTTATCTTTTATCATTTCTTCTTAATCACCACTTTCCACAAATCTCCCGCCTCGCTCTCTTCTAAAATCGTATGACCATCGGCTTTTACTGAAAGAGGAACATTGATTTGCGGTTCGCCCTTGTCCAATAAAACTTCTAAAACTGAATTGCTTGGTAACATTTCTAATTTAAGCTTAACTTTTACATAATTAATCGGGCATTTAACGCCTTGAAGATTGAAAGTTTCATGAACTTCTTGATCAGAAACTGCTTTTTTTTGTGAAGTTTCTTTCTCTTTCTTTTTTAATTCAGTTAAATAAAATTTTCCATCTTTTACAAATTGTTTCAAAGCTTCAGTTAATTTCGCTAATTCTGACACTGGCATTTTTTGCGCGTGCGCTAAAAACCCGCCGTAATCATAAGAAAATTGACCGCTGCGAATTAATTGTTCTTCAAAAACTCGAGAAGAACTAACTGCATCTTTAAACTCTTCACCAATCGTCACTAATAAACCGCGTAAAATTGCCTCGCCACCTATAAGCAAATGCTCTCGTGCCTTTTCCCAATTTTGTTCTTTAATTTGTTCTTCAGCTAAATAAACTTCTCGTTCAGCATCGCTAATACCCACTTCCGCTAAACTCATGACCACGCCAGCGCATTCGCCAACACCAAGTTTAAGTTTAAATATTTCAGTTTCTCCGTAATCTTGAAAATATTCAGAACGACTAATTTTATCGTTAAAAACTGCAAATGGTTTTAATAATTGTTTAAAATAATCTAAACCTAAGCGTTCTACAAAATCTATAAATTCTTCGGTTTCTTTTTGCTTAACAATATATTCATCTAAAAGTTTTTCTAGTGCCATAACTGCATTTTTTGCCAGAACTTTAATTACTGATTTACCAAAAATAGAATTCTCTGAACGCGAGCGTGCTCCTAGTAAAATTTCATAAGCTGGTGCCACGCCTTCCTGTAAAGGCTGAGCCGCTCCTTGAAAACCAATATCAGCAGTGCGATGCATGCCACAAGAATTAGGACAGCCAGAAATATTGATTTTAATGCCAGTTAATTTTCCTAAATCTGGACGCTCTTGGGTAAAAAATTTACCTAAACGTCTGCCAAAATTTTTCGAAGAAACAATCGCTAAATTACAACTGGTTGTTCCCGGACAAGACACTAAATCTTCAGCACTATTTACATTTTCTCCAGCTAAATTAAGCACTTGCAAAGTCGAATAAATTTCTAGAATATTTTTATTAGTTGCATTCGTTAAAACTAAATTTTGTCGAATAGTTGTACGTACTTCTAAACCAAATTTTTCTGCTAAATCAGCAAGCTGGCGTAACTGTTTTGGGTTTAAATCTCCGGTCGGCACTCGAACTGTTACCATAAAATAACCAGCTTGTTTTTGTTCTTTGATGTTAGTTTTGTCCCATGTTTTTAGCTCTTCTGGCAAAACTCCTACTTCTTCAATTGGGAGCAGGGGAGTTTGAGAAAAAATTGGCTGAGGCAATTTTTTCTGCCGTTCTTGATCTTGTGAAAGTGCGTTAAAATCTGTTTCATAAAGTTTTTTAAATCCATCAAAACCAATATCTTCAATTAAATATTTTAATCTAGCCCGAAAGGGATTTCTACGATTGCCGTGGCGAGAAAAAATTGCAATAAGTGCCTCTGAACAGTTTAAAATTTCTTCCACAAGTAAAAATTCATGCAACACTTTCGCAGCATAAGCCTTACTGCCCATTCCGCCTCCGCAAAGCACTCGAAATCCTAACTTGCCATTTTGAATTTTAGAAACAAAACAAAGATCATGTGCATAAGTTAAGCTACAACTGCAATCGCAACAATTAAAAGCGATTTTAAATTTTCGCGGTAAATCATTGGCTACTGGATTGCGTAAAAAATAATTTTTTAACAATTCCGCATACGGCCGATAATCAAAAATTTCATCTTTGCAAACACCGACACACTCACTACCGATAATATTCCGCACAACATTGCCAGCAGATTCTCGCGTGGTTAAACCAACACTAGCTAATTCTTTAAAAACTTTTACAGTATCAGCTAATTTTATAAAATAACATTGTATCGCTTGGCGTGTCGTAATATGCGCAATTTTATTACCAGTATATTTTTCAGTAACATCAGCCAACGTTCGCAGTTGTTCAGCAGTAACACAGCCGTAAGGAATTTTAATTCGCATCATGTAAATATCGCCGGCTTGTCTTTGCGTGTAAGTGCCATGAATTAAACGAAAGCGTTTAAAAACATCTTTATCTACTTTATTTTCAATAAAACGAGCCACTTCAGCAGAAAATGTATCAATTTCATTTTGCACGATTGGAGTAAGGGCTTGAGGCATTGGGGAAATTATGAATTATGAATTATGAATGATAAATTATTAATTTTTTCTTTTTTTCATTATAAACAAATATTTAAATCCTCTTAAATAAAAATTAAATCAACAAAAATCCAAAGCTTCCTCTTCAATTATAAAAGATAAAACATAAAATTTCCACTATTTCCAAATATTTTTTCTTAAATTATTAAAAGCAGAACAAAATTAAAAGTCGATTAAAATTACTTTTTGTTTTATGATAAAAAGGAAATTTAATTATCCAATTTTTATGAATATTTCAAATCAACCAATCCGTGTTCGCATCGCACCTTCTCCCACTGGTCCTTTTCACATTGGCACCGCTCGCGCCGCGTTGTTTAATTATCTTTTTGCCAAAAAAAATAAGGGGCAATTTCTAATTCGCATAGAAGACACCGATCGGCAACGCTCTACTAAAGCAAGCGAGGAAGAAATTTTGGCAGGATTAAAATGGCTGGGTTTAGAAGCTGATGAACCTATCGTGTGGCAAACAGAAAATCTTAATTTACATAAAAAATATCTGGAACAACTGCGCGCGGAAAATAAAATTTATCCTTGTTTTTGCAGTAAAGAAGAACTAGAGCTAGAACGCGCTCAACAAACTGCTCAAAAATTACCGCCAAAATATTCTGGCAAATGCCGACAACTCTCAATTGAAGAACAAAAAAAATTAATTGATGCTGACAAAAGTTGCGTTTGGCGACTAAAAATAATGCCGGAAAAAATTAGTTTTGATGATTTAATCCGCGGTAAAATCGAGGAAGATACCGCTCTTATGTCTGATCTTGTTGTTGCTAAAAATTTCAATGAACCGCTTTTTCTTTTTTCTAATGTTGTGGATGATTTTGCTATGAAAATTACTCATGTGATTCGCGGAGAAGATCATATTTCTAATACGCCAAAACAGATCTTGCTTTATCGCGCGCTAAATTTTCCTTTGCCGCAATTTGGCCATTTGCCTTTATTACTCAATAAAGATCGCAGTAAAATGAGCAAACGAGATCAAGGTGCATTTTTAAATGATTTAAAATCAGCAGGATTTTTATCAGAAGCAATCGTGAATTATATTGCCTTGCTTGGTTGGAATCCTGGTAATGAAAAAGAATTTTTTACAATCGAAGAATTACAAAAAGAATTTAGTTTAGAAAGAGTGCGTAAATCTGCTTCAATTTTTGATTATGAAAAACTGCTTTGGTTTAATAGCCATTATTTACATGAAATGCCAATTGAAAAATTAGCTGAACAAATTCTGCCAATTATTGATTTTGAAATTAATGAAGATAAAAAATATTTTCAACAATGTGTTGAAGCTATTCGCGGGCGTTTAAAAAACTTAACTGAAGCGCCAACAATGTTAAAATTTTTCTTTATTGAACCAGAAGTCTCGATTGATTTAATACTAAATGAAAAAATGCAAGTAGATAAATCAATCGCTCAAAAAGCTTTAACTGCTACAATTGAAGCTTTGGAAAAATTAACTGATTTTAATTTACCAACAATTGAAGAAGCTCTTAAAAATACTATTGCCGAACTAGGTTTTAAAAATGGACAAGTTTTATGGCCGATCCGCGCTAGTTTGAGCGGAACAAAATTTTCTCCCGGCGCTTTTGAAATTGCCACAATCCTTGGGAAAGAACGAACTTTAATTCGTTTAAAAAAAAGCTTGACAAGCTTAAACAAATAAGTATAATGATCTCCTTTCAATAAAAATCATCTTGCACTTTTAATTCACAATAAGATAAAATAATAAAAAATTTAATCGACTTTATAAACTTTACGAACTTTAAAAACTTTATAAACTATTAATTAACCATTCACAATTCACAATTTACCATTCTTTAACCTCCCCCCTTATGAACTACAACCACTTACATGAAATTATTAAAAATGTCCGCGGTTCTATTACTTGTCCTAAATGTAAAAAAGATTATGACGATCACGGTATTGAAATTGTAGATATTTTAGGAAATAGGGGTATATTAATTGCCTCTTGCTCACATTGCACTACTTCCATCTTGGTTACCACTTCAATCCAAGAGTATCGCGCTAACTTAAATTTACCTACAAAAAATGCGCTAAATGAATACACTCTCGATCTTAATCAAGAAAAAATAACTGAAATTAATAAAAGAAAAGAAATTAAACGTCCTGCTATCCCGCATAAAATAGCATCTTTACCTCCAAAAATTTCTGCGAATGAAGTAATCCAAATGCATCAATTTTTACAAAAATTTGAAGGTGATATCAGTAAGCATTTTTAAAATTCAAATCAAAAAAAGACGGGTTTAATTCCCGTCTTTTTTATTTTATGGAATTTTTCTAAAAATCCAGTAAAATTATGTTGTACTACTTTTATTTATATTATTTATTATTATGTTGAAATTTTTTCTTTCTATTACTATCCTATCGATTTTACTTTTTGCTGGTTGCAATAATAATCCTATGTCTAAAATTAATTCAAGAATTGAAGATGCTAAAGACAAAGTGAATGAAACAATCACAGGTGTAAATAAAAAAGCTAGCGAAGTAAAAGATAATTTTGATAAAACCGTAGAAAAAGTTGAAACCGCTGCTGATAAACTTTCCAAAGCCAAAGACAAAGTCGATGAGGCAGTAGGAGCTGTCGGCGAAGCTAACAATGCAGTAAACGAATTAGTAAAATAAAAATTTTGAATTTTGGATTTTAAATTAATTTTCGTTTAAAATTTTACATCTTACATTTAATATCTTATATCTTACATTTTACATCCCCCTTATGTTTCATTTTTCTCCCCACGGATCTATTGTTGCTTTAGTTACACCAATGAATCCTAAAGATGGTTCGATCGATGAATTACGTTTACGCGAACTTGTTAATTGGCAAATTGAATCTGGCACAAATGCGATTATCCCAGTTGGCACTACTGGTGAATCTGCCACTTTAACTCATGCCGAACATCGTCGCGTAGTTTCTATTGTAATTTCAGAAGCTAAAAAACGCGTGCCAATCATCGCTGGTGCAGGCAGTAACTCTACCGCTGAAGCCGTAGAATTAGCAGAACATGCCAAAGCAACTGGCGCTGACGCCATCTTGTCCATCGGACCATACTACAACAAACCAATGCCAGAGGGTTTTTATCAACATTACAAAGCTATTGCAAAAGTTGGTATACCTTTAATTATTTATAATGTTCCCAGTCGAACTGGAAAAAATATTGATGCGCAAACAATCTTGCGTCTCGCAGAAATTCCCAATATTGTCGGTATCAAAGAAGCTTCTTGTGATTTAAATCAAATCATGGAAATCTTACGAAAAAAACCGGCAGATTTTGCTGTGCTTTCCGGTGAAGATTCTTGGACATTTCCGCTTATTGCGCTGGGCGCTGTCGGCTCAGTCTCTGTAATTGCCAATGAAGTACCGAAAGAAAATGCGGAAATGATTCAAGCTCTTTTAAAACACGATTGTAAAAAAGCGCTAGAAATTCACAATCGCTTATTGCCTTTAATGGTCGCTAATTTTTACGAAACTAATCCAATCCCAGTAAAAACAGCCTTGGCATTAATGGGCAAAATCGATTTCCATGTTCGTTTGCCACTGACCCCGATGGGGGAAGAGGGAAAAGGAAAACTGGTGAAGATTTTGAAAGAGCTAAGATTGATTAAATAATATTTGTTATTTCACGGTTAATTTAAATATTTGCAAAAATTTTAATAATTATAATCAAAACCGTGAACGTGCTATAATTTTCACTAGTTTTTCACGATTTTGTTGACAAAACCGTGAAGAAAAATAATAATCGTGGCATATGACAAAAATACTCAATATTTTCAGTAAAATAAATTTTCTTCGAGAAAGATATTATAAGGCGTCTATTGGAAAAGACGCACTTATTAAACTTATCGCTGAAACTGAAATCGCTGAACAAGTATATAATTCAAATGCTATAGAAAATAGCACTCTCACGCTAGAAGAAACTGAAAAAATACTTCTTCAAATTGATCTTGATAGATTTATTACTGAACGAGAAATTTTTGAAGCAAAAAACTTGGCGCGAGTTGTATCATATATAGATAAAAAAGCTAAAGAACAAGAACTTACTCTTGAGATAATTTTGTCACTTCACAAAATGTTGATTTCCAATATTCGCGATGATGTTGCTGGAAGATTTAGAAAAGAAAATGAATATGTTCGTGTTGGAAATCACATTGCTCCTAACCCAAAAGAAGTGGTAAATCATCTTGAAAAAATGTTAGCAGAATATAATTCCGCCAGTCATGAAAATATTATCAAGCGTATAGCAAAACTTCACCTTGCTTTTGAACACACTCATCCATTTATTGACGGCAATGGCCGTATTGGACGTGTTATTAATAATTATTTGCTGATACGAGAAGGATTTGTCCCAATAAATATAAAATTTATTGATCGAAAAAAATATTATGAAGCGTTTGAAGAATTTGATAAAAAAAATACGGTTGCTATTATGGAAGAAATTGTAGGGAAAGCGCTTACTAATAGTTACCATAAACGATTAGCATATTTGGAAGACAAAAAAATTATTACTCTTGCTGACTATGCAAAAAATAATAGACTTTCACACTCAAATCTTTTAAATAAAGCCAATCGACAAACTATTGAAGCTTTTTTAGAAAAAAACATTTGGAAAATCGGTGTTAATAATAATTAAAAAATTATTCTAAAAAATTTTTATTTTATTCACTAACTAAAGAGCCATGGAAACATTTATTCCAGCATTAATTGTATCTTTTCGAGAAGGCTTAGAGGCATTTTTGATAATTGCTATCTTGCTGCAATTTCTTGATAAAACTAATAATAAAAATTTCAAAAAAAATGTCTGGCAAGGAGCATCTATTGGAATTTTTGTTTCATTAATTTTTGGAATCGTACTAACAAAAATTTCCTCATTAATTGAAAAATCAGAAACAACTACTGGCATTTGGGAAAGTGCCTCAAGTTTTATCGCAGTAATACTAATTACGACATTTATTATTTTAATAATAAAACATGGCGATAAAATCAAAGATCATGTTGAAAATAAAGCAGCTCTAAATCTATCAATAAAAGGAATATTCTTGCTCGCTTTATTTATGGTTGCAAGGGAAGGTGTAGAAATAGCAATTTTTTCATTCACTGGAAAATATTCAATCACACCAATCATTCTTGGTTTAATTTTATCGATAGGACTTGTGATGTTAATTTATCACTCTCTTTTAAAAATAAAACTTAAAACAATTTTTACCATCACACTAGCTTATCTTATACTTCAAGTAGGATTTTTAATGGGATATAGTATTCATGAAGGATTATCTGTTTCGGCAGAATTAGGAATAATCGCTGAAACTAATCCTGTGCTTAATAAAGCATTTGATCTATCTCAAACTGTGCTTAATCATAAAACAGGAGTCATAGGCGTACCGCTCTATGTGGCATTGGGTTGGCATTCCAAACCAGAATGGATTCAATTTATCGCTCAATATAGCTACACAATTTTATTTTTTGTTTATTGGTATAGAAAAAAACAAATAATTACCAATAAAAAATTATAAAAGCAATTTTTCATCCACCACGGCGGACAGGTTTCATAATTCATAATTTCTACCATGCTCTCTTTTTCTAAAAATAATATTTTTATCGAAAAAATTTCTGTTGCTGATTTAGCTGAAAAATATGGCACGCCTTTGTATGTTTATTCAGAAACTCGCTTACGAGAAAATGCTAATCGCTTAAAAACAGCGCTGAAAAAACATTATCCTCATTCCCAACTTTTCTACGCGGTCAAAGCTAATAACAATCCTGCAATTTTAAAAATCCTGCAATCAGAAGAACTTGGCGCGGACGCTAGTTGCCCAGCAGAAATTTGGTTGGCTGAAAAAGCTGGTTTTTCAAAAGATAAAATTTTGTATTCCGGAGTTTACAACAAAGATGAAGAATTACGTTATGGTCTCAAGTCCAAAGTAGCAATCAATTTAGATGCTCCCTCGCTTCTGCCACGCTTGCTTAAAATTGGTAAACCTCCGCTGATTTCTTTTCGAATTAATCCTGGTATCGGCAATAGTGGCGCGGAAAAATTGATCATGGCTGGTCCAGAAGCTCGTTTTGGTATTTTTGAAAAAGATGCTTTGCAATGTTACGCTGACGCAAAAAAGGCTGGCATAAAACGCTTTGGCATTCACATGATGACTGGTTCTAATGTGCTTGATCCCAAATATTTTCCAGTGGTTGCTGAAAAATTATTTGATATTGCTGGTAAAATCGCTCAACAGGTTGGTATTACTTTTGAATTTATTGATATTGGTGGCGGTCTGGGCGTACCATATCGCGGTGAAAAAGAGCTTGATGTTGATCAAGTAATTTCTGAAGTTGCGAAAGTTTTTCAGAAAAAAATTAAAACTTATCCTTTGGGAAATCCCAAACTTATGTTGGAACCTGGTCGTTATCTTGTTTGTAATATGGGAATTTTATTAACGCGCGTAACCACAATTAAAAAAACAAAGAAAACCTTTGTCGGTATTGATGCTGGTTTTAATACTTTATTGCGTCCAAAACTTTATGATGCTTATCATGAAGTTTTAGTAGACGGACAAACGACCGCAACTCCTTGCGAAAAAGTTTCTCTCTGTGGACCAATTTGTGAAAATGACGATATTTTAGCGCGCGATCGTTTACTGCCGAAGTTAAAAGAAAATGATTTACTAGTATTTAAAAATGCTGGTGCCTACGGCTTTGGAATGAGCTCTCAATACAACTCACGCCCTCGTTCCGCAGAAATTATGGTGAAAGGCAATAAGGCGCGAGTAATTCGAAAAAGAGAGGAATTTGAAGATTTGGTGAGAAGATGTTGCTGAAATTCCAAATGACAAATTCCAAATAAATTTCAAAATTATTCAAATAATAAAACTTCAAATTCTTATTTTACAAGCTGGTTCGAAGTTGTCCGTAGGACACTTCGAACCTTTAATGCACTTACAAAGTTATTAGTGCAAATATGGTTCAATAACCGTTGTCGCAAATTTTCGAATCAACAAAATTTTAAATTTATATTAGAAAGATGACCTTGTTTCAATTCAATAAGAAAAGAAGCAAAGTCGTAAACAAATCATTTTTTTACTATCACTTAAGTGATGAAAAAAAACAATTACCCTTTTAGTTTCTTATAAATAAATCTTCCTACTGTGATAAGACCTATCAGGGCTAAAACTATTGGCACTAATATTCCTAACTCTTGAAATCCAATTCCAAACATTTGATCTCCTTTTAATTAATAATTAATTTTGGTTTATATTTTGAGATTAAAATCTCAAACCCATATCTTAATTTAACTATATCATACAAATGATCTATGAACATTACTAAAATCTACCGCTACTTCGACGGCATCTTTTCTGCTTGCACTGGTAACAAATGTCCAGTCTCTTGTTGTGAAAAAGCGAATCGACAAGGCGTGGAAATTTTTCCTGATGAAGTAATTTATTTTTGTAAAAAATTTGGTGAAAAATTACCTGGGCAAATTAAAATCTCTAAAGACTCTTTTACAGGATTTCAACTTTGGCAATGTTCTGATGGTGAAAATTGTTTATTTAAAAATGACAGACCACTCTTTTGCCGCTGCTATCCTGCAAAACCGCAGTTTTTAAATTGTGGTGGTTATAAAATTTTCATTCATGATAAATGTCCAAAGTGTAGCGCGCATGATGAAAAATTTTTTAGCATGGCAGGTCAAATTTGGCGCATAGCTTTAAAGCGCAGTAATCGCAGTTGGTGGAAAAAATTTCGCGCCAAAAGAATTTTGAAAATAAAAAATTTGTTAATTTGATTAAGCAAATATAAACTATTAATTACCAACTGTATGCGCCCGTAGCTCAGCTGGATAGAGCATCAGCTTGCGGAGCTGGGGATCACAGGTTCAAATCCTGTCGGGCGCACCAAAATTATGCTACAATAATTTTGATGAACATACCCCCTCTTAAAAAAAATTCTTATCGGATTGAACTTGGTCGAAAGGGCGAAGATTTAGCCACTGATTTTTTTCAAAAACAAGGCTACCGAATACTAACGCGCAATTTTCATTGTCGTTATGGAGAGCTTGATTTAGTCGTAGAAAAAGATAAGCAAATTATTTTCGTCGAAGTAAAAACTCGCGCCAACAATGCTTGCGGATCTGCTATTGAAGGTATCAATAATTTAAAGAAAAATAAAATTGTCTTAACCGCATTCAATTGGTTAACTAAATATCACCGCGAAGATGAAGCTTGGCGAATTGATATCATCGCCATAGATCGCGCCACTGATAATAGCTTTGAAATTCAACATTTCCCCAGCGCAATCGACGGCGAAGATGTAGGGTACTTTTTGTAAATAATTTTCAATTTAATCCCGATTATCGGGATAAAATTTAACATTTAAAATTCCTTTCGTGTTTCAATTCCGCATTCCTCGCATCACACCTTTAACCTTTTTTATTTTTACTTTAATTGCCAGCGCAACTATTTTTTTCTGGCTTGTTTATGTAGATAGAGGAACACTTGTTATCATAGGCGAAACTCCTTTTTCAATTGATGCTAAAGCGCAAGGCAATCTATATTGGCAATGTGAAATATCTCCTTGCGCTAAAAAAATAGCGCCTGAGAAGTATAATTTAACTTTGGAAAAGGTTGGATTTTTCCCTTTGCAAATGTCTGTAGAAATTCAGCGTTGGAGTGAAACTAAAATTACGCCAAATTTTATTATGGTGCCCTTTTTACGTGAAATTGGCGAACAATCAAAATTGCCATGGAAAAATGATGCGACTATAAATACTGCTAATTTAATTTTAGCCGATAAACCAATTGAAT
>Ga0315281_10008946_pt1 | contig 13947 bp, 8 predicted proteins | sample YL17G07_0_MG_FD_204540 | JGI IMG/M metagenome (GOLD analysis project Ga0315281, IMG submission 204540) | Sediment microbial communities from Yellowstone Lake, YNP, Wyoming, USA - YL17G07_0 | ecosystem: Environmental > Aquatic > Freshwater > Lake > Sediment | place: USA: Wyoming | collected...
CGTGTGCTTGTGCGCGACGTGACCGATTTCGTGCGCGAGCACGCCGGCCAGCTCCGCCTCGTTTTTGATCAACCCGAGCGCGCCGCGCGTGATGTGGACGATGCCGCCAGGCGAGGCGAACGCGTTGACGCCGTCCGTGTCGAGCACGATGAAGGTCCAGTTCAGCGTGGGCCGCTCGGACTGCCGCGCCAGCGCCGTGCCGACGAGCGTCACGTATTTGTGAACCGGCACGCTCTGCACGACGCCGAAGCGCTGGCGGATCTTCGCGCTCACGTCGTCTCCGATCTTTCGTTCTTCCTCGTCGGTGATGTTCAGATCGTCCAGCTTGTCTTTGGTGTCTTTGGCCTGCTGCGCCCTCTTGAGGCCCTGGGCCAGGCCGCCGAGTTGCGCGTACGCCGGAGCACCGAGCGCCAGACACGCGACGATGATCATCGATTGCTTCATGGCTGTGCCTCTTCTTTCGCGTGTCGAATTACAGGTCTCCGTTAGTCTCCGTTCCTTCGTTTCTCCGTGTGATTCCGTTCCCTCCGTCATCTCTGTTCCCGGCCGACGACTTCGTAAATGGCGACCGGCTGCGTCTTGCCTTTGACGACCACGTCGCCGAGCGGGCGGAGCCGATACGGCCGGCTCAGCCTTCCGCGGGTGGCCTCGCTGATGATAATCCGAGTTCCGTACTGCTTGTTGAGCGATTCGAGCCGGGACCCCAGGTTCACGGCGTCGCCGATCACCGTGTAGCTCATGATCGCCTCCGACCCGATGTTACCGGCAATCATGGGCCCGGTGTTGATGCCGATGCCGATGTCGAGCTCGGCACGGCCCTCGGCTTTCCATCGCGCGTTCAGGACGGCGAGCTCGTCGATCATGTCGAGCGCCGCCTCGACCGCGTGATCGGCGTGCTGCGGATCGTCGAGCGGTGCCCCGAACAGCGCCATGACCATGTCGCCGACGAACTTGTCCAGCGTGCCTTTGTGCACGAAGACGAGATCGACCATGCGCGTGAAGTACTCGTTCAGCATGCCGACAATCTCTTCGGGCTGCCCGCGCTCCGACACGCTGGTGAACCCGCGGATGTCGGAAAAGAGCACGGTCATCTCGCGGCGCTGGCCGCCGAGCCGCGCGAGCGCCGGGTTCGCCACGAGCTGCTCGTACACGTCTTTCGACACGTACTGCCCGAACAGCTTCTTCATCTTCCGCTTCTCGCGCCCCTCGACGAAGTACTGATACGCGACGCCGCCGAACAGCGCGAACGACGAGGCCAGCACCGGCTGCGACAGGTTCAGCCAGTAGCCATCACCGAACAGCCGCGTGGCCACCCAGCCGCCGAACGCGATGAACACGGCCGTCGCCGCCGTGGCCCACCATGCGGGCGCCATCGTCGCGACCAGGCCGACGGCGATGGCGGCTGCGGTGACCGTCGCGACGCGGACGCCATGGCTTGCCTCGCGGATGAACCGATTCGACAGGATGTCGTCGGCAGCGGCGGCGTGGATCTGAATGCCCGGCATCTTGCCGTTCGAGAACGGCGTCTCGAAGACGTCGTACAAGCCGGCCGCGGTGGTGCCGACGAAGACGATCTTGTCGCGGAAAATCGCCGGATCGATCGTCGGCGTCTTCTTGTAGAGGATCTGCTGCTCCGAAGACAGCAGATCGAAGAAGGAGTACGTCGGATACGTGCGGCGCTTCAGGTCGTCCAGCAGCGCCGGACCGCGGAAGTTGATCGGACCCCACAGGTAGCGCAGGACGCCGTCCTCTGCCTTCACCTCGCGTTGCGACAGCGGCATCACGCGATCGCGGTAGTGCAGCCGCATCCCGTCGAGGTGCACCTCCTGCGGGCGAATGCCGGCGACGCGGAGCGCGGCGCTCACGCCGAGCGACGGCACCACGCGGTGATGCGTGCGCACGAACGGAATCGTGTGGCGCAGCGGGCCATCCGGATCGAGGATGAACCGGTTGTGCCCCAGACCTGAGGCCACGTCGGCGAGCCGGGCGATCGGCGGCAGCACGCCGCGCAGCTCGTAGATGCCGGGCACGTCGAGCGGGTAGCCGGTGTCGGGCAGCGCCAGGTTCTCGACCTCCGTGTCGTACGACGCATCGGCGACGAGGATGACGTTGCCTGCCGCCTTGATCGAATCGGCCAGGGCCTGATCCGACTCGGCGCCGCTCATGATCGATTCGCCGAGATCAAACCCGCGGCGCGTGTCGGCGTCGGAGAACACGACGTCGTAGGCGATCACCTTCGCCGGCGCGCGGGCAAGGTAGTCGACGAGCATCGAGTGCACGACCCGCGGCCACGGCCAGCGGCCGGCGTTCGGCTGCAGGCTACGCAGCGAGGACTCGTCGATCTCGATGAGCACGATGTCGTTGCGCGCGGTCTCCGGCCGCGCCGTGTGCGTCAACCGCCAGTCGTAGGTGCGCAGCTCGGCGAGCTCGAAGGGGCTGAGGCCGCCGCGCGAGACGGCGGAGAGCAGCCGATCGCCGCCCAGAATGAGGGCGGCGGCGGCGATCCCGATCAAGAGGGCGGCGACCCGCTTGCTCGCCATCAGGAGGGGTACGGCTTCACCGGGCGATTGTATAATCTCCCCGAATGGACACGCGGAAGAACCTCGCGGCGCGATAGTCCCGGGCCATGTCGACTGTGCCCGCCGCCACGCTTGCCAAAGTCGTCGACCGGCTGGCTCTGGCCGTCTTCATCTTCCACAGAAACCGTCTCGCCTACTGCAACGCCGCGGCCGAAAGCCTGCGCCAGCGCCTTCGAACCAGCTATCGCATCGAGATCGACGTCATCCTGCGGGATCATCTCGGGGGCGTGCTCGAACACAAGCATGAGCAGACCGGCGAGGATCGGCCGTCGCTCGTCTCCCTGCTGACGGCGCCGAACGGGGAGCCCTTCTACATTCATGTGATGCCGCTCAGCCGCCAGTCGGTCGACGTTGGGGTGAGCGTTCGGGTGATCGGCTCGGAAATCGACGCGTGCCGCCGCCGGTACGGCCTGTCCCAACGCGAAGCCCAGGTCGCCGAACTGGTGCTTCACGGCTATCGCAATACCGACATCGCCTCGGCGTTGGGCATTGCCACGACAACCACCAAGAAACACCTGACCCGGATCTTCGATAAAGTGGGCGTCGACACCCGAAGCCAGCTGCAGACGCGCCTGGCCTGACTTAGCCGAAACTGACGCGCGGGAAGGTCCAAAGTAGTACTACCAAGGTAGTATTGTCCGACTGGCCGAACTCCCCTAAACTCCATTTTTTGTAACCCCGTCGACAAGAATCGGACCTGAACTTGTGATCAGCGCCATCGGACTGTCTGACAAGGGCCGGATTCGGAAGGGCAACGAGGACGCGTTTGCCTGCGCGGAGGATCTGCAGCTGTTCATCGTGGCCGACGGAATGGGCGGCCACAATGCCGGCGAAGTCGCCTCCCAGTTCGCGATTGAAGCGATGGTGGGCTTCGTGCGCCGTTCCAACAACCGCGACGAATTCTCGTGGCCGTACGGGATCGATCCCACGCTGTCGTTCGACGGCAATCGGCTGCGCACGGCCATCTATCTTGCGAATCGGCGGGTGTTTCGCGCCGCCGAAGAGCACGACGACTATACCGGCATGGGCACGACCGTCGTCAGTGCGCTCATCGTCGACTCGACGCTCATCGTCGGTCACGTTGGCGACAGCCGGTTGTACATGCTGTCGGCCGGCGGTGAACTGCGGCAGCTGACCCAGGACGATTCATGGGCTGCCACGATTCTGGCGGCCGAGCTGGGCGACGACAAGGTGCCGCTGTCGAACCATCCGATGCGCAACGTGCTGACCAATGTCCTGGGAGCGCGCGACCAGACGGACATTCACCTGGCGGAAATCCCGTTGCGAGGCGGCGAGCTCATGCTCCTGTGCTCGGATGGGTTGCACGGGATACTTGCCGACGAGGCGATTCGGCGTGTCCTGCTGGCAGAGACCAGCCTCGAAGGCGCTGCGCACACCTTGATTCAGGAGGCGCTCGACGCCGGCAGCCGAGACAACGTCACGGCCCTGCTCATCCGGTACACCGGAGCGGGGATCTGATGGGGCAACTCGCCAAGGCGTCCACCACGGGCCTTCCGATCGCCATCGGACGTTACCAGGTCACCAAGCGCCTCGGAAAAGGCGCGATGGGTATCGTCTATGGTGCACGCGACGAACAGGTCGGGCGCGACGTTGCCGTCAAGGTGCTGATTGGTGACGTCGAGGCCGAACCGGAGACGCGGGCGCGCTTCTTCCGGGAAGCTCAAATCACGAGCAAGCTGCTCCATCGCAACATCGTGACCGTCTTCGACATCGGCGAGGACGACGGCCGACTCTTCATCGTCATGGAAATGCTGAAGGGTCGGACCCTCGGCGACTTTCTGAAAGAATCGGAACCGGTCCCACTCGAGCAAAAGCTCGATTTGATGCTCCAGATCTGCGAAGGGTTATCGGTTGCCCACGCCAGCGGCATCGTGCACCGGGACATCAAGCCGGGCAATCTCTTCGTGCTCGCGGACGGCGGACTCAAGATCGTCGACTTCGGGGTCGCGCGGCTCGCGAGCTCGAACTTGACGGCGAGCGGTCTGATTATCGGCACGCCGGACTACATGTCGCCGGAACAGGCGCGAGGACGCGAGGTGGACTCGCGTTCCGACATCTTTTCAGCCGCCGCCGTCTTTTATTTCATGCTGAGCGGCCGCAAGGCGTTCGAGGGCGCGGAGTTGCCGGTCGTGCTGCAGAAAGTCGTTCGTGAGGATCCGCCGCCGCTTCGCGAGGACCAGGCACCGACCTCGCTCGCGCGGATCATTACCAAGGCGCTTACCAAGGATCCGAATGGACGTTATCAAAAGGCCGCGGACATGGCCGCCGATCTCGTCCGATTCAAGCGATATCTTGACGCGGAGACCCGACAGATCGCCGCCGCGGCGCGGACACGTTTCGACGAGATCCGTCGCGTCGTGGTGTCGATCCGCGAGCAGCGCGCCGCGATGGAAATGGCGCCGCCAGTCGACGTGGATCAGCGTGAAGCGGACATCTGCGCGCGCTATCCATTCCTCAGCCCAAGACCCGACGGGATCGCGTCGGCCGCGGGGCCATTGAGGCGAAGCCGGCTGGCGGAGATGTCGAATGACCTGCAGTCCGCGATGGATGCACTCGCGTCCGACTCGGCACCTCTTCGAGTCGCCACGGCGGCGACCGCAAAAGGCGAGGCGGCGCTCGAAGCCGGCGACTGCCGAGCGGCACTCGATCACTTCACGCGCGCCGCGCATGCGTTGACGATCGAATCCCCTCGTATCGCCCGCGGATACGAGCGCGCACGCGAGCTCACGCGCACGCAGCAGGCGCGGGCCGATCGCACGCGAGCGCTGTTTGTTGATGCCCAGGCCGCGGCGGGCGTCGCCGATTGGTCCGTCGTGATCGACCGCTGCGAGCAGGTACTGGGCCTCGAGCCTGCGCATGCCGGCGCGGCAGAACTTGTCATCAGGGCCCGCGCTGCCGCGGCGGCAGAGGCGGCGGACCGACGCCAGCGAATCGAGCGTCTGGTGACACAGGCGGATGCGGCGACGGTGAGCGGCAGGTTCGAGAAGGCCGAACGCGCGCTGCTGGACGCATCCGCCCTGGACGCGGACAGCCGCGTCGTCAAGGACGCGCAGGCGCGGTTGGCCGACGCACAGGCGAAAGCGGCCGCGTTGGACGCCGACGCCAGGCGCGCGGCACACGCCGCAGACGCCGAGCGGCGGGCGGCCGAAGTCGACCGGCGCGAAAAGGTTCGTGCACAGGCATTGGAGGCGGAGGCGCGGTGGAACGAAGGCGATCCGACCGACGCCTTGCGGCTCGCGGATCTCGCGCTGGAAATCGATCGCGGTCATCCGGTCGCTCTTCGCATTCAGGCGCTCGCGCGAGCGCGCCTTCGCGAGATGGCGGACACGGCCGCGCGCGAGGCCGACGCGGCGCAACGGGCCACCCGCGGGGCGGAACTGCTCGGCGCCGGCAAACTCGACAAGGCATTGCGCGAGTTGCAAAACGCGCAGGATCTCGACCCCGGGAACGCGCGGGTGAAGACGTTGCTGGCTGATGTGCGCCAACGTCAAAGCGCCGTGGCCGCCGCCGAGATCCAGGCAGCCGCCGAGCGGGAGCGCGCGCGCAGCGTCGACAAGATCCTGAAGGGCGCGCGCACGGCACACCGTTCGGGTGACTACACGCGGGCGATCGACGAGGCGGAGAGCGCGCTCAGGGTCGACGCGCGAAATGCAGACGCTGGCCGCGTGCTGGCGGAAGCCCGCGCCGCGCACGCCGCCCGGATGGCGGAGGACGAGGACGACACCGTGAGCATGGCCGCCGACGCCGACGATACGGCCGTCGTCCGGCGCGAGGGGCTCGTCAAGGTGCTTGCCACGATCGTCGGTGATTGGGCCGCAGGGTTGCGGCGGCGGCTACGTTAGGGGCCACGGAGGCACAGTGCCGACACTCGCGATTCATCGTGACAACGTGCTCGCCCGCGAAATCGATCTGAAGGACGGTACCCTCCGGATCGGGCGCGGTGAGCAGAACGACATCGTGCTCCTGGACGACAAAAAGGAAGTGTCCCGATTTCACGCGGAGCTCCGCCCGGAGGACGGCCGCTACGTCCTGTACGATTTGAACAGCCAGAACGGTATTCGGATCGGCGGACGCGCGCAGCCGACGATCACGCTCGAGCCCGGCACGCCGGTGACCGTCGGTCCCTATACGCTGACGCTCGTGGCGCCGGCGTCATTCGCCGCCGAGACGCTCGTGCTGTCCACCGACGCGAAAACCACGCTCCGCGGCACCAAGGCGGTCCTACCGGCACCCGCTGATTCGACCACAGCGCCCCGACTCGCGCCGGCGAAGCCGCCTGCCGCGAAGCCGTCGCTCCGCACGAACACGATCACGCTGGCAGGCTGGACCGTCTCGAAGCCAATGCTGTACGGCGGAGCCGCCATGGTCGTGGCGCTGATCGCGCTGAGCGTGACCTTCCTTCCCGCGAGCAGGCGGGGCAGTCGCCAGGTCGAACCGATCGCGAACCCCTCTCCGGCGCCGGCTGCGAAACCCGAGGACGCGAAACAAAAAGGGCTGGCCGAGGCGCGGTCGCTGCTGGAACGGAACGATTACGACGGAGCGCTCAAAGTGCTCGAGCCGCTGCTCATGTCCGATCCGGCAGACGTCGAGGCGTTGGACCTCCGCACCAGGGCCACCACCGGCGCGAAGGCCGCGCTGGCGCCACCCGTGGAGGTCGCGAAGGTCGATGGCAAGCCGACGGGCGCGGGTAACGGCACGCCGCCTGGAGACAGGCTGCCAACGCCGAAGAAGACGCCGGAGGGGCTGCCGCCGATCGAGATCGGATGTCGGCCGGGTGAAAAGCGCGCCGATTGTGCCGAGCGTGCGCGCGAGGTCAGCGATCGGTACGACCGTGCGAAGACCACCCTCGACGCAGGAGCGTACGAGGCGGCCATTGCGCAATTCACCGAGATTACGAACGACGAGCCTGATTATCGCGACGTTGCCGCGCTGCTGGCCCGCGCCCGCGAAGGCATCCACGCCATCGCGCAACAGGCGCTGGAGGCCGCGATGAAGGCCGAGGCCGAAGGCGACCTTGTCGGCGCGATCCAGCAGTATGCGCGCGCGCGACAGGTGGACAGTTCCACGGGAGGCGTCGCCGACGAGTCGTCGAAGCGTGTGCGGGCGCGCATGAAGGTCGAGGGTACCGACGCGTTCAAGCGGGCCAAGCAGTACGACGCCGGCGACCGCGTGCCGCAGGCGGTGATGTTCTACGAGCTCGCATTTCGCTATCTGCCCGACGACGATCCGAACAAGAAGGTCGCCAAGGATCGATGGGACGCCTTGCGCGCCAGACAATGAGCACGAAGGTCGAACGGTGATGCCCGCATCTCAACATGTGTTCGCTCTTGCCGTCGCGTTGGCCGTCGCCGCTGCGCCGGCCTCCGGCGGGCAGTTCGGGTTCCTGAAGCGCGATTCGAAAATAGCGTTTCAGGCCTTCAAGGATCCGAACGGACGATTCACGCTCGACTACCCGAAAGACTGGCAGGTCATCGCCGGCTCCGGCGACGTGGTCGTCACGTTCGCGGCAAAGAACGGCGAGGCGGCGCTCGTCGTTGAACACTCCAGGCTGAAGATTTCGCTCGGTCCGGACGACATCGACAATACGTTCGCGCAGATTGAAACAGACGTCCTCAACGAGCGGCAGCCGAAGGCGACCGAGGTCACAGCCAGAATTGACGCCGTCGCCTCCGCGCGCGCGATCGTGATCGACTACGCCCGGCCCGGCCTGACCCGGCCCGAGCGCGCGCGTCAGTATTCGTTTCCGATCGGTCAGGAACTGTACCGACTCGCCTGCAGCACCGTGACCGTCCAGTTTCCCAAATACGATTCGGCGTTTATCCGCATGGCGGAATCGTTCAAGACCGGCGCAGCGAAACCAGGACTGCTCGAGTAATGCCCGACGATCATCTGACCATCGGGCGATACCGGGTCCTCGAGCGGATCGGGCGCGGCGCGATGGGCGTGCTCTATCGCGGCACCGATCCGTTGCTCGACCGCGAGGTCGCGATCAAAGTGATGTCTGCCGAGTTCGCCGCTGACGGCGACGAGAAGACCCGCGGCCGTTTCTTCCGCGAGGCCCGCGCGGCGGCGAAGCTCCAGCATCGGAACATCGTCACGATCTTCGAGTTTGCCGAAGAGAACGGCATGCCGTACATCGTGATGGAGTTTCTCCGCGGCCAGAGTCTTTCGACGCGCATGAAGACCGGCCCACCACTCACGCTGGAGCAGACGCTCGACATCGTCACCGAACTGTGCGCGGGACTCGAGTTCGCGCACCAGAACGGTGTCGTCCACCGGGACGTGAAGCCGGCCAACATCTGGCTGCTCCAGGACGGCAGCGTGAAATTGCTGGATTTCGGCATCGCGAAGTTCGGCTCGTCGACGTTCACCCGGCACGGCGACATCCTCGGCAGCGCGTCCTACATGGCGCCGGAGCAGGTCCAGGGGGGCACGGTCGATGGCCGCGCCGACGTGTTCGCGGCGACAGTCGTGCTCTTCGAGTTGCTGGCGGGGCGCAAACCGTTCGAAGGGGATTCGCCAACGTCGACGATTCTGAAAATCATGCAGGATCCGCCGCCGGCGCTTGACGCCGTCATGACGGACGCCCCGCCGGCGCTGGTCGCGGCCGTCGCGCAAGGGCTCGCAAAGAATCCTGATGATCGGTTTCAGACCGCGGGTGACTGCGCCGCTGAACTCCAGTTGATCCGGATGTCCCTGCAGAGCACCGGCGACACGGTCTTCGGCAGCGATCTCCCGCTCGGCGAAACGATCTCCTCGCCGGTGCCGTCGCAGCAGACGACGATGCTTGATGATCGCACGAAGGCGCTGCCCGATGATTTCCGGACAGCGCCATTCACGCGCCCGGCGGAGCCACCGCGGCGGGAGCCGGCGGCCGCGCGGCGAACGGCGATCTGGATTGGCGGTGCCGTTGCTGCCGCCCTGCTGGTGACAGGCGTCGCGGCGTGGCGCGTGTGGTCGAAGCCGGACAACGTTCAGTCTGCCGCGGCCCCGGCAGAGGCGCCTGTGCCGACACCGCCGGTCACCCAGGTGCCGGTCAACCAGCCGCCGGTCAACCAGGTGCCGGTCAACCAGCCGCCGGTCAACCAGGTGCCGGTCAACCAGCCGCCGGTCAACCAGGCGCCGGTCAACCAGCCGCCGGCGCTGCCGGTCGCGACGATGACCGTGACGTCGGAACCCAATGGCGCCTCGATTGAAATCGATGGACGCGACAGCGGGCTGACGACACCCGCGAGTATCCCGCTCGGCGATCAGCCGCCGAAACGGATCCGGGTGGTAAAAAAAGGGTTTCAGACGTCCGAGAGCCGCGTGACGAAAGAACTTCTTGCGGCGGGCGCGTTGAGCGTGCGGCTGGCGCCCGCGGAGTCGGCATTGGTGAAAGTGTCGATCACCGGTACCTATGCGTTTGACGTGCTCGACGGGAAAAAGGTCGTGTCTGCGGAAGCCACCTCGCACGAGCTCGCTGTGCCCGCGGGACGCATTCTCCGCCTTCGCGCGCCCTCGCACCTGCTGAACTATCCGTTCAAAGTCGAGGCGGGGAGCAGTCGTGTGATGCAGGTCCAGGCGCCGGGCCTCGGCCGCCTCTCCGTTCGCACCGCCAGAGAAACGTGCCAGGTGGTGGTGAATGGTCAGGAGCTCGGGCTGACGCCCTTCGAAAACCAGTCCGCGGCCGCAGGCACGTACGGCGTGCAATTGAAGTGTGACGGTCAGCTCCTCCAGGGGACTTCTGTGACTGTCAACGCCGGCGAGACGGCAATTGCGAGGGTCCGGTGAGGCATAGACTGATCGCGCTCGTGGCGTGGGGCGCGCTCGTCTGCCCGGACATCGGGTTGGCGGGTCAGGCCGCCCAGAACCCCAACGAACTCGCCCGGCTCCAGTACGAGTTCGGCCTCGGTTTACTGCAGAAGCAGCAGTTCATCGAGGCGCTCAAGGACTTCCAGGCGGTCGTCGATTCTTATCCGACGAGCACCGTGGCCGCTGACGCGCTCATAGAGATCGCACGCTATCACCTGGAGGTTGCACGGGACGCGCAAGCGGCGCAGGCGGCCACCGACATCATTCTGAAGAAATATCCGTCGACGGCTGCCGCAGCCGCCGGCCACGTGCTGAACGGGCGGATTGCCCTGGCACGGGGACGGACGCCCGCCGACGTCAACACGGCCCTCGCCAGCTTCGAACGGGTGCGCGGGCTCTTCCCGGGGAGCGACGTGATCCCATCGTCGATCTACTACGCGGGCGAAGGGCTGCGGGTCGTGCGCCGCTACAACGAGGCCATCGAGCAATTTCGCGACGTGACGCTGAAGTATCCGGGGTCGGTGTGGGCCGCGCGTTCGATGGTCAGCGCCGCAATCTGCCTGACCGCAACGGGCCGCGCGGCCAGCGCGATGGACGGCCTGCAGCGCGTGCGCGTGCTGTTTCCCGACACGCCGGAGGCGGCTGTCGCGCTCAACTGGAACACGATTCTGTATCGGCTGTACGTGCGCCCGCCGGCGCAGCCGCCGTACGCGTACATCGTGAAGATGTTCGGCAGCCCGACGGGCAAGTTCAAGGACGTCACGGCGGTCGCGGTCGATCGCCGCGACAATATTCTGCTCGCCCATAAGCAGGGGCTGGCCGTCTTCGACGGCAAAGGCACGTTGGTCAAGTCGGTTACGGCTGAGAATCCCACGGCCATTGCGTTCGGCCCTCTTGGTCAGCCGCTCGTCGCACGTGACAACGTCCTCGCTCAGGACGGCGGGCCGCCGTTAGGGTTCGCGGTCCCGCAGCCGGACGGCAAGGCGAATCCGATCAACGACATTGCGGCTGTCCTGATGACCTCGCAGGGCGACTGGCTGGTCGCGGATCGAAAGGCCAAGGCGATACAGATCTTCAGCGCATCCGGAAAGTACGTGAAACCGTTTCTCTCCGGTCAGGCCGATCGCCTCGCCCTGAACGCGCTGGACGACGTCGCGATTCTCGAGCGCGACGCGAAATCCGTGCTGGTCGTGAGCCGGGACGCGAAGACGATCGGCCGCATTCAGACGCGGGGCGCCGGTTACGAGCTCGACACTCCAGTCGACATCGCGTACGACTCGCTCGGACATTTGTACGTGCTCGATCGCGGCAAAGCCGCGGTCTACGTGTTCAGCCCGGACTTGAAGCTGGTGACCAGTTTCTCGATTCCGGAAAAAAGTCCGGGCGCGCTGCACAAGGCCCTTGCGCTCGGCCTCGACTCGGCCGCGCGCCTGTATATTTTCGACGATCGCTCGCAGCACGTGCAGCTGTATCAGTAAAGGAGCCCGGTTGTGCCCAGGATGAAGGTGTGGACGCGCCTCGTGGTGTGTGCGTGCATGGCCGCGGTGATCGCCTCGTCCGGCCCACCCCTGTTGGCGCGCCAGGATGCGGCGAGCCCCGACGGAGTTCTGCTCGAGGCCAAGCGGCTGTACGATGCGCTCGAGTACGAACTCGCCGTGACGGCCCTCGACCGCGTCGTCGGCATGTTGGAGGCCAAAAAGCCTCTCGATGGTGCGCCGCGCGCACAGCTGTCAGATGCCTATGAACTCCGTGCCCGCACGAGATTCATGCTGAACGATCGCGACGGCACGCGGAACGATTTTCGATCGCTGCTGACACTCAATCCCGGTCGTGGATTGACCGCACAGGTGTCGCCGAACGTCGTCGCCATCTTCGCCGAGATCAAGAAGGCGATCATCGGAGCGATCAACCTGACGATCGCGCCCGCTGATGCCGAGGTGCAGATCGATGGCGTGTCCGTATCGCAGGTCAACGGCGTCGTACCGATCGTCGCGGGTCCGCATACCATTGCCGCGCGACAGGCCGGATATCGGCCGGGGTCCGAAACGGTGTCGGTCTCGCCGGGCGCCACCGTCGATCTGGCGCTCGTCCTCGAACGGGTGTCGGCGACGATCAACCTGATGACCGTGCCGGCCGACGTCGAGGTCGTGGTCGACGGAGTTTCGCGCGGCAGCACCGCGCCAGGTCCGCCGCCGGCGGAATATGCCGACGCCGTTCGCGCGCTCGGCGTGCCGTCCGCCGCCGTGTCGCGGCCGTTCATCCTCGCCGACATACCGGTAGGCGGCCACGTGATCGAGCTGCGGAAAGACTGCTACGTGAAATCCGAGAACCGGATCGACGTGCAGAAGCCGATGGACTACCGCCTGGATCCCATCAAGCTGACGAAGGCGGTCGCTTCCGTGATCATCGACGCCGGCGCCGGCAGCGTCTTCATCGACGGGCTGAGTCGTGGCGCGGCCCCAGTCACGGCCAACGATGTCTGCGAGGGGTCGCACGTGGTGGAAGTTCGGTCGGCGGTGGGCCGCTACGTCAAGCGGATCGATGTCAAGACGGGCGACACCGTGCCGATACACGCGGAGCTGCGGCCGGCCGTCGCCATCCTGTCGACCACGGGGCTGCCCGAGGGTTTGCGCGGTGGCTCGGATCTTCGCCTCGCCGTTGAGAGATTCTTCCAGAACGCGAAGTCGGTCACGGTGTTTGCGCCACCGGCGGAGCAGGTCGATCAGGCGCTCGCACGTGAAAAACTCGCGCCGGGATGGCTGTCCTACGACACGGCGAAGCGCCCGATCGGCGAGGCGGCCGCCAACATCACGGCGACCGGGCGTCAGGATCTGTCTGCGCGTCTCGCCAAGACGATCGACGTACAGGCCGTCGCGGTCGTGACCGTGCCGTCCAGGGACGATCGGCTGGACGTCTTCATCACGATGCTCGCCGCAGGGAGCGGAGATCCGGACACGATTCGCGTCAAACTGGACAATGCGGACTCGGTGGGAAGTGCGATTGCGCGCCTGGATAAGACGCCGACGCTGTTCCGGCCATCGGCTGGCCTGCAGGTGGCCGATGTCCTCGATGTGCCGGGCGCGGTGGTCGTGGCTGTGGAACCTGGGGGGCCCGCCGCACGGGCCGGTATCCGGGCTGGCGACGTCATCGGGAAAGCAAACGGTCAGCCGGTCGCCGACGGCTTACGCCTCGCGGCACTCATCGCGGCAGGAAAAGCCGACGACACGCTGGCGCTCGAGGCCCGGGACCAGACGGGAGCCGTCAAACGGGCCGACGTGCGGCTGGGATCGGTGCCGCAGTTGGTGGCGATGGCGGACGAGACCATTCTCTTCAACAAGCTGCTGCTCGATTTTCGGACCCGCTTGCTTGCACCGGCCAGTCCCGTCGAAGAATCGGTGACGCGCCTCAACCTGGGTGTCGCGCTCATGCGAGTCGGCAGCTGGAGCGACGCCCACGCGGAGCTCGAACGGGTGCGCCTCGCCGACAGCCCCGGCGTCGGGAGCGGCACCGTGCAGTACCTGATCGGCTTGTGCCGCGAGGCGCTGGGCCAGTC
>Ga0315281_10008947_pt1 | contig 13946 bp, 8 predicted proteins | sample YL17G07_0_MG_FD_204540 | JGI IMG/M metagenome (GOLD analysis project Ga0315281, IMG submission 204540) | Sediment microbial communities from Yellowstone Lake, YNP, Wyoming, USA - YL17G07_0 | ecosystem: Environmental > Aquatic > Freshwater > Lake > Sediment | place: USA: Wyoming | collected...
GCTCGGGGCCGTCCACGGCGAGGAGGGCGGCCGAGCCCGCGTCGAGCTGGAGCGACGGGACCACGCCGAGCGCGGAGAAGCCGCCCGTGTTCGTCACCGTCATCACGGCCTTGACCGCCTTGCCCGTCTCGACCGAGGCCGGCGAAAAGCACAGGGCCGTCTCCAGCCGCGCCGGCAACAGCGCCGCCAGCGTCCCCCACGCCGGCACGACCGCGGGAAGGCCGGTGCCGGCGTCGGTGCCCGCCGCGGTCACGGTATAGTCCACGGCGCCGGACCCGGACACGCTGAAGGTCCAGCGGAAGGTCTGCGAAGCCCCCGGCCCGACCGTGACCGGCCCCGCGGGCGCCACCGTTCCCTGGGCCACGAGCAACCCGCCGCCGGCGTTGAGCTGGATCAAGGGCGTAACGAAGTTCACGGCCGCCCCGCCGTTGTTCGTCACCGTGAGCGCGATCGTGACCCACTGCCCGACCGCCGCCGGGTCGGGACCGTCCGCGGCCGCCGCCGCCAGCGACGAGGGAGCCAGCGCCGTCAGCACCGCCCGGCCGAACACCGTGCGCGGGATTCCCGTCCCCGCCTCGGTCCCCGTCGCGCTGGCCGTGATCCCGACGGTGCCGTCACCGGCCACGGAGTACACCCAGGTGAATGAATGCGACAATCCCGCCGGCACCGCCGCGGGCGCGGGCGAGCTCACGAGCGAGACAGCGCCCGCCCCCGACGTGATCGCAAGAGCGGGCGTGGTCGCGTTCAGGTCCGCTCCCCCCGCGTTCGTGACCGTAAGCACGATCTCCACGGTCTGCCCCACCGGGGCCGCCGAAGGCGTGACCGCCACCGAGGCGCGGGCCATCTCGCGGGCGCCCACGTACCCGGCCCAGTCGCTCCCCGCCGGGATCGCGCGGACCTTCAGCCAGTAGTCGTGGCCCGCCGGGGCCGTCGCCTCGATCGCGAACTGGAGAAACCCTCCCGAGTCGTCGTCGGAAGCGACCATGTCCGTCGCCGCCGCGTCCCCGAACAGCTCGGCGTATGAGTCGCCACCGCCCGACAACGCCGCGATCCGGTACGCCCGGCCCTCGACGAGCGGGAGCCGGAACCAGTCCACGGTGTCCCCGGCGCACAACGCGTGCGGACCGTGATTCGCCCCGTTCGCCAACGGAACGAGCAGGGAGGCCCCCGCCGTGCCGTCGTCGGTCGGGTCCCAGGCATCCCCCTTCAGCGAGAAGGAAACCGGTGCCGAGGCGGAGACCGGCGCGCCCGTGAAGGCATCGGTTCCCGCGGCGGACGCGTTCGCGGAGACCGGACCGCACCCCGAAGCGCTCACCGTCCACGCGAAGGTCACGGCGCCGCCCCCCGGAATCGAGACCGGCCCCGCGGGCGCGGGCCCGCCGATCGCGCTCAGGAGCGATCCGCCGCCCGTGAAGACGGGCCCCGCCGGCACCACCCCCGCGGCGGTCACCTCGCCCGTGTTCGTGACCGTAAGCGCGAGCGCAATCCAGTCGCCCGCCTGGCCCGGCGCCGGAGTGGCGGCCAGCGCGGCGGCCAGCACGGCGGGCTTGGGCACGGTCGCCCCGCGGGACGCGACCGCGGTCACCCCGGGATTCGGCGGGCCGGAGCCCAGGTCGTCACCGGTCGCGCTTCCCGTGAACGAGAGGGGCCCGGCCGCGGAAGGCTGGAACGTCCACACGAAGGCCTGGACGCCGCCGCCCTGGGCGATCGGGACCGGGCCGGCCGGAGCGGGCCCGGCGGTCACGATGCCGGCACCGACATCCACGGTCAGCACCGGGATGACGTTGCCCGCGTCCGCATCCCCCGTGTTCGTGACCGTGAGCGTGATGGCGAGCGTGCCGCCGACCGCCACGGGGTCCGGAGACAAGGCGAGATCCGCGGTCAGGCTGGCGGCAGCGGCCAATGCGACGGAGGGAAGGAAGGCAGAAATCCCCATGCACCGGATCACGGCATGGAAGCGGCCGAACCGTCGGGTAACGGTGGGCGGTAACACCATCGCCTTCACGGACATGAACCCTCGGATTATCTCACAGCCCGCGGTATGCCCGGTACCCCACTCCGTGCAACCGCAGGATGATGGCAGCGCCCAGCCAGACCAGCGCGAGCAATAACACCGTCCAATCCAGCCCCCGCATGCGCAGAACCATGTAGGACGCGCGCGGACGATCGGAACCGAACCCCTTGGCCTCCAGCGCCCAGGGACCCGGCCAGGATCGGGACGAGCAGGGGCACGTAGCGGCGCGCGCGGGTGATGAGGCCCCCCTCGTCGTACCGGAGGCCCCGCAGCCGCTGGGCCTCGACCACGTGGTTGGCGGTCGCGAGCAGGGCCGGAACGAGCCGGAAGGTCAGCCCGAGCGCGAAGACCGCGGGGAACGGCATGCCGAGCCGCCCGAGCCCGGCCAGGATCTCCTCCGTCCGCGAGATCAGGAGAACGAGGAGGCCCATGAGCAGGATGTTGGTCACGCGCAGACCCATTCCGGCCCCGTACAGCCAGATCTCGGGGCCGCCGAACCCGCGCATCCGGAGCACGAGCGGCCACATGAAGAACGAGAGGCCGCCGATCATGACGACGAGGAAGGTGCCGACGAGGTAGGGCTTGAGGACGCGGCCCAGCGCCGCGAGCACGGCGAGCGCGAGGAACGACCACGAGAGGAAGACGGGGTCGTTGAACAGGAGCTGGCCGACGCAGAACAGGCACAGGACCGCGAGCTTGACCCGGGGATCGAGCCGGTGAAGGACCGAGCGCGCGTCCACGAAGACGGTGAGCCTCATGGCGCTGTCCCTCCCAGCGCCGCGACGAGGTCCGCGACGTTCAGGGCCGGCACCCCGAGGCGGTTCGCGAGGGCCGCCGCGGGCGGGGGCAAGAGGGCGAGCCGCGCCAGCTCCGCCTCCCGCGCGAAGACCGCGCCGGACGGCCCATCCATCACGATCCTGCCCCCGGCCATGACGACGATGCGCTCCGCGTACTCGGCCGCCGCCCACATCGCGTGCGTGATGAGGATGGACGTCATGCCCTTGCCGTTCAGCGAGCCTATGAAGTCCATCATCCGCCGCGCCTCCGCCGCATCCAGCCCCGTCGTCGGCTCGTCGAAGATGACGGCCTCGGGCCGGTACGCGAGCAGCGAGGCCACGGCCAGGCACTGGCGTTCCCCCTTCGTCAGCGAGAACGGATCCTCGGCGTCCCGCCCGGCGAGCCCGACGGCGTCGAGCGCTTCCCGGACGCGCGCATCGAGCTCGGCGCCGGCGAGGCCGAGGTTGCGCGCCCCGAACAACACCTCGTCCCGGACCGTGTCGGAGAAGATCTGGTGGTCGGGATTCTGGAAGACGTAGCCCACGATCCGCGAGAGCTCGGCGAGACGATAAGAACGGACCGGGCGGCCCTTGACCGCGAGCGAGCCGCGGCGGGGCCGGATCAGCCCCACGGCGTGCTTGGCGAGGGCCGTCTTGCCGGAGCCGTTCTGGCCGAGGAGCGCCACGCACTCCCCCGACCGCACGATGAGCGAGATGTCGTGCAGGACCTCGGCCCCGCCCGGATACCCCGAGCTGACCCCCGCGAACTCGATGACGGGCGCCCGGGAACCGGGGCCGGGCGCCTCCGCGCCCGGCTGACCCCGCCATTCCGGCGTCCGCCGGAATGGCGGACGCGCCGGTCCTCCGTTCCCCGGCGCGCGTGGTCTCGCCCGGATGGCGGCCGCTATCGCATCGGTCGCGGGATCGTCCGCGGGAGCGCCCAGCGCGATCGCGACCTCGGCCGGCGGCCACGGGGGAAGGCCCAGCGCCCGGCACCGCGCCGGGTCCCGGAGAAGTTCCCCGGGGGGACCGTCGAAGACGAGCCGGCCGGCGTCCAGCACCAGCAGGCGGTCCGCGGGCAGGAAAGCCTGGGGATCGTGCTCGACGAGGAGGATCGTAAGCCCCATGGCCCTCAGGCGCCCGACGACGCCGAGGACCTGCGTCTTCCCCAGCGGGTCGAGATCGGTCAGCGGCTCGTCGAGCACGAGGACGGGCGGGCGCAGGGCGATCGCGGCCGCTATCGCGAGCCGCTGTTTCTCTCCGCCCGACAGCTCCGCCGGCACCCGGGACTCGAACCCCGCCAGTCCCACGAGCTCGAGCGTCTCCCGGACCCGGTCCCGCTGGACCGCCGGGTCCAGCCCCGCGTTCTCGAGCGGGAACGCCACCTCGAGCTCGACGGTGGAGGAGACCAGGTGGGCTTCGAAGTCCTGGAACACGACGCCGATCTCGTGCGCTCGGTCGCGTGGCGAGCCCACGGGCGCCCCGTTCACGCGAACCTGTCCGGAGAACGAGCCTCGGACCAGGTGCGGGATCGTGCCGTTCGCGGCCAGTGCGAGCGTGGATTTCCCCGCCCCGTTGCGGCCCCCGATGACCGCGAGCACGCCGGCCGGCAGGGAGAAACTCAGCCCCGCCAGCGCAGGAGTCCCGTGCTGGGAGTAGGCGAAGGAGAGCCCGCGGCACTCGAACCGTGCCAGGTCGTCAGGCATGGCCCATTATAGACAGCCGCGCATGCACGGACCGTCTGGTCCGTAGAGGCCGTCCGGCCTCCGTTGACCAGTCTCGGCCCGGGGGGGTATTCTTGAGTTGATGGGGAAGCGGTTGGCCTGCTGGTTGGCGATCCTGCTCGCGTGTTCGTCTTCCGCGGTGGCGCTCGGTCCCAGCGCCAGCGAGTGGCGGGACTCCATCGGCACATGCGGCCCCGCCGACCCCAAGACCTCGACAGGAGGCTGGCCGCAGGTGAGGCTCAACGCCGTGCACGGCCGCTCCCGGGCCAACGGCGGCGTCGTCCTGCCCAACTCGGACATCTGGGCCGTCGGCGACGCCGGCAACATCCTCTGGTTCAACGGCACGAACTGGATCCCGCAGACCGTTCCCGCCGCGGCATCGGCCTGGAATCTCAACGCCGTCTTCATCTACCCGACCGACATCAACGTGGGAGCCGACCAGGTCACGGGCTGGGCCGTCGGAGACGGGGGCACCGTCCTGCGACTGACCCACAACCTGGGAGTCTATGCATGGGTCTGCGAGAGCTGTCCCAACGGGGACTGCGGGCCCTCGGGCGGACCACCCCCCGTCTGGCACGGCGACACGCTGAACCTGTGCGCGAACCTGTACGACATCTTCCCGTCGGACTCCAACGACGTGACCGCCCCGATCTTCTTCACGGGCGCGACCCAGTGCTGGAACAACCCGGATTCCGGGTGGGTGAGCTGCCCGTTCAAGTTCGGCGCCGCAACCACGCTCTTCTGGTTCAAGCCGGGGATGACCAAGTGGGCGGAGACGACGGGGAACAGGGTCGCATGCACCTTCACCTCGACGCCCTACCAGGTGGACGACAACACGTCGATGTTCGACTACGACTGCAGCACGGGACCCAACCCGTCGGTCAACTACACGGGGTACATCTCGCAGTTGACCGCCGGCACCGCCTCGGCGGGCGGCCTGCCCGACACCAGCTGGAAGCGCTGGTCGATGGCGCTCACCTTCGATTCCAGGGGCTTCATCTGGAACCCTTCCATGGGCGACCTGCCCAACATAGCGCCCCCTCCGGGTTGCGCAAACCAACCCGCGTACTACACTTCGACCATGTTCGGCAAGTGGGCGGTCGTCATGGGCGACTCCGCGGGGTGCTGGAACCACCACGACCCCGCGGGCGCGATCATCAACACCGCCAACATGTTCATCTTCAACCAGTACTCGGGCGGGATCTACATCATCGGCGTCAACTCGGGCCTCTCGCCCGCGCTGGGGCCGACCTGGGGCACCGTGCGCAAGCTGGCGGCCCTTCCGGCCTGGGGATTCGGAATAGGCGTCGGCCACGGCCTGTCGACCGGCGCCGATGTCGACATGGACCGCGCGGGAACGGCGACCAACGCCTACTTCTCGCTGCTCAAGTGGACCGACACGAACCGGCTCGTTCAGCCCCAGGATCCCTCATCGCCGAATACCGTGAGCTACTGGCAGGACCCGGCGGTCAGCGTGTGCGCGTCCAAGACCCCGTGGCCGAAGCTCAACGGCGTCTTCATCTCGGCCTATAACGAGGCCTGGGCGGTCGGGGACAGCGGCAAGATCCTGCACTGGGCCGGCCCGACCGTGACGCAGGCCAAGCTCGTCGCGGCGCTGAGCCTCTCTCCCAGCGGCGGGTTGGCGCCGGGGATGTGGGTCGACGTCGTGCTCACGGTCACGAACACGGGCGAGGCCGGGCTCGCGAACCTGCTCGTCGACCTGATCGTGACTCCGCCTTCCGGCGCCGCCCTCGTCTGCGGGCCGTTCTGCTCGACGATCTGGTGCGACGTGCTCACCTCGCCCTGTCCCGTGAGCCTGCCCCCCGGCGGACCGGCGTACTTCACCTGGACCTACAGCATCACGGGATGCGGAACGGGGATATCTTTCACGGGCTCCGCGTCGGGGACCGACCTCCTGTTCACCCAGCCGGTCTTCGCCTCCACCGCCTACATAATCGGGGCCCCGCCCCCGTCGCTGTCGGTCACGATCTGGCACTCCCCCGCCTCCCCCTCGCCCGGGGACCTGGTGTCCTACACGATCGTGGTGACGAACACGAGCCTGGCGACCGTCAGCGACCTTGTCGTCGTGGACACCATCCCGCCCGGCTTCACCGTCGTCTCCACCGACCCCCCCGCCGCGAATGTCGGAAGCACCTACTACTGGGACGGCACGGGCAGCAAGGTCCCTCCCTTCGCGAGCCTTACCTTCACGGTGACGGGGAACGTCCCCGCGCAGTGCTACCTGTCCGCGTTCGGCAACAGGGCCTGGGCCGTGGGGAACGACGGTTGCGGATTCTACGTCCAGAAGGCGTCACCGCAGACGGTGTTCTCGTTGCCTGCCCTGCCCCAGCCGGCCATCACCGTGTCCCTCACGAGCGCCCCCGCGCCCGTGGTGGGCATGCCGGTCGTCTACACAATCCTGGTCACGAACTCGGGCACGACCACGATCACGAACCTCCTGGTCGTGGACACGATTCCGGCCGTGCTCGGCAACCCGGCCATCTGGAATGACCCCTGGTTCGTGTCCTCGTCAACGTATTCGCCGAGCGGGGCGACCCTGAGCTGGTTCGGCTCGCCCCCCGGCGGCCTCCTGCCGGGCACTTCCTGGACCTTCAGCGCGACCGTGACCGTTCCCTCGGCATGCACCGGCACCTCGGCCTCCAACATGGCCTGGGCCAGGGCCGGCAACGGGTGCCTGTCGGCCCAGGCCGCGTCGGGGGCGGTCAGCTTCCCGATCCCGGGCCAGGTGAGCGGCGCGCTCTCGATCGTGAGCGAGGCTGAGATCCCGGGCCGGTACTATCTCACGGTGACGCTCACGATCACGGACACGGGCGCCTCGTGGATGAACAACATACTCCCCGCGACGGACCTCGTCGTATCCCCGTCGTCCGCCGAGACCATCAAGGTCGGCGGGCCCTATCCGACGGCCTACTGGGGCTCCCTGGCCCCGATGGGGTCATGCACGCTCGACAACCCCTGCGCGGTCTCCTTCTGGTGGAACTACCGGTCGTCCACGACCACGCCGATCACGATCACGGCGAACGCCGCGGTCCAGGTCTGTCCGCCCCCCGCGTGCTTCTCGCCGCCCTGCGGCCCCGGGTACACGTACTCGTACACCGGGTGCGCGGCGCAGGGCGGAAGCTCCTGCACCTTCAGCGCGAATGCGTCGACGTACTTCTCCGACGCGGGAGACATCGGGGATTTCTCGATCAACCGCAACATGTTCCGCGGCCGGACCGAGACGATGACGGCGACCTTCCAGCTCAAGGAAACCACCCACGTCACGCTCGAGGTCTACAACTCCGTCGGCCAGAAGGTCAAGACCCTTTACAAGGGCACCTGGCCGCGCCGGATGCTGAACGAGCGCGTCTGGGACGGCACCAACGACGCCGGCGAGCGCTGCGCCTCCGGCGCCTATTTCATCCGGCTGGAGTCGGCGCACCTGGTGAAGACCAAGAAGGTCGCGCTCGTCAAGTAGGCCGGCCATGAAGAGCCACCGGGAAGAACTCTGGTTCAGCGTCCCCTCGCGCCGGGCGTTCATCAGGATCACGGACCAGGTCCGCTCGGCCGTCCGGAAGTCCGGCGTCAAGGAGGGGCTCTGCCTCGTCAACGCCATGCACATCACGGCCTCGGTCTTCGTGAACGACAACGAGCCGGGACTACACGCGGACTTCGAGGGGTGGCTGGAGAAGCTGGCCCCCGAGAAGCCCCACGGCCAGTGGCGGCACAACGAGACCGGCGAGGACAACGCCGACGCCCACCTCAAGCGCACGATCATGGGCCGCGAAGTGACGCTCGCGATCACGAACGGCGACCTCGACCTCGGCCCCTGGGAGGAGGTCTTCTACGGCGAATTCGACGGCCGCCGCAAGAAGCGCGCCCTCATCAAGATAATAGGGACGTAATTCAATAATTCAATAACGTCAGGCGGGTTTCGGACCCTCCTTCCCGTCCGTCCTGAGATCCTCCATCCGCGTAACCGCCAGCGTCCCGTCCGGCTCCAGCACCGCCGCGTGAATCTCGTGGAAGTGGTGAATCCCCTGCCGCCGCAATAGCGCCCGCAGTTCGTGCAGGTTCATGTGCTCCCGGCGCAGGTGCTCCTCGATGACCACCCCGCGGTGGACAAGCAGGGTCGGCGTCCCCTCGAAGACCGCGGCAACGCCCCGGCTCCGGTGCGTGAGGTACGACACCGCCCAGCTCGTGCCGATGAGCACGGCCGCGAGCAGGAGGCCGCCCACGAGGGAGTTGTCGCCGCCGTTCATGGCGTTCTGGACCGCGTTCGAGATCAGGAGTATGGCCACGAACTCGGTCGGACTCATCTGCGCGATCTGGCGCTTCCCGGCGACGCGGAGGAGGATCAGGATCGAGAGGTAGACGACGACGGCGCGGATCACGAGCTCCAGCGCGGGCACCGAGAGCCGACCGAGATCTCCTCCCATGGCGTCCCTTCAGTCCTCGATATCCGGCAGGTCCTCGCCGCCGCGGTCGCGGCGCCCCGCCGATCCCCCGGCCGTCCCGTACAGCCGGTCGGGCACCCGGCGGCCGCTTCCCAGCACGCGCCACCAGCGGCGCGCGGCCTCGACCAGGATCAGGACCGCGCAGGCCATCATGAGAGCCGTGAGCCCGGCGTTGAGCCAGCCCATGAAGGCGTTCCCCGGAGTCGCGGCCAGCGGGATGAAGTTGCCGGTGATGTTGATCCAGCCCGCCGTCAGGGTCGTGACGGCCATGAACGCCATGGGAAGGAAGGTCAGCCACGCGTACCGGGCCTTCCCCGCGTTGATGAGCGCGGTCGTCGCCACCGCGAGCGCGACGGCGGCCAGGAGCTGGTTCGCGCACCCGAACATGGGCCAGATCGTGGCGATGTTCCCGGTCCAGATGAAGTAGCCCCAGGCGAACACGACGGCGAAGGACGAGAGGAGCGTCCCCGGCATCCAGTCGGTCCTGCCGAACGGCTTCCAGACCCGGCCGCCGAACTCCTGCACGAGGAACCGCGCCACCCGGGTTCCCGTGTCGATCGTCGTGAGGATGAAGAGCGCCTCGAACATGATCGCGAAGTGGTACCAGTACGACATCAGCCCGCGCATGCCCGGGAGCCCGGCGAAGATCTGGGCGAACCCGACCGCGAGCGAGACCGCGCCGCCCGGCCGCGCCACGATCGTCTCCTGGACCTGCGCCGACAGGTCGGCGAGGTTCACGGGCTGCATCCCGAGCGCCGCGAACTTCTCCGCCGTCACGTTGATGGCGAAGTAGTCGCCGGGGTGGAGCGAACAGGCCGCGATCAGGGCCACGATGCTGACCACGCCCTCGACGAGCATGGCGCCGAACCCGATCGGGAGCGCGTCGGACTCCCGGCCGATCATCTTGGGCGTGGTCCCGGAGCCGACCAGGGCATGGAACCCCGAGATCGCGCCGCAGGCGATGGTGATGAAGACGAACGGGAACGCGCCGCCCGGGATGATGGGCCCGCCTCCGTGCACGAACGGAGTCACCATCGGCATCTGCAGGACCGGGGCCACGACGATGACGCCGACCACGAGCGCGAGCACGGTCCCGATCTTGACGTAGGAGGAGAGGTAGTCGCGCGGGCACAGGAGGAGCCACACCGGGAGCACGGACGCGATGAACCCGTACCCCGCGATCGCGAGGATGATCCCGTTGTGCGAGAGGGTGAACCACGGGGCGAGCGCGGAGCCCGGCACCCAGTGCCCGACGAAGACGGCGGCGAATACGGCCGTGGCGCCGATCAGGCTCGCCTCCACGATCTTCCCGGGCCGGATGCGGTACATCCAGAGCCCGACGAAGAGCGCGATCGGGATCGTGCACGCGATGGTGAAGGTTCCCCACGAGGATTCGCGCAGGGAGTTCACGACCGCGAGCCCGAGCCCGGCGAGCGCCATGATCACGATGAGCAGGATCGCAACCGAGGCCGCGAGCCCCGCCAGCGGGCTCACCTCGGCGCGCGCGATCTCGGCCAGCGACCGGCCCTTCCTCCGGATCGAGGCCGCCAGGATCATGAAGTCGTGGACGGCGCCGCCGAGGACGGCCCCGACCAGCATCCACAGGAACCCGGGCAGAAAGCCGAATTGGGCCGCGAGGACGGGCCCGATCAGCGGCCCGGCCCCCGAGATCGCGGCGAAGTGGTGGCCGAAGAGGACCCAGCGGTTGGTGGGATGGTAGTTCGTGCCGTCGTTCATCGTGTGGGCGGGAGTCCGCCGCCGGTCGTCGAGCACGACCACCTTCGCGGCGAGGAAGACGCCGTAGTAGCGGTAGGCCAGCACCATGACGCAGAGCGTCCCGATGATGAACGGCATCGCGTTCATTTCGCGTATCCTAGCACGGGCGTCCGAAGCGGACGCCTTCGAGTTTCGGCGGACGCCGAAACTCGGGGCATGCGGCTATTTCGCTTTCTTGACCGCCTCGGTCAGCCGGGCCGCCAACTGCGTGATCCCCTCCCGCATCTCCTGCAGGTTCTTGCCGTAGGTCTCGTCGGAGTAGACCGCCTTCGCGGTCTCGACGTCGATCACGCGCATCGAGAGCACGTACTGGTCGAGCGCCTTGCCGAAGCTTCCGACGACCAGGTACTTGACGTTCAGGATCTTGCCCAGCTTGACCGCGCACTCCTGCGTCGTGCACCCCGTCTGCTGGAACGCCTGCTCGCCCAGGACCTTGTCCATGTTCGCCTTCTCCACGATGTTGAAGGCGCCCTCGCGGACGAGCTGGCCGCGGCGTCGCCCGCCGAGACGTTTTGCGGGTCGAAGTTCGAGACGGCCATCGTCCGCTCCTCGGCCTTGAGGAAGAACCTCGGGGCCTCCGGCGGCTTGCGCTCCTTGCCAAACGCCCAGCCCAGCCCGATCATGTGCGTCATCCCGAGATCGGCGTAGGAACCCACGGGCATGGCGAGCGCGTAGTCGAGCGCGTAGGTCTTCCAGTGCGCCGTGATCCCGGTACGCAGGGACGTATCGCCCCCGTTCATCACCACGCCGGCCCGCGCGTCCAGGTACTTGTGCGCGTTCCAGGTGACGCCCATCCCGATGGTCGATGGGTACGGAGTAACCTTGTCCCCCGGGTTCAGGGGTTCCGGCGCGAACGGGATGGTCGCGTCTCCGCCGAGCGTGCCCTTGAAGAAACCCGTGAACCGCAGGGCGCCACCCAACGCGAGCTGGCTCATCCCGGGCTCACCGCTGATCCGGTACGAGGCCCCGAAATCGAGCCGGCCCAGCCGGAGCGCTGTCCCGAGGTCGATCGTGGTCCTCGAGTTCTCGCTGATGTTCTTGATGTCCCCGAAAGACGATATGGGCTGGTGCATGGCCACCCCGAGGCTCACAAACTGGTACTGGTAGAGCCCCGCAAGCCCGATGTGCGTTGCGGAGGGGGTGACCTCGACGCCCGTCGGGTCGCCGAATATGTCGATGCCCTTGAAGGATTCCATCGAGATCATGCGATACATGACCGCGGCGCCGAAGGTGCCCATCTCCGTGGGCGCGCCCGCCCAGCTCCCGGCCAGCGAGAAGAAGTTCTGCGCCCCGCCCCAGAGCATCATGTTCGTGGTCGCGACTTCCCAGGTCCGCTCCTGGAACGACAGCAGGCCGGGGTTGGTGAATATCTTGAAGACATCGGTCGAGCCGTAGAGCGCGCCCGATCCCTGCTGGCGGACGCTCAGCGGGGCCCGGATGAAGTCCGTGGTCGGCGCGTCCACCTCGGCCAGCACGGGGCCGGCGGCAAGCACGAGGGCAAGGAGAATCATGCGAGAAGCCACCGGGCGCCTCACTGGCCCTTCGTCCCCAGGATCATGATCGGTTTCCTGTCCTTGATCGCGGCATCCGCCACGATGTAGTACATGCCGGTCGGGAGGCGCTTGCCCTCGACGATGCCGGCGAACGACGCGTACCCGCTACCGGAAGCATTGAGCGAGAGCTCGGGGAGTTGCCCGAGAAACTTCCCCGACGGGCCGTAGACGGCGAGCCTAACGACACGGTTGGCCACTCCGCCCTTCGCGAAGATGTAGGCCACGCCGCTGTGACCGCCCAGCTTCTGCGCATCCCCATCGAGGGCGATGACGTTGTTCCGGATCTCGATCGTCCCCGTCGGCACGGCCTTCTTCGCCACCGGATCGCCGAACGCGATGGCCCCGCCATTCCCGGCCGTGTAGATCCGTCCGTCGGACCCGGCCGTGAGCGCGCCCGGAGTGATGCTCGAACACGGCATGCGGACCGTCTGCTGCGTGAAGCTCGTCTGCTGCCAGACCTTGTTCGCGCCGGCCGTCGTCCGCTCATACGCATTAAGCCCGGTCCCCAGAGACACGATCATGCCGTTGGGCAGGATCCCGATGTCGCCGCCCCCGTCCGCCAGCCAGGCCGAGTGGTGTACGGCGAGGGTGCCCAGATCGATCTCGTAGAAGGTGTAGGTCCCCGGCCCGCCCATACCCGCCCAACCTGAGCACAAATAGCCACCGCTCACGAAGACCGGAAACCGGGAGGCGGCGTTCGCCCCAATGGCCCCCAGATAGCTGGTGGCGGTCTGGGCCACGCTCGTCGCGGTCGACTTTCTCACGCCAACGCCGAACTGATTTGCCCCCGTGGCGATGGCGTAGAGATTACCCCCATCGAGCGCGAGCCCCCGGATCGGACCGAACTCTGATCCGGTGACTGAGCAACTCAACGCGCCGGTGGCTGCGTCATAGATTCCAAGGAAGTAATTCTTGCTCGCCGGCCCACTCCAGTACCCGCATCCGCCCACGTAGACTGCGGTCCCGTCGGTCGCCACCGCATTCGCGTTGTCTCCGGACACCGAGTTGCTCCCGGCGACCGTGAGCGACCATTGCTCAACTCCGTTGGAATCGAGCTTCTTGACGTTGATCCAGGGCAAGGTAGCCCCGCCCGGGGTGGACGACCCGGCCGCGTATATGTTGCCCGCCGAATCGGTAGCCAAAGCGGACACGCTCGATGGCTCAGGGAAGGTCTTCGCCCATATCAGGGCCCCGTCCCTGGTCAGCTTCGTGACCGCGCCCGAGCCCATCCCTGGAAACATGGAGGTCGGTCCGCCAAGGATGAGGTTGCCGGACGCGTCCTGGACGATGACCGAGAACTGGGGAGGGGATTGGGGCGGCGTCGTGTAGCACCACGCGGCGAAATACGGAATTTCGCTGTAGGCGGCCCCCGGCCCCGCCAGCCCCGCGCACGCGGCGACCGCCAGGACACCCATGAGAGGAAGATGGCTCTTGTTTGGCATACGCCGAATCTAATAGGAGCCGGGACCAATGTCAACCTCAGGCCTCCTCCACGGCCCGACCGTACAATAGATTCCGGACCAATGCTCCCGGCCCTGTGTTTTCTCGCCGCCTTCGGGTTCTTCCTCGCGGGCGCCTCGCCCACGGTGTCGTTCGAGGACACCGGGGAGCTCCTCGTCGCGGCGTCGTGCCTCGGCGTCACCCAC
>Ga0315281_10008949_pt1 | contig 13945 bp, 14 predicted proteins | sample YL17G07_0_MG_FD_204540 | JGI IMG/M metagenome (GOLD analysis project Ga0315281, IMG submission 204540) | Sediment microbial communities from Yellowstone Lake, YNP, Wyoming, USA - YL17G07_0 | ecosystem: Environmental > Aquatic > Freshwater > Lake > Sediment | place: USA: Wyoming | collected...
CACGTGATTTCGTCACCGGTGAGTGGACTCTGATACCACTGGCTGGTCCGGCTAATAGACAGGGAAGAATAGCTGCGGATGCCATTCTCGGGCGCGATTCCGCATTTCGCGGTGTTCAAGCTACCGCAGTATGTAAAGTCTTCAATATGACAGTTGCCGCAACCGGTGTCAGTGAAAGAACTCTAAAGCGTATAGGTAGCACTAGCAAGATAGGGGAATACGAGAAAATCTATTTGCACCCCGGCCATCATGTAAATTATTACCCCGGAGCAAAACCTATCACGATTAAGCTGCTCTTCTCCCTGGCAAACGGCAGGGTTCTCGGAGCTCAGGCGGTCGGCGAGGAAGGTGTGGACAAGCGCATCGATGTAATCTCAATGGCCATACAGAAGGGCGCCACGGTCTTCGATCTGGAAGAAGCAGAGCTATGCTATGCGCCTCAATTTGGGGCTGCCAAGGATCCTGTCAATATTGCGGGCATGATCGCCTCCAACATTTTACGCGGCGACGCCGGAGTGGCCCATTGGGAGGATATTGACCGGACGCAGTCTACTATCCTGGACGTGCGTGAACCGGGCGAGTTCCTCATGGGCCATTACGATGGAGCCATTAATATCCCGCTGGGTACGTTGCGGGACCGAATGGGCGATTTACCACGCGATAAAGAGATACTGGCCTATTGCTCGGTAGGTCAGAGGTCGTATTACGCCTCCCGTGCCCTGCGGCTCAATGGATTCGAAGCCAAGAATATATCCGGCGGCATGGAGACCTACATGGCACGCAGGCGTTTGAAAAGCCCATAACCAGACTCCACAACGCTAAGTTGCTTGCTCAAATCTTGAAACTGAGCTATAAAGGAGTAGCAAGATGTCGCCAGTAAAGTACATCGAGCTCACCAGGGCTGCTTTCGCAGCTCAAGGATTCCCACCCTACGAGTGGGTAGAAAATAAGACCGCTCCTTTTATTCCTTTTAAAAAGGACCTCAGAGAATGCCGTGTGTCGCTGCTCAGCACCGGCGGATTCTATATCAGGGGAAAACAAGAGCCCTTCAATCCCACTAAAAATGACCTGACCTTCAGGGAAATCCCCAAGGACGTCGATGTCAGAGGGCTGGCTGTAAGTCATGACAACTACGACCATACCGATGCCGAGAGCGATGTCAACTGTGTTTTCCCCCTAGAGCGCTTCAGGGAACTGGAAAAGGAGGGTTATATTGGCGAGCTTTCTCCGGTAAACTATACAATCATGGGGCGCATCTTTCGCCTCACCGCCCTCAAGAATGAGCTCGCGCCACAGATACTCAACAGGCTGAAAGCTCAGCACGTGGATGTCTTTTTCCTGGTCCCTGCGTGACCGCTTTGCCACCAGTCCGTGGGACTGATTGCCAGGACGGTGGAGGAGGGAGGGATACCGACTATCTCGCTGAGCTCGGCGCGTGATATTACAGAATCGGTTAAGCCGCCGAGGTCAGTTTTTATAAACTTCCCGCTGGGACATACAAGCGGGAAACCGTTTGACCGAGAGCTCCAGATGAAGATTATTAAAGATGCATTCGATGCCCTCAAATCTATCAAGGAGCCGGGCACTATTGTCGATCTGCCCTACCAATGGCAGGATGATGACGATAGCTGGGAGCAAAAAGCGGGTGTGTAGAAGACGTAAACCTAGAAAGTCGGAGGATATCTCATGGCAGATTTAAAACAGGCTAATCCGGCGGCATTGGGGCTGGGCGGCTTTGCACTGACAACCTTCCTGCTCAACGTTGTCAATTCAGGGCTGATTTCGGGAGATAACCTGGGTATGATTCTACCGATAGGGATCTTCTACGGAGGTCTGGCTCAGTTCTGTGCAGGCATGTGGGAGTTCAGGCGCGGGGATACTTTCGGTGCCACTTGCTTTTCGTCTTTCGGTGCCTTCTGGCTGGGTATTGCACTCCTGATCATTCTGGAAAACACAGGGGTGATAACCCCCGTGCCGCGTGAGGGCATGGCAGTGCTGTTCATCGCCTGGGGTATCTTCACCGCTTACGCCACAATAGCTTCGCTGAAAGTGAACAGAGCCGTGACAGCCATTTTTGTAACGCTCATAGTTCTTTTCTTCCTGCTGGCAGCAGGCGAATGGAACGCCACAGTTCACAAAATAGCAGGCTATGAAGGCATCCTCTGCGCATTAATAGCCTGGTACACTTCAGCAGGAGTGCTTATCAACACGCTTTTCGGCAGAGATGTGCTGCCACTGGGCGTCGTAAAATAAACGCCTTACCCGAAAATAGATTTTTACCGTTCGCCCTGAGTCCTGTCCTGAGCTTGACGAAGGGCTCACCATGAACAGGGTGGAGGTCGGAACATATGGAGATGTCAAAGGATAAAAGTAGAACCGTGCGCGTAGCGGCTGTGCAGATGGAGTCGCAGAACGGCCTGGTCCAGGCCAACCTGGAGCACGCCACACCACTGGTGGAACGGGCTGCGCGAGAGGGTGCTGCGCTTATCTTGCTTCCCGAGTTCATGCCTGCCGGATATATATTCACAACTGCGATTTGGGACGGGGCAGAGCCGCAAAAGGGGCCGACTGTCCAGTGGCTCTGTGAAAACTCGAAAAGGCTCGGCGTCTGGTTGGGCACCAGCTTCCTCGAAGCCGATGGAGAGGATTTTTTCAACACCTTTGTCCTGGCCACTCCTGATGGGCAGGAAGCTGGCCGGGTGAGGAAACAAACACCGGCTGCTTTCGAGGCCTTTTTCACCAGGGGCGGCCCCGGTCCTCACGTGATAGACACAGAATTGGGTAAGATAGGCGTGGGCATCTGCTATGAGAATCAACTGTCCTATCTGCCACAGATGATGTGCAGGCAGTCGGTAGACCTGTTGCTCATGCCCCACTCATACCCGAAAATAGCGCAGATGGTCTTCTCGCTAGGAAAACTAGCTTCCTGCCATGCACGTCTGTTCGGTGTACCTACTATCGTGTGCAATAAGAGCGGCCCATTCCAAACCGCCTATCCCGGGATACCATTTTACAAGTCAAACTCAAGCTTCCCGGGCCTGTCCACGATAGCCGACTCCGATGGTTCCATCAAGGCCCAACTGGGAGATGAAGAGGGTGTCATAGTTGAGGAAGTTACGCTCGACTCGGACCGCAAAATCCAGAAGCCGCCGCGGCGCTATGGACGGTGGGCTTTAAAAGGGCCTTGGTTCAGGGGTTCGGTGGTGGTGCTGGAAGCTGTAGGAAAGCTGTGGTACACGTTAAGCCTGGAGCGAAAGAAAAAAGCGCGCCTGATATCATCGCCCGGGAAATAGTGAAGGCGGCGTCCCGCAGGGCACAGTAGTAACTCTTGTGCCACAAGATGGTTTAATTCCATCAGAAACACACAAACCTAACTAACCTGTTCTCTTTTTCAATCCCTTAGTCCAGGCGACCAGGTTCCTCAGCAGCTCTCCAATCAATTTTTGGGCTGTTTCGTCAGTCAAATTACCTTTCTCGTCGAACTTGCTGGGCGCAAATGTCACAAAGACTTCGGGTTTATTTATGGGGTGCATATCGAGGAAAACAAAAACCTGGCGCAGGTGGTACTGCGCCCTGGCCCCTCCCAAAATGCCGGTAGAGGCGCTCATCATCGCAACCGGTTTGCCTGCAAAGGAATTGTCCGGGTACGGTCGGGAAGCCCAGTCAATAGCGTTCTTCAGCACCCCCGGCATCGAATAGTTATATTCCGGGGTCACAATCAGTATCGCGTCCGCCGCCCTGATTTTCGCTTTGAACTCCTTCACTTTGTTTGGCGGCGGTTGCTCCACGTCCTGATTGTAGGGCGGGATTCCCTCCAGGTCGAAAATTTCAAGCTTGGCAACAGTTGGCACCAGCTTCGCTGCTTCACGTAACAGTGCCTTATTGTAGGAGTCCTTGCGCAGGCTTCCCGCAAAGCCGAGGATATTCACTTGCCTGTCCACGTGAACACCTCCTTCTCACGAATAACCCTAACCCGGGACACCCTTTTTGCCATGGAGTATCGGATTTGGGGGTTGAACTATCACTTTTTCTTGCCGTGGAACAGCTCGCTGCCCGCGCCCGGATACACTATCCGCTCCGACCTGGGGGTCGGCCTTTCGACCCTGGGCCAAACTTCCAGTCTCGGCTCCGCCCCTTCCAGAGTTACCTTAGACGGCTGCCTGTCTCTCATCTGGGGCATCCTGCGGACATCGACGCCCTCCACATTGTGGGAGAACTCAATGGGTATGCCGTTGGGGTCATAGGCATAGATAGAGTGGATGAACCCATGGTCGATCATGTCGGATACCTCAAATCCGGCCGCCTCCAGCTTATCTTTCAGTTCCCATAAGTCGTCCTCTTTATCAACTCCAAAGGACACGTGGTCAAAAATGAACGGGCCCCTGACCGGCCTGCCATGTTCTTTGGGCGCTGCAGGCTCCACCCCAGGCCACTCGAAAAATGCCAGTAAATCGTATTCGGAAATCTGGAAGAAGTAGTGCCTGTACCCCTTCTGTCCGAGCCCAGCCACCAGCCGCATCCCCAGCAAATCCCTCCAGAAGCGGATGGTCTTGTCCATATCTCCAGTAGCCATAGCAAGGTGGTTTACACCTGTGAACGTAGCCATTCTCTCATCCTCCTGCCTGCGAACGCTATGCAGACACCCGGAATCCTTGCATCCTACGTTGGATATTATGGCCGTTCACCCATCAAAAAGTCATAAAATCCATCCCTCAAAGCTTAAGAAATTATCACATTTTCCCACGGCTCTGAGCCTAAAAAACGAGGATGCCCTGCAAGCTTATTACCCTCAGTAACTCATTTCCCGGTTCCGATCCAGCACCTGACTGCACACAGGAGTTTATGGTTCCGTAGATTAGCACGCTGGCGAACATATTGCCCTATCGCGATACCACCATATTGACCGTGGGTGTAATATATGTCGTGAGAGAACATCTGGGGCAGTGCTATATCCGGTCATAAAGGTGGTATACTTAGCCTTAGATTGGAGTGGACATGAAAATAAACTGGGCCGTCCTGGTAAGCGCTTTACTGCTGATTACAGCCTTGCTGTCACCTCTTAGCTGCTCCAACAAGGCAGAAACGCCGACACCTACACCCACATCTACACCGACGGCGACTCCAACCCCGACGTCCGTTCCTCTGCTGCCTGGCTGGACCTTGTATCACATCGACACATTCCAGATAGCCCTGCCCGACGAATGGCTTACCATTGAAGTCTCTCCACAAATCATTGATGCCATGATTAAGAACTTAGGTCAGACTAATCCCCAGTTTGTACCCTACCTTGAAGCCTTAAAGTCTCAAGGTTCAGCCAAACTCTGGGCTATTGACTCTGAGTCCAAACCACCGTTCTTCGCAAACATACAAGTTGGTCACGAAATTCGGTTTATGTCTCTGGACCAATACTTAAAGCTGCTGAAGAATCAATTGGAACTCATGGCAGGTGAGGACCTGAGCATAGTATCAAGTGAGAAGTTCAGCCTGAATGGTCACGAAGCTATGAGGATAGAAGTCAGCTTAACGGCTAACACTGCAAACGGAGAGCCTCAGACAATAGGGGAACAGATGGTCATTGTAGACAATGCTTCAGACCGTTATTCTATTATTTTAGCTTATCCGCCCGATAGTTCACTGAACTACAAAGACCTTTTTGACTCGATTATCCATACCTTCAACATTGTAAATACCTCAACGCCCACCCCAACACCCTCAATAACACCCACTTTATCAACGGAAGCAATCCTGGATGAAATCGCCACTTCGGTATCCAGCATCCGGGAGCTGTCCCTGGAAAAAGAAATTCTGCCTAAATTCCTGACCGACCAAGAATTCAAATCATACATAGAAAAGGACTTCGCTGACAGCAATCCTGCGGATGAGTTAAGGATAGACAAAGAGGAGTTGGTTATACTGGACCTGCTAAACCCGGACTACGACCTTGCTACCAACCTCCTGGAACTGAACAAGGAACAGGTGATCGGGTTCTATAATACCAGACTGAGCGAAATGGTTATCCTGGGCGACTTGCAACAGATAGGACCCGAAGAAAAGGTTGTCTTCGCGCATGAGTATACTCACGCTTTGCAAGACCAGAACTTCGACCTCAAGTCATTGCCCTTATGGGACGGAAATGACTCCGACCTCTCTCTGGCCGCTCAAGCAGTAGTTGAAGGTGACGCCACCCTCGCAATGAGCTTCTATTCGTACCAAAATCTGAGTCCCTCCGAGTTGGAGGAAATCGCCCAAAATGAAGAGGGCCAGAACGAGGTTCTTGATTCCAGTCCAGCAGTTGTGAGGGAGACACTTCTGTTCCCCTACTTGGAAGGAACATCATTTGTGAACGCCATTTTCGCGCAAGGTGGATGGGAAGCTGTCGATCAGCTATACAGCGACCTGCCAAAGTCCACCGAACAGATTATCCACCCCGACAGGTATTTGGCTAAGGATGAACCTCAGAATGTCACCATTCCAGATATTAAAGCAGCTTTGGGTGAAGGATGGTCACTGCTGGATACGGACGTATTAGGCGAGCTGTACTTGAGAATCTACCTGGAAGCGTATGTTGATAGTGCAACTGCGGCCAAAGCATCTGAGGGGTGGGGTGGGGATAGCTACGCTTTCTGGGAAGACGCAGGGAAGCGACACTTAATGGTGGTGAACTCTGCGTGGGACACGCCCCAGGATGCACAAGAATTCTTCGATGCTTACCTCGTTTTTGTCAACAACAAAAGCGGAGGCTCGTGGTCGGTTCGCCTTAATGCTCAAGACAAGAGATGGTGGGACGCCGCTGACGAAAGCGTTTACTTGAGCAAGCAAGGCAACGATGTCCTTCTAGTCATCGCGCCGGATGAGACAACCATAGAGACTATCTTGCCTAAGTTTACCGGATTCTAGGCTGCTTCACGGATAAATTTCTCTTTACTCTCCATTCGCACATATAATTGTCCTTTGACCCCAGTTGTGCGACTCGTTGCACAATGTTATAGTACCACCTACAAGGAAGGAGGGACGCCATGTTATTCATCACGCTTTTAACTCCAAAAGGCAAGGGAAGAGAAGCCGTTAACTACCTAAAGAAGCTCAAGGCCCCCAAAGGCATCAAGGTTCTCGATATCTATTTCACCATGGGCCGCTATGATGGGGTAATTATTTTCGAGGCTACTGATGCAAAAACAGCGATCAGGTTTGCTGCGGACGTGGGTTTCACTACCGACTACCTGGCGGAGACCTTGACCGCTATTCCGGCAAAAGAGTTCTAAGTTATAAGTGAGCTCCCTCGTAGCGTTTTCTCAGCTTCCAGGCGAATACCGATAAGCTACAGTGAAGAAGCAGGGTAGCAACATGCCAAAATACAAGTGCACAATCTGTGGCTACATTTACGACCCGGGGAAAGGCGACCCCAAGGGCAACATACCGCCCGGTACTCCATTTGAGGAACTGCCGGATAACTGGGTATGCCCTGTCTGCGGATGGTTCAAGAACAAGTTCAGGCAGATATGACTCTGAATTTGACTCTTTACCTTATACAAAGTCCAGAGACAGATATCCGCCCACCTTTTTGGCTTTATCGTACACCAGTTTTGCCACAGCTATATCCTCGATAGCCAGTCCTGTAGAATCGAAAATGGTGATAGCCTTTTTGTCCTTCCTGCCCTGTTTACTGCCAACGATGATATCGCTCAGGGCGGCATATACTTCTTCAACTTTAAACAGCCCTTTGCTCACGGGGACATTGATTTCCCCCGCCGCTGCCGCCTGCCTCAGGTCATCTACAACCACCACCGCCTTTTTTAGTAAAGAAGGATCGAGTTCTTCTTTCCCTTCTGCATCCGCACCGATGGCATTTATATGTGTCCCCGGCAGTACCCACTCGCTCTTCAGAAACGGCTCCCTGGCCGGGGTAACTGTACATACAATGTCCGAGGTCACTGTTTCTTCCAGGGAACACGCCTGTATCGAATATGCAGGGAACGACTTGATGAATGTCTCAACGGCGGCGGTGCGCTGGTCGAAAACCTTGATTTGTTGAAGGTCGAAAAGCTCGCCATGCGCCATTAACTGCGTGTAAGACTGGCGGCCTGCGCCGACGATGCCCAGTGTGTGCGAGTCCTTTCGCGCCAGGTATTTCGAGGCGATAGCAGCCGCTGCCCCGGTTCGATAAGCTGTTATATCGGTAGCGTCCATAACCGCCAGCGGATAGCCTGTGGCTGGATCGTTGTAGATAATGATAGCCATAACAGTAGGCAGCCCCAGCGACTGGTTTTGCGGATGTACATTGACCCACTTCATTCCCGCAGCCCCCGGGATAGCTCCGAGCATAGCCCGAAAATCGCCCTGCTCCAGCACAAGATATGCCTTGGATGGCATCTTTGCTTTTCCCAGCGCCCAGTCTTTAAAAGCCTGCTCTACCGCTACTATGACATCCTCCATATTCAAGAGGCTTTGCACGTCGTTCTTACTCAGAAAAAGAGTGGACATATCTCTTTTGCTCCTTGCCAGGTTGACTCTGTCGCCTTTGCCAATACTTCGCCGGCATGTAATGACATTAGTAATAATATGATACTGACAAAGCGTGAATGAGGCAACGGCCATATATGGAGGCGGTTTACTAACAGGGGAGTGCAGAGGGGTCCTTCATTCAGGAAGGATGGGGGATTTAGGAGGTTGCAGACTAACATATGCCGTCGCAGGCAATAGACCAACAAGCGATATCAGTAAGATTAGGGCTAATAAATAATGTAACAATCTTCTCATTTCGATACCTCCTCAGAGGCTTTTACTGGAAAAGAGTCGATTATTTCTGCCTGATCTGGGAAGGCTTGCTTAATGAAGTCGAATGCTGCCTCCTCACCACGGGCAATACTGCAAAAATATACTTTACCTGTAGTTTGTTCTATATACATAGTAGAATTACCTCTAATAATAACGAGCATGAATCCATCGTCAGTTATAGTCTGTCCGCCCAATTCTGCATCTTCAGGAAGTTTTATTTTCTTACCTCCGATTAGCCACTCAATCCCTCTCGTCTCTGGTCCAGCTACATAAAGCGTTTGAACTACCGACCCGGTTCCGCTAATGTTGGGTGTGGGGAGTAGTAATGGAGCTGGAGTGGGAGTTGGGGATATGGTGATTTCAGATTGAGCAGTTTGTGTTTCCTGAGATTTGCCCCCAACGGCAGTAATGGTCAGCCCGGCGATTAGTCCAGCAACTATCAATAATAAAGAGGCAATAAGCAAGATACGCTTTTTACTACTACTCTTCAATGATTTCATCTATCTCCCCTTAACGGAACTGTATTCGCAGTTGCTGGCCGCATTATACATTATTAATCACGCATAAACTATCACCTCCCTGTAATCGCGACCACCCAATGGCCTGAAGCAAGACCATGAATCGTGTTTGATATTCTTCTAAACTACTCTTATCATTCTTTGTACTACTTCTGCTAAACAATGTCAATATCTTTGATGTAATCTTTTACCCTTTTTTCTCCTACCCTATTCTTCCTGCCTAATTTCTAACAACATATTTTGGACTCATACAATGCATATTAGTACATGGCCAAGTCCTTCTCGAGCTATTTAGCGATCAAGGAAACGCACTAAACTACAGTTGCACAATCCTGACTTTCGTGCAATCTCGTTTATTGAACAAAACGCAATAAAGTGTGGTATATTGGTGGGGTGAGCACTCTGCAATCTCTCGTAGCTGATAAAGGATGCTGAAGTGACAGCACAATACGGTTATGCCGGCAAAATCCTGAGAGTTGACCTATCTTCGGGAAACATGAGCCTTATGTCAACTATGGACTATGCTGAAAGGTTTCTGGGCGGCAGGGGCATTGCTGCCAAAATCTACTGGGATGAGGTGCCGCCTGAGGTCAAAGCCTTCGACCCCGAAAACCGGCTGATATTCGCCACGGGACCCCTGGCTGGGTTCAAAGGGGTGAGTGGCTCTAGATGGATGATCTGTGGTAAGTCCGCCCTCACCACCCCCGAACATTTCAACTACTGCAATCTGGGAGGGAATTGGGGAGCCCAACTCAAGCTCGCAGGTTACGATGCGCTGGTGGTTCAGGGAAAATCGGAGAAACCAGCCTATGTTCTCATAGAAGACGAAAAGGTTCAAATCAGGGATGCTTCCGCTCTCTGGGGAAAAAGCACCATCGAAGCACGCGAAATCCTGAAAGAACAGTTAGGAAGCTCGGTAAGCGTTGTAGCCATCGGCCCCGCAGGCGAGAACATGGTCACCTTCGCCTCCGTCCTCGCTGATAACGATGCCAGTGGCTCCAGCGGCCTGGGAGCCGTCATGGGGTCCAAGAGGTTGAAGGCCATAGCGGTAAGAGGAAGTGGCAAGGTAAAGGCTGCCCATCCACAAAGGTATCGAGAGCTGGCCGACTATGCCCGCGAGCTGAGGAGGGGAATTAATATGGAGTCGGTGGGTGGGACAGACCAGATGAGGCAGGTTCTAGGCGCAGTGCTGAAAAAAGACTACTGCTGGGGTTGCACCGGTGGCTTTTGCTTTAGAGCAAAATATAAGGCCTCTAGTGGCAAAGAAGGCAAGTCCATGTGCGGCTCTGCAACCTTCTACGTGCTGCGGGCCCAGAAATACTATGGAGAGCAGACCGAGGTCCCGTTCCTGGCCAACATGATTTGCAATGAATATGGAATTGATACCCATCAAATAGACGTCATGATGCAGTGGCTCTCCAAGTGTCATCAGGCGGGCATTCTCACCGATGAGAACACCGGTATCCCCCTTTCCAGGCAGGGCAGCCTTGAGTTCATAGAGACCCTGGTGAAAAAGATTGCGCTACGGGAAGGCATCGGGGACATACTAGCTCAGGGAACTATAAGGGCTGCCGAGGCAGTAGGACAGGGGGCAAAGGAATTGCTCACCGACTACATCACTGACAGCGGACACTTTGCCTTGATAAAGGCGCCCCGGTTGTATATTAGCACCGCGTTGCTCTATGCCATGGAGCCCAGGCAGCCCACAGGCCAGCTAAATGAGCTAGGATTTATGAGTGTGTGGCTGCTCTGGGTATACAAGCAAGCAGGCGCCTTCCTTTCCAACGATGTCGCCCGTGCTATTGCCCGGAGGTTTTTAGGAAGCGAAGCGGCAGTGGACTTTACCTCCTATGATGGTAAAGCACTGGCGGCAAAAATGATCCAGGACCGCGAATGCGCCAAGGATAGCCTGATCCTTTGTAGCTACCTATTTCCTATCCTCTTTTCCGAGGGCGCCGAGGACCATGTGGGCGATCCCAGCCTGGAAAGCAAAATCCTCTCCGCCGTTACGGGTAATGAGATAGGTGAGGATGGACTTTACAAAATAGGTGAGCGCATATTTAATCTACAGAGGGCGATACTTGCCAGGGAAGGACACAGGGGTAGGGAATGCGACAGGATTTCCGAGTACAACTTCACCAAGCCTCTTAAGTTCGACTTACACAATCCTGAATTGCTGTCCCCCGGGAAAGGCGACGAGGTGGTAAACAAACAGGGCGCCGTGCTTGATAGGGAGAAGTTCGAGAGGTTGAAGGACGAGTATTACAGCCTCAGAGGCTGGGATATCAGCACAGGCTTACAGACGCGAGCTAAACTCGAGGAACTCGGGCTAAGCGATATGGTGCCGGATCTGGAGCGCAGAGGGCTAGTGAGATGAGGCCTGGCAAACAGAAAAGTTGAAGATTTAAGGAGGTATGCAATGGAGAGATGGCTGCTCACGGTGGAGAGCAACTGCTGTGACCCATCGAGGGAAGAGGAGTTCAACCACTGGTATGACAACATTCACCTGCCTGATATCCTGGAGACACCCGGGTTCGTGCGCGCTGTACGCTATGAAAACACCAGCCCGGCGGAGGGGCAAGGGAAGTTCATTGCCATGTACGAGATTGAAACCGATGACCTGGCGCGAACCCTGGCTGAATTTGACGAAATCGTCAATGCCAGGGCAAAGCAAGGGCGGATGAGCGAGCTCGTGATAGCTGTAGGAGGAGGGCTCTACCGGCAGGTAGGCGCACCCGCAAAGGCGAAGAAAAAGAAGAAATAAAGGCTTCAGCTCGGGCACACTGATCGATCCTGCTCTAAATCAGGGATTGCCATTGTTTCAACTGTTTGTCCTAGCCATTACACTGACTTCGCGGAATTGACAAGGACCGCTCGTGTATTTAAGCTGTCATAACAGGGTTGCATGCAAAATACCGTATGGGACAGAGCTATGAGAGTAATTTATCCTGCGCAAACACACAGGGAAATCCCCGAATCAATGATAATCGGCCAAGCCGACGATGCCTGGCATCCCCTGAAAGATAGAAACTATATCGAATGGTGGTATTTCGATGTGATGAACGGGGATGGAAGCATTGTCAGAGGACAGCTTTTTATCTCGGGCGATATTTCCCGGCCCGGCAGGGTAATAACTGGAGCCAGAGCCACCTATGTCGAGCCCGATGGAAGAGAGACCACGATAGAGGAGAAGTTCCCCTACTCATCATTCAAGGCTTCCACGGAATCCTGCGAGGTAAGAATCGATAAGAACTTCATCAAGGGAGACCTTTCACATTATGCGCTTCATATCGAGGACAGCGAAAAATCCCTTGACCTGGAGCTCGACTCCAAGATGGGAGGCTTCACCAGCCACGCCTGCTTCGGAGATGAGACAAAGTGCATGTACTGGGTCGTCCCCCAGCCGCGCAGCCATGCCCGGGGAAAGTTTCAAACGAAGGAGGGGGCTTTCAGCATAGATGGCTTGGGCTATCGCGACCACAACTGGCTGAACTTCTATCCCTTGAATGTTATAGAGCATTGGGATTGGGGCAGAGTCTACGATAAAGAATTCACCATTATCTTTGCGGACATCGTTACAACCAAAAAATTTAAGCATGCCCGGATAAAACCGCTGGTTATTTATGATTCAGCCAAGTTTATCTACCTGACCACAGAATCCAGTAAGTGGAGCCTTGATAAAGCAGATATCAAGCGCGATCATATTACCAAGCTGGCAATTCCAGAGAGACACATGGTAAAGGCCCAGGACCAGGATTTGTCGCTCGAGTTGAATCTGCACCTGGAGAAGGTCTTTCAGAGGATAGATTTGCTGGCAGACTACAATCCCATAGTAAGATGGCTAATCCGGACCTTCATAGCAAAACCTACAGCAACCTCCTACTACTCAACCGGCTCAGGAAAATTGAATCTTGGTGGACAACAGAGCGCTTTGACCTGCACTGCGGTACATGAGCTTGTCCGAAACACCTGAGCGCCCAGCTTCCCAGCCACTTCGATGGCTACGGGCACACCACCCCTGGGCATAGCGAAAACAACGATCTCACTACACCGCACCGGGCCAATCCTTCGCAAGCCGTCTGCCAGCATCGGCCCGGTTCCAAAATACAGCCGCTTCTTCATAGACTATCATGCGCTCTATTCCATTCCCAGCCTAGTCCGGCATTTTCTTAGCCCCCGGCCACTTTTTGAAAGCGTCTATCTCTTTTTGCAGACTATTGGCCAACTGGCGCCCATGTGATACGGCTAATGCTCGGTACATATCTATGGCAGTATCGGCCAGCTTGTCCTGAGCCCTCAGGATGAACACCGGCTCATCGGCGGCGATTTTGGGGATATTGAGCTTGCCGTATTTACCTGATATAGCCATGGCAACCTCCCTTCTCATCTATTATTTGAGTCCTTCCTCAGACTCAACGATCGCTTGTAAGACCTTCCTGTGACTTTTCAAGTTTTTGAAGAGATAATCCGGTTTACTGGCTGACAGCTCTTCTTCCGAGTGAAAGCCAGTAGCTACAGCAATTGTCATAGCACCAAGCTGTTTGCCGCTATTCACATCCCGGAGAGAATCGCCAATTATGACTATATCCTTATCACTGAATTTCTTACCGGTTATACTCTCAGCTTTTTCCACAGCTAGTTTAATCATACCG
>Ga0315281_10008950_pt1 | contig 13945 bp, 8 predicted proteins | sample YL17G07_0_MG_FD_204540 | JGI IMG/M metagenome (GOLD analysis project Ga0315281, IMG submission 204540) | Sediment microbial communities from Yellowstone Lake, YNP, Wyoming, USA - YL17G07_0 | ecosystem: Environmental > Aquatic > Freshwater > Lake > Sediment | place: USA: Wyoming | collected...
TAAGAAGAATGTCGAATACTATCGCTCGCTGCTTTCCTCCACGCTTCGACTCCAAACTCCAAACCCTAAACTTAATCTTGCGTTCGAATGGGCAAAGGTTTCATTCGATAATCTCTTTGTTGAAAACCCCGATCTCGGATTCGGCATGGTCGCGGGACTCGGACCCAGCGGCACCGGCGGACGTCCCGGGTTCGGCTGGTTCTTCTCGGGTGATGTTGCAATCAATTCATTCAGCATGCTTTCGTACGGCGCGCACTCGTCAGTTCGAGACGCACTCACTTTCTGCCAGAAGTGGCAACGCGAAGACGGAAAAATGGCGCACGAACTCTCACAAGGAGCGGGATACATCAACTGGTTCAAAGATTATCCATACGGCTACATCCACGGAGATACGTCTCCGTTTTACATTTGTGCGATGTTCGATTACTACAAGAATTCCGGCGACACGGAGTTCATCAAAAGGAGCTGGGCCTCATTGAAGAAGGCATACGATTGGTCGATTGCGACCGACGAAGATGGCGATGGCTTGATGGACAACAAAAAGGCCGGACTCGGCGCTCTTGAGTACGGCCCCCTCACCGACATTCAATCCGACGTTTACGTAGCCGGCGTGTGGGTGCGGGCGTCGTACGGCATGCAATTTCTAGCGGAGGCTGCCGGAGAAGTTTCGTTTGCCAAGAAAGCAAAATCGTATTACGAGAAGGGGGCCAAAACATTTGAGGCGAAATTTTGGGATGACAAAAATCAACAGTACGCGTATGCCATCACTCCAAAAGGTGAACACGTTGAAATCGTATCGCCGTGGAGTTCAGTCGCTCTACACTGGGAATTGGGAACGCCCGAACATAGTTTGAAATCGCTGGAGAAACTGAATAGCGCAGAGCTTTCTACCGATTGGGGTACGCGAAGCATCTCCATCAAGAGTCCCTACTTCGAGCCGCTCAACTACAACTACGGCGCGGTCTGGCCGTTCATCACGAGCTGGGTTGCCACCGCGCAATTCAAGAACCATCTCGCGATTCAGGGGTACAACAACTTGCTCGCCTCAGTCAATCACACGTTCGACAACGGGTTGGGAACGGTCACGGAAGTCTTCTCAGGCTATCAAAATATTTGGCCGCAGGAGGCGGTCGCACATCAGGGGTTCTGCACTGCGGGAGTCGTGCTGCCACTCGTGCGCGGTCTGCTCGGACTCGAGAGCGATGCTCAGAGAAAACTGCTGACGTTTGCGCCGCACTTCCCTGCTGATTGGGATTCTGTGGTCGTTGAAAATTACAAACTCGGCGACGGGTCAGTTGACATCTCTTACAACCGAACGACGTCGCGCATCACGGCAACGCTTTCTACAAAGAATGTGAAGAGTGTTAAGTTCAAGTTCGCTCCGGCACTGGGCATCGGCTCTACGGTGAATGAAGTGCGAGTGGACGGAGTGAAGACAAGTTTTGTCTCACGCACCTCATCTCAGACAATTCAGCCTGAGATCGAAACTGCGCTCGGCGGAACAGTCTACATCGAGATTGATTTCACTCCAACAGTCGAAATCCTTCCACCGCTGCTGCTCGCGAAGACGGGAGATGCAAACAAGGGGTTGAAAGTCATTTCAACTGAGTATCGCGACGGCGCACTGGCGGTCGTGCTCGAGGGACTTTCGGGAATTATTTACGAACTCGGAGTCGTTAACGAAGGATTGCTGAAAAACGTACAGAGCTGCACGCTTTCTGGGAAAAATTTGCTGATACAATTCCCGGCAGGTCAGACTGGAAACTTTGTGAGAAAAGAAATTGTGCTCAGGCAAAAGTAGTACGGAGATCAATATTTTTTTGAACCCCTGTAGTCCCCCTAGAGGGGGACAGCGGTATTTTGGTTTTCGCAATCTAGAGCTGACTTTCAACACTCCCACTGCAGGATGAGACAGGAAGGGGGTCAATTTGAGATTTGCAATGAATGCCGTCGAGCAGATTTTGATGAAGAAAAGTACATCGGAATTCACTCACAGTTTTTGACCTCCTGTCATCCTCCTTAATGGTGACAGTGCAAGTCCAAGAAGTACAATCCTCAGGATCACATCCGAAAAAACTTCTCAACCGCTTCCCTCGTCGGAATCGACGGCTGCGCGCCCATCTTCGTCACTGAAAGTGCTGCGGCGGCATTCGCCCATCGGACGGATTCAATCAACGATTTTCTCTCTGCAATCATAACGGCAAGCACGCCGTTGAACACATCGCCAGCAGCTGTCGCATCGATCGCTCGGACGCTCGGCGCGGCAATCATCTCTTCGATTTCATCCGTTGAAACAAACGCCCCCCGCTCGCCGAGTGTGAGTATCACGGAGGCGCCTTAGAGATTGCGCAAATGGCGAGCCGCTGTGCGTACCTGTTCGTCTGTGCGCACGGGAATGCCAGCGAGTAATTCCGTTTCCGATTCATTCGGCGTCAGAATACTCACGCTGCGGAGAATTGTTTCGTCGAGTAGTTGCGCGGGCGCTGGGTTAAGGATGATGGTCTTCTTCAACTCCTCGGCAATCTCCACCGCTCGACGAACGCACGACATGGGAATCTCCAGTTGAAGCAAAAGTATGTCGCATCGCTCAATTAGTGGCCGTGCTCGGTTCACATCTTCAACCCTCATTGCAAAGTTCGCTCCCGGGGCGACTGCAATTGCGTTCTGCCCGTTCGCATCCACCATAATTGTAGCAATTGCTGTGGCCGCGTCGGTCGCGAGCCGCACGTGGTCGGCGTTGATCCCTTCGCGTCGATAATTCTCCAGCGCTTGTTTTCCGTACATATCGTCTCCCAAGCATCCCACCAACGACACTTCAGCGCCGAATCGAGCCGCGGCAACTGCCTGGTTGGCTCCCTTCCCGCCTGGCGATGTTAAGAAAACTCCGCCAAGCACAGTTTCACCCGGCTGCGGAATGCGTTTGACTTTCATCGCGAGGTCAATAGTCGCACTGCCGATGACGAGAATGTTCGGTTTCATCGGTGGGAAAAGTAGAGCGAATCTTCCTGCGAAACAACTTTATTTTCGACCACATTTGTCGTAATCTTGTGCGTTCAACTCTACCGACGAGCCAAACCATGACCAACCGACGTCTATGTTTTTCCTTTTTCATTTTTAGTTTTTCGTTGACCTCCGCTCAATGGATTACACAACAGTCCGGAATTGCCAACCGGTTTCGCGGCATCTCCTCGGTTGACGATTCGACCGTCTGGGCGAGCGGAACCAAAGGGTGCGTCGTGCGGACGACAGACGGCGGCACGAATTGGAAATCGGTCAATGTGCCCGGCGCCGATTCGCTTGACTTTCGCGACATCTACGCTGTCGATGCAAACACCGCCTACGTGCTCAGCATTGGAACCGGTATTTCCGCACGCATCTTCAAAACATTGAATGGCGGCGGATCGTGGAAAGAACAATTCCGAAACTCCGACTCGAAACTCTTCTTCGACGCGTTTGCGTTCTGGGACAGAACACACGGCATTGCGATGACAGATGAATCGGAAGGAAGAATTCACTTTGTCGCTTCTGCTGATGGAGAACATTGGAACGATTTCATCCCGCGCCAACTTCCGCCCTCTCTGCCCGGTGAAGGAGCCTTTGCCGCGAGCGGAACGTGCATCGTCACGTGGAGGTCACGGCATATCTGGATCGGCACCGGCTCCGGACCCGAAGCCCGCGTCTTTCGCTCATCCGACCGAGGCGAAACGTGGAAAGTTTCATCCACTCCCATCCGGCACGGCTCGCAAACGAAGGGAATTTTTTCGCTTGCGTTTGCCGATTCACTCCGCGGCGTAATCGTCGGCGGCGACTATCAAAAAGAATTGGAGGCTGATTCGAGTGCAGCGTTTACAACCGATGGCGGTGCAACCTGGACGCTTTCCTCAAACAATCCGAGCGGATACCGATCGTGCGTCGTTGTGGTTCACGGCATCGCGCCGCGCCTCTTGGTTGCCGTCGGACCTTCTGGGAGCGACTATTCGAAAGACTTCGGGCGCTCGTGGATACCGCTCGACACGCTCGGATTCCACGCAATCACCACTGCAGGCCACGGCGCCGCTTGGGCGGACGGAGAGAAGGGCAGAATCGCCAAGCTCTCGTTGCCCGCGACTCACTGATACTTTCATTCTTGCAATCAAGAATCGTGTTGTGTAAATTTAAAGTGCGACTTTAAGATTGCACAACTGGCAATGACCTATATTCCACGCATCCTTGCGGCATCACTCCGCCAACAACTTGCCCGCTTCTCAGTCGTCGGTGTCACCGGGCCACGACAATCGGGCAAATCGACGCTCTTACAGCACACGTTGGGCAACAAGTATCGATACGTGACCTTCGACGACTACAAAATGATCGACCTGTTGCATCACGATCCGGATCGTTTCCTGCGAATGTATGATGATCGCGTCGTGTTCGATGAAGTGCAAAAAGTGCCGGAACTGTTCCCTGCCATCAAGTTGGCCGTGGATGCCGACCGAAAACGCCGTGGAAAATTCGTGCTCACCGGATCGAGCCAGTTCTCTTTCATCAAGGGAATTACGGAATCGCTCGCGGGGCGAATCGGCCTCATCTCGCTTCTCCCATTCGAGTTCAGAGAAATCCCTCACCTCCTTCGGACACCATCGGTATTCCGCGGCTGCTACCCCGAAGTCGTGTCGGAGCGGTTTCGGCGAAGCACAGATTGGTATTCGTCATACCTCGAAACTTACGTAAACCGAGACGTGCGGCATCTGAGCGCGATCGGAAATCTTCGCGACTTTCGTCGATGCCTGCAGATGTTGGCTGCGCGCACCGGACAGATTCTCAGCCTTTCCGAACTCGCACGCGACGTTGGCGTCAGCGTGCCGACGATCAGGCAGTGGATTTCCATTCTCGAAGCGAGCTACATTCTTTTCTTGCTTGCGCCCTATTATCGAAACCTCGGCAAACGGCTGGTGAAAAGCCCCAAGGTGTTTTTCTATGACACGGGATTGGTTTCTTTTCTCACGGGCGTTGATTCGCAGCGAACGTTTCAGCAAGGACCGATGCACGGACCGATATTCGAAAATTACGTGATTGCAGAAATCAAGAAGCATCTCTCCCATACGAACGCCAATGCCGAGCTTTTCTATTTTCGCACCAGCCACGGGGTCGAAGTTGACTTGATCATCGACCGAAGACGTTCGCTCGATTTGATCGAAGTGAAATCATCCGAGTCGTTTCGTCCCGCAATGTTGCAAAACATCTCAATCCTCAAAAGGAAAACTGATCGCGCCTTTCTTGTCTATCAAGGAAAATCGTTGCCGTCCGCCGACAGCATTGCCATTCAAAACTACTCTGAGTTCCTTGAATCGCTTTGAAATCGCTTCAACTCCTCCGCTGATGAACGACATCCTCTCCCTTCTCTCCCGCGCAGACAAATGGTATCTCGGAGGCGGAAACCGGCTTCTCTACGCTCCTCCCTTTCCACGATTTCTCGAATCTCCCGGTTTGTGGGATAACGCTCACTACTACAACTACGAGCTTGGCCCCCTGTTCACGTGGGCGATTCTTGACAACGAGGGAAAGGAGTTACCGCTCGCATTGTGCTCGAAGCATTGGAATCCGGCGAGGCTCAAAAGAGATTTCAGGTTGAAGGTTGCAGGTTTGCGTGTCGAAGAAGAGAGTTGTGTGCTTCCGAACGACGTTGCCTCAAGCGTCGTTACGATTTCCAACCATTCTTCCAAGAAAAGGCAGCTGCACATTATCGCCTGGACTACTCAAAGAAATAATCCCGACGGAAAAGCAGAATGGTTGAAAGATGCAACCGCCGATGAGGGCGTCGCAGCATTTACGAAATGCATTCAGCCGCAAAATCGGCCCTTAATGGAGATCGCTTGCGCATTCACAATGCATCCCTCTCCGCATTCATCCGCACTCCGCGTAAGTGAAGGAGGCCTCCTCCATCCGCATTGGAACCTCTCTCCCTTTTTCGAAGGATTCGCTGAACACAAGCTGAACGAGAGTTTTCAATCTGAAGAAACTTTGCAAGCCGGAGTTACATTCATCGCGCTGCATCGTCGTATCACTGTGCCACCAAACGGGAAGACCGAAATTCGTATTGCGTTTTCTGCTGCACCCGCGCCGCAAATCGCGCAGATCAATCTGGACGCGATCGTCAAGCATCATCCCATCAAACTCAGCACACTCAATTGGGATGACCATTTTGGAACTGTTCCCCGATTCGTGTGCTCCGACGAATTCTTGACCCGCTACTACTGGTACCGCTGGTATGGGTTGAAGTTGAATACTCTCTACGGCAGTGAGGGGAATTACGAGTATCCGGCAGTCTGCGAAGGGATTGAATACTTTCGTGCTCCCATTTCGTACAGCGCACCCTGCCACATGATGGAGAATCGGTGGATGCACAAGCCGGAACTTGCCCGCGGCAGCTTGCTGACCTTCATCGAAAACCAGCGAAAAGATGGCCGGTTCCGTGGCTACATCGACGTAAACCATTACCGGCAAGAAATGTTCTACCACGCGAACTGGGGCAGGGCTGTGATGGAACTGCATCGCATTCATCCGAGCGAAGAATTCCTCGCACAGGCGTACGAAGGCTTAAAGAACTACGCGCAGTATTTCGACCGCGAACGGGATGAAGAAGTGAGCGGGTTGTACGACATCGACAACCACTACGAAACGGGACAGGAATTTTCACATCGCTACACGGCAGTCAATCCCAAGGCGGATGAGGATAACTGGGGCGAAGTCTTCCGGCTCAAAGGCGTCGACGTGACGGTCTACATCTACGAACTCAAACAGGCGCTGGCAGCGATGGCTGAATGGCTTGGCAGAAACGAGGAATCAGAACTGTGGGATTTGGAAGCGCAAAGAACAAAGAGTGCTGTGCTCTCGAAAATGTGGGACGCGCGCGACGGAATGTTTTACGACGTGAACCCTGCTACGGGCAAGCGGACGCGCATCAAAGCCGCCACCTGTTTCTATCCATACTTTACAGATATCGTGTCGAAGACGCATGTCGCAGGGTTGAAGAAGCATTTGCTGAACGTGAAAGAATTCTGGACTCCCTTTCCTGTGCCGTCGATCAGTGCTGATGACGAAACGTTTTCCGCTGAGCCAGTTTGGAAAGGCAAGCGAATGAACTGCCCCTGGAATGGACGTGTCTGGCCGATGACCAACAGCCACATCGCAGAAGCGCTCGCCGCTACTGCGATTCGATTCAATGACGAGTCCCTTCGGAAGAAATCAGCGGAGTTCATTTCCAAGTTTATCCGGATGATGTTCTTTGAAGGCGACCCAAGACGCCCAAATTGCTTCGAGCATTACAATCCGATGACAGGAGCGCCCAGTCTCTATCGCGGCATCGACGACTACCAACATTCGTGGGTCAACGATTTGATTATCAAGTACGTCTGCGGCATTCGTGTAAACGATTTTTCGGTAACCGTTGATCCGTTCCCCTTCGGGCTGAGATGGCTGAAGATTGAGAATGTTTTGGTGAGAGAAACGAAGCTCTCCGTGGAGGTACGCGGTTCCAGGTTTGAGGTTTGGATAGGTGGGAAGATGCACGCCAACTCAAAGCTCGGTTCTCCGATAGAATTGCAGTTCTAACTCACGTTCCGTTTTTTCATTTTTCATTTTTACTTTTTCATTGTCATTATGCCTGAACTTCGCCGCTCCCTTTCCCTTTTCGACCTGACGATGATTTCCATCGGTTCTTCCATCGGGTCGGGTATCTTTCTCACGCCCGCGCTCGTTGCCCGACAGCTTGATTCGCCCCTTTGGATTCTCGGCGCGTGGTCTGTCGGCGGCGTGATGGCCCTTTGCGGAGCGCTGACGTATGCAGAACTCGGCGCAATGCTTCCGCGAGCCGGAGGTCTTTATGCTTTCATTAGCGAAGCATTCGGTGGTCTGTGGGGATTCTTGTACGGCTGGGCGTATTTTCTCGTTGCCAATACGGGAGCGCTGGGAGCGCTGGCCATAGCCTTCTCCACATACTTCGGATTCTTTGTGCCCCTCACTCCCAACGGACAACTCGCGGTCGCCATCACGGGTATCGTTGTAGTTACGGTCATCAACGTGCTTGGCGTGAAGGCCGGCGGAATTTTTTCCGACATCTTCACTGTTCTCAAACTTATCGGCATTGCAATATTGTTGGTTGCTGCATTTTTCTGGGGATCCGCTGCAACGACGGACTTTTTTGCGGCCGAACCAAAATCCGGGACTGATCTTGCCAGCGCGCTAACGATCGTCTTCGTCAGCGTTCTCTGGTCGTACGGCGGATGGCAGCACGCTACATTCACAGCGTCGGAAGCGAAAGACCCGCAGCGGACACTTCCGCGCGCGTTGATTATCGGTGCCTCGGTCGTGACATTTGTCTACGTGGCTGCCAACGTCGCCTACATGTTTCTTCTGTCGCCGCACGAGATGGCAGGCTCTGAACGGATCGCCGCAGACGCTCTGAGCAGAGTGATGGGCCCAATCGGCGGGACAATTATCTCGCTCACGATTTTCATTTCAACCTTCGGCACGACGGGCATCTACACGCTCACGGCACCGCGCATTTATTACGCGATGGCAAGCGACGGAGCGTTTTTCAAAAAAGTGGCGGAAGTCCATCCGAAGTTTCATACGCCAATGTTTGCCATCGTAACACAAAGCGTCTGGGCAATTATCCTGCTCTTCTTTTGGGGAACGTATCAGCAGATGATTTCGTATGTGGTCTTTACCGACTGGATCTTCTTCGCCCTTGCCGCCACGAGTCTCTTTGTCCTTCGGAAGAAAATGCCGAACGCCGAACGGCCGTACCATACACTCGGCTACCCGGTCACGCCGATTATTTTTATCGCGTTGGCCTCCCTCTTTGTGCTGTATACACTTGTCGAGAACCCGTTGGAATCGGGTGTGGGGTTCTGCTTCCTCGCGCTCGGCGTGCCGGTCTATTATTGGTGGAAGAGAAGAAATGCACTGACTGAGGAAGTTTGAGAAAACTGCAAATGATCAGTACGAAATATCCAATCGAGCGATTCCTGTCGGCCGACGCTACGCTACCAATCGCAAAGCAACTCTCCGACGTGTTGACCAAGACCGTCGACGATTTCGTTGCGCGGTTCGGGACAAAGGATGAAGCGTGGGCATCCCGTAAACCTGCCCCGGATAAATGGTCGGCAAAAGAAATACTGGGGCACTTGCTCGATTCCGCGGCAAACAATCATCAGCGGTTTGTACGCGCGCAATATTTGGATGACCGACGCTTTCCCGGCTACGAGCAAATGGAATGGGTCGCGCTCCAGCACTGCAACGAGCGGACGTGGAGCAATCTTATCCTCTTCTGGCGGTCGTTCAACTTGCACATTGCTCACGTCATTGTGCGCCTCTCCGCTTCCGATTTGCAGAAGGAATGCACGGTCGGGTCCGGCACACCGGAACCATTGGAGTGGATAGCGACCGACTACGTTGGCCATATTCAGCATCATATCAAGCAGATCGAGGCAAGATGACTTTGAGCGGCCGAAGTTTCCTTTTTGCGACTTTCGAATTACATTGACCCATCATCTGCCAACCAATCTAGGAATATCATGAAACGCACCGCGCTCTTCCTCACGCTCTCTTCTCTTCTGTTCACTCAACAACCGCAAATGACATTCACACGCGCCGATACACTTCGCGGAACGCTGAGCCCCGCTCGGTCTTGTTACGATGTAACCTACTACGATCTCGACGTTCGAATCGACACGATGAAGGCTCCGATCACCGGCTCGAACACGATTGTATTCCACGTTGTCAACGACTTCGACGTGATGCAAGTGGATTTGTTTGAGAACATGAACGTCGACAGTCTGGTGCTCGACGGAACGGAACGAGCGACGTACACGCGCGAGTTCAACGCGGTATTCGTGAAACTGCCGAAAGAAGTGAAAGTCGGATCGATGCACAGCCTGCAATTCTTTTACTCGGGCACACCGCAGGAGGCAACCAACCCGCCGTGGGGCGGCGGGTTTACGTGGACGCACGACAAAGCTGGCAACCCGTGGATCGTGGTAACGTGCGAGGGACTCGGCGCAAGCGTCTGGTGGCCGACGAAAGACCATCCATCTGACGAACCGGACAGCATGGCCATCAGCATCACGACACGTACGGGGATGGATGACGTGAGCAACGGGCGAATGCGCACCAAGAAAGATTTAGGCGAAGGTTGGACGCAATTCAACTGGTTCGTCAGCTATCCCATCAACAATTACAACGTAACGTTTGCCATCGGTAAGTATTCCCATTTCCACGATACGCACAGAAGCAAGGACGGCGATACGCTCTCGCTCGACTACTGGGTCATGCAATACGATCTCGCCCGAGCAAGAACGCAATTCAAGCAGGTGAAACCGATGATGCAATGCTTCGAGGACTTCTTTGGGAAGTATGCATTCTATCGCGACGGTTACAAGCTGCTTCAAACTCCCCACCTCGGGATGGAGCATCAAAGTGCGGTCGCGTACGGCAACGACTACGTGCAGGGTTATCGCGGAACCGCTTCATCACCTGCGGGCATCAAATTCGATTTCATCATCATCCACGAATCGGCGCACGAGTGGTGGGGGAACGCCGTCAGCGCGGCCGACCACGCGGACATGTGGATTCACGAAAGCTTTGGCGCATACGCCGAGGCAGTCTACGTCGAATGCCGCTGGGGCTACGACGAGGCGATGAAGTACGTGAACGGCAAAAAGCCAAACGTGCGCAACGACCGCCCCATACAGGGACCGTACGGCGTGAACAAAAGCGGCTCGGGCGATATGTACGACAAAGGGCAACTCGTGCTCAATACGCTGCGCCACGCGATCGGCAACGACAAACTGTGGTGGGAAATTGTGCTCGAAATACAGAATCGATTTCGGTACAAGGCCATCAACGCAGATGAAATTTTTTCTCTCGTGAATGAAAAGACGGGGCGCGACTGGTCCTCCTTCTTCGAGCAGTATTTCAAAAAATCGAGCGGGCCGAAACTGGAGGTCACAGTCTCCAAGAAAGCTGACTCGACGACTATCCGCTACCGATGGCGAGCGGAAGTACAAGGGTTTGCGATGCCGGTGAAGATTACCGATGCGAAAGGCAAATGGATCACAATCGTACCGACCAACATGTGGCAGATGATGCAGGTCGCAAAACTCGACCCGGCGAAATTCCGTGTCGCGGAAGACCAGTTCTACATCGAAACGTCCATCCGCCGAACGTACATCGACCCGAACCGGAAATGAGTCTGCTGTTCCAAATGCTCACCGTCGGATATCTCGTTTCACCTGCTCCTTCTTCCCGTGAGGAAATCGCCGCGTGGAATTTTCTTGCCTCACGCAAAGGCGCACTTGTCCGCTCGCTTTCTGGCGGAAAGGCGCAAAAGATAGATTTCAACCAAATCGTCACATCGAACATTACCAAATTACCAAATGTCTTGTGGTGGCATTACGAATCCTCTGAACAAATTCCGCCGGAAGCTCTCGACCCTAAAGTACTGAGCGCGTTGCGCGGTTACGTTGAACGCGGGGGGTCGTTGCTGCTTTCGCTTTCTGCCGCACAGTACGTGGTTGATTTAGGGTTTGAAGAAGTTCGACCGAACCATATCGCCCGCGGCGCGTGGAATCAATCGAGCTGGGCGAAAGACTATCCCGACACTCGGGGCTTCGCAAGCTTTCAAGGCCATCCAATTTTTTCCGGGCTCACCAACGGCGTGTACACCTGGAATCCCACTCCCGAATCGCCGCACGCTGCCGCAGTCTATGACGGCATCTCACCAAAGAACGGAAAATGCGTCGCTGTCGAACGACTCTATATCAAGCTGAACGAATCGTGGCGCGTAGTGCACGAATATCCCGTCGGCAAAGGTCGAGTGCTGACGGTTGGCGCGTTCTTGTACTTTGGTGAACCGCAGCATCGGTTCCGAGCGCATCTGGAAAAATTCACGCTCAACTGCTTGGGCTACCTTGCAAATCCCGGCAAAGAGAAAACGTCCTACTGGAACTTTACTGAACGAACGGTGCAGGAAGAGTCGCGCCCCCTCGCCGCTTCGCTGGGCAAGCTGAACGGCGCTTGGAAGGGAATCCAATCCGATTTGACGATTCACAGAACGCTGACTCCGGAAAGCAAACAGAAATCGTTCGACGTCGGCGGCCGGCGAACGCTGGTGATGGGAAAAGAACGGACAGGGATTGAGGAAGTGTGGGTTCATCCGTTGCGCGTGCTCAAGAATCTTCGCATCGGCGTACGTGTCGGCGGCGGCGCGATACAGTCTACCGATGGAATGAATCCTGAACTGACGTTCACCCCCGAAGCGCTCATTCGTTCATATCAGGTAGACGGTGCTACGGTCGAAGAGACGGTGTACGCTCACCTCGGCAAACCTGCGGGAGCCGTCCACATTCGTTCCGATGCGAAACAGAACACAGAATTCCTCATCACCGGACAAATCGACTTGCGGCTGATGTGGCCGTTGCGCGACGACGCTACGGGTTCGTTGAAGTACTCGTGGGATAGAAACCTGCGCGCATTCGTCATCCGAAATGCAACAGGCGAACTCGCCGCGCTCGTTGGGTCGTCGCTGATGCCGAAGGAGAAGCTCGCGGGACAATTTTCAGAAATCGTCGTGGAAAACGATGCGCTCGTTGGCAAGCCGACCGAAGCGATTCGGGTTGCATTTGCGCTGCGCTTTCTGCTCGACAAGTCGCGGCGCGATTTCACCCTTGTGTTCGCAGGGTCGAATCAGGGCGAGCGCGAAGCAGCCGACGCATACCGCTCGCTCGCGGCAAATCCCCAGTATGCGCTGGAGGAGCAATCCAAGCATTTCAAGAAGCTGCAGGGCGGCAGCCTACGCATCGTTTCTCCCGATTCTGCGTTCAACGCTGCGTATCAATGGACGCTCGCAGAAACGGATCGGTTCATCGCCACCACACCCCAGCTCGGCACATCGTTACTTGCGGGCATTGGCACGACAGAGCGCGGCTGGGATGGCGGACACTCGATTTCCGGCAGGCCCGGATACGCCTGGTATTTCGGTCGCGATGCAGTCTGGTCGGCACTGGCAATGCTGGACTACGGCGACATCGAGAATGTCCGCAACGTGCTCGAATTTCTCGGCGCGCATCAAGACTTGAACGGAAAGATTTTGCACGAGTACACAACTTCGGGCTTCATCCACTACGATGCCGCTGATGCAACGCCCCTCTACATTCTGATGATGGGAAGATATCTGAAGGCTTGCGGTGACATCGCGTCGGTGCGCGAACAATTCCCCCACTTGCAGAAAGCGATTGAGTTTTGTTTTTCCACGGATACCGACGGAGACCATCTGATTGAGAACACCAATGTCGGACACGGCTGGGTGGAAGGGGGCGGACTCTATCCCGTGCACACCGAGCATTATCTTGCAAGCATCTGGAGCGCGGCGTTAGGCGAAGCCTCCGCGGTTGCACGCGCATTGAAGAAACATTCGCTCGCGGCATCGTGGGAGAAAGAATCGTACCTCGTCGCCGAGATCGTCAAGAAAGAATTCTGGAATCCGCAGACGAACTTCTACAACTTTGCCAAGCGGCAGGACGGATCGTTCAATGTGGAGAAAACGATTCTTCCCGCAGCGGGAATGTATCTTGGCGTTGCGGACCATGAGCACGTCGGCGCAAGTCTAACGGAATTTTCCTCCGCCAATTTTTCCGCGGACTGGGGAACGCGCATCGTCGGCAGCGACAACCCGATGTTCAATCCCACGGGCTACCACTACGGCAGCGTCTGGCCCCTGTTCACGGGTTGGAATGCGCTCGCCCAATTTCGGTGGCAGCGCTACACGCAGGGGTTTCAAATCGTTTCGAGCAATCTCGCCCTTTCGCATCCCTTCTCGGCGGGCACGGTCGCTGAAGTTCTGCGAGGCGATTCGCTCGAAGAGGCGGGCGTTTGTTCGCACCAGGCCTGGTCGGAGACGATGGCG
>Ga0315281_10008951_pt1 | contig 13944 bp, 14 predicted proteins | sample YL17G07_0_MG_FD_204540 | JGI IMG/M metagenome (GOLD analysis project Ga0315281, IMG submission 204540) | Sediment microbial communities from Yellowstone Lake, YNP, Wyoming, USA - YL17G07_0 | ecosystem: Environmental > Aquatic > Freshwater > Lake > Sediment | place: USA: Wyoming | collected...
TGATAGTAAAAATCGACCGAATATTGAAGTCCTAGGTAGGGGAAATACCGATAGCCGTCGTCGGTGAGTTTGCGGATTTTGTGTTGAAAGCCGATGCCGTAATATCTCCGCTTCCAAAGAGTGGCGGCCTGAAATCCGATGGCCCAATTGAAATTCATAGGAAAATAGAGCGTTTCAGTGGCGACTCCAGCATAGGCGGTCTCGAAATAGCCGAGAGCTAAGCGAGAAAACCATCCGCCTCCCCAATTCCAGCTTTTTTGAACAAAGGCTTGATCCAGGTGAAAAGAACTGGCTTGGTTGTATCGAAGAGCATCGGTGCGGACATTGATGATGCGGGAAGGGTTCAGGGTGTCGCGATCCCCCATATTTTGCACGCTTGAAAAAGCAGTATAACTGCCATAGAGGCAGTAATAGATCTGATTAAAAAGATACCCTTCGGGCCCTAGAGACAATCCAGTCTCATACTTGAACTTGCCGCGGCTGCTGCCAAAAAAGGTGCGAACCCAGGGCCGGAAAGTGAGGATCCAAATCGGCTTGCGCCGTTGGTAAAGAAGGGCGGAGTCATAGTCGCTGGGCTCTGAAGTGGCCTCGCGCATCGGCGCTATGATGCGGAATTCGTCTTCGCCCATTTGTCCACGGCTGTAGCGCTTCAGGTCTCTCACGCGGAAACGATATTCTTGCGTCGGAACTCCGTCGGTCTCCATGACAGCGGTCACATGGGATACATTGGAGGGGGTCAGAGAGGCGAGAACGAGCTCGACCCGGTGGCGGACCTCCTCCTCTTCCCGATAACGGACGTTGATGATCTTCATCCAGAGAGCGTCCTTTCCATTTTCTCCAGGGATGAGATTCAGGGCGTACAAATCAAACCCCTGATCCTTAAATGCGTAGGCTAGCTCTTGAGCAAACTCCTGGCGGGTGCGAAGAAGTCCAAGGGGCTGAGTATCGATGGGAGCGGTATAAGAGGGGCGATCGTAGATCTTGGGGAAGAGTCCGGTCGAGGCGCCTAGGTTGTAATTCAGAGCCGCACTGGCGGCCCAGTCATTTCCACGAATGGTGCTGGCTGTCAGACGAATCAGGTCCCAAAGTTGCAGTTGTACCCCGGCGTTGATGCGGCTTTTGACGATCCGGCCGCGGGGGTGTTCGGCCCCATGGCGACGGTAGTTGTTGGCGTCGTATTCTGCACCTAGGGTGAGGTTTTTCCAAAAATATTTTGAATGCCTGAAAGGGGTCCACGCTAGACCGCCGTAAAATCCTTGGATTCTCCCTCTGCCCCATCCGAACGTGGCTTCGAAGTTATAATGGAGAAATTCCTGTGTCGCGACGAAGTAGAAAGAGTTGAAGCGGCGAGAGCCCAGGAAATCGTTCCAACCCAGTGCGAAATCAGGGAGAAACGGAAAACCGTCCTCCTTCCGCAGAAGAATGAACTTTACGTTGGCAGCCCTTTCGGCATCATCGCCGAATCCAAGATGGCCAAAATTTCCCTCCGTGATGCCATCAAAAATCCAATAGTTGCCCGTGGCCTCAACGTGATTGAAGAACTGGAACCCGAGGCTCCAAATCCTGTAGGGGGGAACATAGGAAAACCCGAACCCGAGTACGCCAGAATCGAAAGTACGGGCGGAGGGCATGGTAAAATAGCCCCCTTGCAGCTGGTAGTTCACCATGAGAGGGAGGCGGTCGTGGATTTGGGCGTCGATCTGCTCAACTATTTCCAGATCTCGAAAAAGGGCGACAGCGGGGGAATCGAGACCAAGAGAGGTTTCTCCGGCCGCGAAAAGGGAAGAAGAAATGAGGGCAAGGGCAAGCAATTTCATTGCGATCGACAGCCACGGGAGTGAAGTTTAAAAGCGTAGGGGCGATAAGCATTTCTTGCAAGAAAGTTCTCTTCTTAATCCTCAAAGTCTTGGGTTGAAGATTATTTCATCCCCTCCTATACTCCTGCTGGAGTTCTAGAGTAAAATGACGGTTTTTGGGACAAATTGCATGGCGTATTTGAAGGATTTTCGCGAGAGAATTCAAAATAATGATTATCCCGGTTTTTTAAAGATCTGGGAAGAATATTGCTACGGCGATCAGCCTGACGGGGAAGAAATTGTCGCAGTCCTCGAAAATATTAAAGCGTCTGATTTGGCAAAACCCTTCGGATTGCAGGTCGAAAGGGTCCTCCCTCTTTGGCGCCAGCTGACAGACCACACCCAAGCCCATAACGCCCTCCGTTTGATCCTTGATTTGCAAACGACAAATAGCGAAGTGTTGGCTGATCTGGCGACGGAATATCTGAAAAATCAAAATGAGAACGACCCCCTCCTGAATGAAAAGCTCCGTCTCGTGGGTCTCCGCAATCGGGAGAGGTTTCAGTCGGCCATACGCAGTTTCGAGCTGCTCAGCCACATGAAAAAGGGGAATTTCGTCTTTCACACGGCAGGATGGGGAACGGGAGAGATCCTCGATGTGTCTCTGGTTCGCGAAGAGCTGAGTCTTGAATTCGAATACGTGATCGGCCCGCAGCCCTACTCATTCGAGAAAGCGTTTAAAACTCTGATCCCTTTAACAAACGATCATTTTTACGCCCGTCGTTTCGGCAGTCCCGACCAATTGGAAAAGGAAGCGCGGGAAAACCCTGCAGAATTGATGCGCATGCTGCTGCGGGATCTGGGCCCCAAGACTGCGTCCGAAATCAAAGAAGAGCTGTCCGATTTGGTGATCCCTGCAGAGGACTGGAATCGATGGTGGCAAACAGCCAGAGCGAAAATAAAAAAAGACACAAAGATTGCATCCCCGAAAGAACTGAAAGATCCGTTCCGCCTTCGAGAGCACGAGCTTCCTCATGAAGTCACCTTCCACAAAGATTTAGAAGCAAAGCCGGGAGTCAATGCCACGATCCAGATGGTCTACACTTTCCTCAGAGACTTCCCAGAAACGCTAAAAAATGGAGAGTTCAAGGCTTCTCTAGAAACGGTCCTCAAGGATGTTCTGGCCAACGAGCACCTGATAGATAGCCAAAAAATTCAGATCCTCTTTTTCCTTGAAGATTTGGGCAACTCGAAAGTAGGACAAGAAATCTCTGATTTGATTGCGCAAATGCACAATATTCCAGAAGTCGTTAGGTCGATCGACGTGATGGCCTTCCAAAAAAGATGTTTGCAGCATGCGCATAAGATGAAAAAGGACTGGAAAGAGACCTTTCTCGACCTGATCTTCTCGGTGGATCAAAATTTATTGAGAGATTTTATCCTAGCTGCACTCGACTCTCCTGAAACGAAAGACCTGTTGAAGCAAAAACTCAATTCCCTCCTCATCCATCCACTCTCCTTTCCTGACGTCTTCGTGTGGTATTTCCAAAAAATCATCGATAAAAAATCTAAACTGCCATTTTCAGATAAAGAGGGGAAAAACCGCTTTTTTGAAGGGCTCCTCATCCTTCTGGACTACCTGGAGCAGAAGCCCCAGTACCGCGATCTTGCGAAAAAAATCCTCACTCTCTTGACCTCTGACCGATATAAAATCGTCCGAGATGTCATTCAGCACTCGAGCCAGGAAGAGGTCAAGGAATATCTCTTGCTTGCGACCAAATGTGGCAGCCTGTCCGACCACGACATCAAAATCCTCCATTCCCTCGGCGAAGTTGTCCACCCCGCTTTAGCGCGCTTGCGCAAGGATAAAGATCGGAGTACCGGTGATGAGAATATCATTTGGACAACTGGGGAAGGCTATCAAAGAACCCAGCTCCGAATCCAGCAGATTGCAACAGTGGAAACGGTGAGTAATGCGCGCGAAATTGAAGCGGCCCGAGCCCTTGGAGATTTGCGGGAAAACGCCGAGTTCAAAGCCGCCTTGGAGAAAAGGCATCGGCTCCAATCTGAGCTCAAGTTCCTCTCGGACCAAATCGCTCAGGCGAGGATTTTGACCCCCGAGGATGTTGCAGCAGATGAAGTCAGCGTCGGATCCGTCGTCCACTGCCGTGATACCAAAGGGGAACACCAACGCTTCACCCTCCTCGGCCCCTGGGATGCAGACCCAGAACAGCGCATCCTTTCGTTCCAATCAAAGCTTGCCCAGTCGATGAAAGGGCGCTCGATCGGAGAAAAATTCGAATTTCAAGGCGAGCAGTTCGTCATCACCGATATCGATAATTATTTTGATCAGAAAAAGTAGATCGCCTATGGTGAAGGGGAAAACATGGCAAAAAAACACTCCTCTCCTACGGTTGAGCTCGTCATCGCCAGCACCAATGTTCATAAGATCCGCGAATTTCGGGCCATGCTCAAGCCATATTCTGGCTTTGACACCTTAAGTCTTTGTGATTTTCCCAGTTACATACCGCCGGAAGAGACAGGCGCAAGTTTTGAAGAGAACGCCAAAACAAAGGCGGTCCACGCTGCTAGAACACTGGGCCGCTGGGTTCTCGCTGATGATTCCGGTCTGATCGTCCCCTCTCTGAACGGGACCCCTGGCATTTTTTCCGCTCGCTATGCTGGAAACGACGCCACGGATCTGGACAACCGGAAAAAACTCCTCTCAGAGATGGGGCATCTAATGGACGAAGACCGACATGCTTTCTATGAATGCTGGATCGCCCTCGCTTCCCCTGAAGGACTCAAAAAAACCGCCCGCGGCACCTGCGAAGGGACCCTTTTGATGCAGGAAAGAGGTGGCAGCGGCTTCGGATACGACCCCCTTTTCGTGAAACACGGCTATAACAAGTCTTTCGCCGAGCTAGGTGATGCGATCAAAAATCGGGTCTCCCATCGGAGAAAAGCCCTCGACAAGATCTTGAGCGCGCTCGAGTCTCTGTTGACCTCCTGATGTATTATTATCTCGATGGTTACAATCTCCTCTTCAGCCTCATGGATTCGGAGCGAGCTCTCTCTTCCCAGCGGCAAACCCTTGTCCATTTTCTGCAAAATCAATTCGCCTCCCTCCACATGAAAGGGACTCTCGTTTTCGATGGAGCGCACCGAAGAGAAGAAGAAAGCGGACTCTCCTATGAATATCCCCTAGAAATTGCCTATGCGCCGAAAGGTCAGAGCGCCGATTCCTACATCGTCGAGAGGATCGAAAGGGAGACCCACCAAAAACAGATCGTCGTTGTGACAAATGATCGAGGGCTCCGGCTGCATGCACAGTCTTTAGGCGCAAAGGTGCAAGGCAATGTTGCCTTCATCCAGTATCTCAAGAAGAAGTCGTTGAAAAAGAAAAAGGGGAAAAGGGCCCCCGTTGTTGAAACTCAACAAAATAACGACCGGCTCCTCAAAATATTCGAGGAGCGGCTAAAAAAAGGGCCGGAAGAATAGTCAGATGACTTCAAAGGAATCGAAAACACTGGTTGCTTTGCGCTGTGTGACCTCTATTACGTCGATGCGGCCTAAACCCGGCTTGGCCTGGATTGTTTCAACGAAAGCGTTGATGCGTGCGGGAGTTCCTTGCACGCAAATTTCAACACGCCCATCGGGCAAATTTCGGACATAGCCCTTGATTTGATACCCGATGGCATGCCGTTTGACGGCAGCGCGGAAACCAACGCCTTGGACAACCCCCGTCACAATGATATGCCTCTCTTCGTTCACGTTTCGCTCTCGGCAAAAAGAGGTTCTTGAGAAAGGGTGACTTCACCCCAGTTAAACTGCTCGATGAGATTCACAGCTTCGGCGGTCGAAGAGGCTTTATTCAGCCGCATGCGCAGCTCTCTGACTCCCCCACACCGCTTTAAATACCAGCACCCGACGCGCCGAAAATCCAAAAGAGCTTGCCGCTCATCATGATAGCGGATGATCAGCTCAAAATGCTCGCGCAGCGCGCTCCGAATATCGATTGAGGTTCGCGGCAAGATCTCTTGTTGTTGCCTAGCGCGAAGGATGTCCTCGACAATCCAAGGCTGCCCCAACGTTCCGCGTGAGACGAGAACAGCATCGCAATTCGTATAGGAGAACATCCGAAGAGCCGCATCCGCGTCGAATACATCGCCGTTCCCGATCACGAGAATGTCTCGAGCCGCTTCCTTGCAAGCCTTGATGTAGTCCCAATTGGCAGGTCCCTTGTAGCCTTGCACGCGGGTTCGTCCATGGATGGTGATCGCTTTCGCTCCGGCACGTTCAGCAATCTGAGTAATCAAGGGCCCGTTGATCGACTGCTCGTCCCAGCCGGCTCGAATTTTCACGGTAACGGGTATTTTGACAACGGCCATGATCTCAGAGAGGACCTCACCGATGAGTTGAGGCGTTTTCAGCATCCCCGATCCGCTGCCGTCTTTGGTCACTTTGTCGACAGGACACCCACAATTGAAATCGATTACGTCGAAACCGAGATCCTCCACAATCCTGGCAGCATCGGCGGCCATCTTGGGTTTGCTGCCACAAATCTGGGCGCCGATGGGGTGCATCGAGGCGTCGTAATCGAGCAGCCGATAGGTTTGGGGGTCGTGCCGGACGAGAGCGTCGATTTTGACCATCTCGCAATAGACAATACCAGGACGATAACGACAGGACATTTGGCGAAAAGGATAATCGGAGCAGCCCGCGAGCGGCGCATACAGTATATTATTGGGCAATTCGACCGATCCAAATTTCATCGTAGGAAACTCAGGACGATCGTCTCCACAATCCGGAGTCCAAAAAAAGCGAGAAGGGGGCTTAAATCGAGGACGCCGCCGATAGGAGGGATCAGACGCCTGAAGACATTTAGATAGGGATCGGTGTAAAAGGCAATAAATCGGACGAGAGAATGCCCTTGCCAGGCAGGCAACCAAGAACTCACAATTCTCGCAAAGAGAAGTATTGTGTAAGAGAGAAACAACAGGTGTACAACCTGCGAAATATAACAAAGGCTCATGGGGATCTATTTTAAAGGGACTCCCTTTTTCCTCCTATAGTTATATCGCGCGCGGTTAATTTTTACGATTTTCCATCAACATCTTTTGCCTCTCAACGCGTTGTTCGATCTCGTTAACACTGTTCAGGTTGGACTCGATCTCCACAACGCATTGGGAGCCAAAATCTAGTTGCCGAAAACCATCAAACCTAACCGCGCGCGATATATAATATTTTTTTAACACACATCCATTTCTCGTAGGAAATCTCCCTTCCGGATAAAATGGCGGGTTGTCCACAATGGTGTTGGGTATCCATGCATGTGCTAGGAGTTCAGGTCGAGCCGCCATTCATGCGCTTTGCCCTCATCGAAAGATCGCGGCGGGGGGTCGAAATACTCTGCCTAAAATCAGCGACGCTCGCAGATCCCGGCGATGTAAAGCAGCTTTACATTGCCTCTTTTCAGGGACAAGTCGTTTCGGGTCTTTCGGCAAAAAATCTTTTGATCCGGTCTTTGGAAATGAAGGGAGGGGGCCATCGTCATTTGGAAGAGGTCGTGGCGTTCCAATCCGAGGCGACGACTCATTTCGAGCCTTCCGATGTCCTTTCTGTGCCCCATATTATCAAACAGGGGCCAGAAAAAACCGAGGCCCTCTTGTTCACAGCTCCCCGCGAAGCGATTCGGGACCACCTTCTCGAACTGGAAAAATGGGATCTCAACCCCGATCTTGTGTCCGCAGTCCCTCTTGCATTAGTCCGCTATGTTCAATGGAAAATCCCGGCTCTTACCGATGCCTTTCTCGTTGATCTTGGCTCCTCGGAATGGACCTGTGTCTGGATGGAAAAAGGGCACCTGAAAAAGTCCCATGCCATCGCCGGGGGAATTGAAATTCTTCTCTCAGCATTATGGGAAGATCGAAAAAAGATCCTTTTCCAAAAGGAAGTAGAAGGTTTTGCTAAACAAATCGATTTGTTACAGCTCAAGGGGCATCTGAATCCCCATCTTTCCGCTCATTTGAATGAGATGAGACAGGATCTGGCGAAGATCATCTATTCTATGCACCGCATTTCCGGCGCAAAACCGATTCTTTTTACAGGGAGAGTTGACGCCTTCGGCCATCTCCGAGACTATCTCATTGAAAGATTTAAGGACTCGATCAGCGGCGAATGCAATCAGGCGATTCCCCTCGAAGAGCAAAAATATGCCATTCCCATCGGATTGGCTTTAGAGCACGGCTCAAATTCCCTGCAGCTGCGGAGAGAGGAATTCTTTCCTCAAAAAAACTGGAAACGGGCCGGCCTTTTCTCTCTTTGTTTAGTGATCGCTTCACTACTCCTTGCGGGAGGCTTGTTCAGCACAGGAAATCTCATCGCGCAACGTCGGAAAACCGAAATGATTGGATCTTTGCAATCCCTCTTGGACCGGTGGGATTCTTCCTTAAAACAGACGATTTTTTCAAATAGCGGAGACGAGGGGGAAATTCTCGACCGATGGAGCCGGGCGGTCGCCTCAAATTCGAAGGAATATCCGTTCATTCTTGCAGCACCAAAAGTGTCAGATGCTTTTCTTTGGCTGAACAACCATCCTTTGCTGCAGTCGATGAAAAAGGATAACGATCCTCTCGAAATCCTCTCTCTTCGCTACCAGCTTCTTAAATTTCCGAAAGTCGATGCGCCCCAAGAACCGTATCTGGCCAAGGTAGAGCTAGAATTCAAAGCAAAAAGCCCTTTGAATGCCCGAAAATTTCACGAAGCCCTTTTGAAAGGAGACGAGCTCATCGATTCTTCTCTCGAGGTGAACTGGGAAGCGTTAAACGATCTCTATCGGGTCTCTTTTTATTTGAAAAACAGGAGTCCGCATGTTCCTTGACTGGTTTGGAAAATTGTGTTTTTCCCACATGCGCCCTTCCTTTTTCTACTTAACTGTCCTATCTCCCCTATTCTTTTCCTGCTTGTACATCCTCCTCCAATACAATAGCTTGGATGAACTCGAACACCGATTTTCAGACGCCTGCAAAAAGGGAAAGATTGCGCTGACAAGAAAAGGAAGAAAAGAGAGGTTCTTAAATCGGTATTCCCACGCAGACCCCTATTTTCTCGACAACCAAATCGAATCGCTCACCTTTCTGCAAAAAGAGAAACGGGAACTCGAGGCCCTTCGGGATCATCCGGCATTGGCGGACAAACGTTCGATCGAAGAGAGACTTGCATTTCTGAAGAGCGATCAAAACCGCTTGGCCTTTACAGAGGAGGCCATCTCCACCGCGTCCCGAATCAAAGAAACGGAGGAGAGGCAGCGCCACCCCGTCGAAATTGAAGAAGACGATTTAAAAAAACTGCTCTCATTGATTGAGGATGTTCCAATCGATTCGTTTTCTCCTGTGGAAAACGCCCCTCAAGTGATCATCACAGATTTCAACTTAAAGAAAAAAACTAAAGTTCTAGAAATAGAAATGAAACTCCTAACTCGAGAATTTTCAAAATGAAACGATTTGCTTGTATTCTGCTCCTTATCGCCGCCAGCTGCTACCGATCCGGGGTGGAAGATCCTCTGGTAGCGATCCAAATTCAAGATCGAAACGGACTCACCGAAACGGTGAGTTCGCCCGATCGGCTAGCAACCTATGGTGCAATCGACTTTCTCTCCTCCCAGCCATATAAGAAAATTCTGCGCGTCTATAAACAAAACGGCAAAAGCCATTCCAAAATCACAACCTATCACCCGAATGGGCACGTCTGGCAATACCTTGAAGCTGAAGAGCTTCGCGCACATGGTGCCTATAGAGAATGGCATCCCAACGGCCAATTAAAACTTGAGGCGAAGGTCATCGGCGGGACGGCTGATGTAACTGCAGGGACCCAGTGGGACTGGCTATTCGATGGGATTAGTCAAGTCTGGGATGACCAAGGACGACTCCTGGCAACAATCCCTTATCGGCAAGGAATCCTGGAAGGGAAGAGCGTATATTATTATCCATCCAACCAAATCGAAAAAGAACTCACCTATCGCGCAAACCTCCAGGAAGGAGAATCTGCGGAATATTATCGCAGCGGAAAACTCCGCTCGAAAACTTCCTATCAGCAAGGGGAGAAACAGGGGCTCAGCCTGGGCTATTTTGAAGACGGGCAGTCGACCTGGATCGAAGAATTCAGGGAGGGATTACTCTTGCAAGGAGCGTATTACGACCCAAAAGGAAAACAACTGGCCGAAGTAGTGGATGGAATGGGTTTTCAGGCCATCTTAACAGGAGACGTGCTGACTGAGCTCGTGCAAATTTTTCAAGGAATGGCCGAGGGAGGCGTGAAACAATTCACTCCGAATGGGGAAGTGCAAGGGACTTATCACATCAAAAACGGGATGAAACACGGGGAAGAAACCGCCTATTATCTCTCCCATGAGCAATCCAATAAAAAGACCGATCTCCTGCTCAAGCTTTCCCTGAACTGGGATCGCAATGCGATTCAGGGACCAGTAAAGACGTGGTATAACAATGGGCAGCTCCAAAGCCAAAGGGATTACGCCCGCAATAAAAGAAACGGGGCCTCTCTAGCGTGGTACCGCGAAGGATCCTTGATGATGATCGAGGAATATGAAGATGACCGATTGATCAAAGGACAATATTACAAAAAAAACGGACAGGATCCTGTCTCAACGATATTCAATGGGAATGGAATCGCTACTCTTTACGATGAAAATGGAATTTTTATCCGGAAGATTACCTATGCAAAAAGCGACCCTGTCGATCCAGAAAATTGAGAAACGAGAACTCTTCGAGCAAATGATCGGAGTGGGATGTAAAGAACAGCTTTCATCCACCCTTTTGCCTCGAGATCCCTGGGATGTCCCGGTCGATGAGCTGTTTCTCGTGTAAGTCACTTCTTTTTGAGTGTCGAGGCGGGAGCTTCTTTCTTCTCTTCTTGTTTGGGACTGCAGAAGTGGTAGCCAGGGCAAGAATTCGCTTTAACCATATCCCCCGGGGAGACGTTGGTACACATCGAATAGAATCCCTCAGAAGGACACTGCCAAATCACCGTATACGGGGTCAGAGAAACCTGCGGCTTCCCAGGATGAGTATACCCGGTAGGAGAGAGGCCTTGCGTAAAATTCTTTTGCTGATTGGGCTGAACGGAAAATTGTCCGAGAAACGTTCCGTCGGATGCTTGGATCGTCGCCGTTAAGATATAGGGGGCGTCGTTATAAAGGAGAATCGTGCCGCTGTTGACTCCTCCAGCAATGACCCACATGGGAGAAAAGAAGAGTAACGCTGACCAAAATCGAATCATCATCTCTTTGGAAGAGAGGGGCGGTCCAGCTCCCAATGAGCCCATCTTAAGTCAAGATGACCAAGAGGGGAGAGGAAGACCCCATCTAACTCATCCCTCTTCAGATAATTCAGAGCGAGGTGGTAGATGGGAATCAGAGGCATTTGATCCATCAAAATGCTCTCCGCTTCTCTAAGGAGTTGTTTTCTCTCTTCCAAATCCCTACATAACTGAGAGCGGTTTAAAAGATCAATGTATTCAGGATCTTCCCAGCCGGTATTATTCATCCCATTGTCTTTATATTTAAATACCTCAAGAAAATTGACCGGATCATGGAAGTCTGCGGTCCAAGAACCCGTCGCAAGCTGGAATTCCCTTTTTGATATCCGTTGAAAGTAGACTTTCGGCTCTACCGCTTCGATCTCTACGGAAATTTGGAGTTTTTCTTCCCATTGCTTTTGCATCGCCTGGACGATCGCAGCGTTTCTTTCATTTTTGTAGTAGCTAATCCTAATGGGTTCAAGCGCAACGCCGATCTCCCCTTTCGCTTTTTGGAGCCATTCAAGCGCTCGGGGAAGGTCGTTGTCGGAAAAATAGCCGCCCGGATTTAATTCCATTTCAGGAGGAACAAACCCTTCCGCTGCTTGTTGACCTCCCTGCAAAAGGTGTTCAGCGATGGCCCTCCGATCGAGGGCAAGAGCAAGGGCGCGCCGCAAGGAAAGGTTGGAGAGATCGTTCCGTTTCCCTCCTATTGAATCAGCAATGTTCACCCGCAAGAAAAACGTAGCGAGAAAGGGACTTATGCAAAGCTGATCCTTCTCCCTCAGCTCTTTTACAGCATCTATGGGCATAGCGCCGAGAGGGGAGCCGGTCCAATCGATTTTCCCCTCTTCGTACATTCTAAGGGCTGTATCGTCTGAGGCAACGATCAGATCCACTTGATCGAGACAGACTTCCTCTACGCCCCAGTAGTGAGGATTTTTCACGAGAGAAATCTGATCCGAATGGCCCCAGCTTTTCATCGCAAACGGGCCATTTGAAACAAAGGTTTCAGCCTCGCATGCCCATCTTGGGTTCTGGAGAGCTGCATGCTCAGACACCGGAAAAAAAGGGGGCATCGTCAACAGCTCTAGGAAATAGGGAGTGGGTTGTTCGAGCTCGACGATCAGCGTCAAGGGATCGGGAGCATAGATTCCCACCTCTTCCATTTTAACCGCGCCGCTTTTTGCCCTTCCCCCGTTCTTGATGGGGAAAAGATGACAGGCGATGTCAGTGGGAAATTGGGGATCGAGGATCGTCTTCCAAGAAGAGGCGAAATCAGACGCTGTCAGAGAGGTTCCGTTCGACCAGTGAGTAGGGCGCAAATGGAAAACATACCTCAAGCCGTCATCCGAGACTTCGACCTCTTTGGCAATCGCCAACTCCACTTCTCCATTGAGCGATTTTCGAGTCAAGCCCTCGAATAACATGTGGAGAATATTCACCCCATCCAAGTTCCTTGTGGAGCGAGGGTCGAGGGAGATCGGCTCCGCGTTCACGCTGATCCGAACTACTTGGGTCTGCGTTGCCGCCTCCTTATTATGGCACGCCGAGCACAGCAGACAGAGGACGATAAGGAAGTAATACATGGATCCTATTACACGAAAAATGATCCTTATTTTACAATCCATTTGTCATGAAACTCGAAATCGCAACGCCTGCGCCCGTTTTGAATACGCCCCATTTTTCTTTCGCGTTCGGCGGCGATGATGGAAAAACCATTCCGACTAATGAAAAAGGGCACCCCCACTATTTCGAATTCGTCGCTCTGAGAGGAATGGTATTCGAGGTTGAGGAAGACTGCAACGAATTCATCGTCCGCGTTTCTCATCCCAGTTACCCAGAACCTGATATTTTTCTCGACCGCCGTTTCACTGGTGCGCCGACATCGAAGAATATCCCTCGACTGCCCCCGCCAGCAGAAATCCTAGAGAGAATGTTGCGAATGTTGGGGAAGCCTTATGTTTGGGGAGGAAACTGGAGTCAGGGAATCCCCGAATTGCTTGCGCTCTATCCCCCTAAGACAGAGATCGATGCCAGAACAAAAATACTGTGGACGCTCGACGGGGTCGATTGTTCAGGCCTTCTGTACGAGGCTACCGATGGCGCAACACCACGCAATACATCGCAACTCGTTAATTTAGGTAGGTCGCTTAATATCAACGGATTAATCACGCACGAAATCCTCCCCCTCCTAAAGCCTCTCGACATGATCCTCTACAAAGGTCACGTTCTTTTTGTCGTTGACTCTGAGACGATCATCGAAAGTAAGTCTCCCTTTGGGGTTGTCCTGAGAAACTTGAACGATCGATTGGATGAGATTTCTCGCGACGGACGAGGGGTAAACGCTCGGAGTTCCGAATGGGTCTCCGGGAGAGAGTTCCTGATCCGACGATTCATTTAACCGTTTGTCGTGTTACGAGTTGGAAAACAAATTGCATCTCATCACTATTCAGGATATCAAGAGGAATACATGCGGAGAGGAAGAATGCTGCAACGCAATTCGGACTTTTTTTTCAGTCGCCCCATGATTTATTTTGGACCTTTTCATCACATTAACGAGGAAGATGGCGATGTGGATGAGGGGTGTGAAATGATGCAACCGTTCATCTTAGAAATCGATCCGAAACATCCTCTAAGCCAAGACATTGGATTGTATTTTCTGTGGCCAGATTCATGATCTTTTTCGCGACCGTTTTCCATTTTTCTTGATTTAATTTTCAAGTTGGATTTAATATCCAGCCTGTGAATCGAATGCGCTGCGTCAAAAGAATGGTTCAGTATTCTGGGGACGCACGCAATTTGGAGAGGAACTTTAAGAAAAAATCTTAGC